>ENA-OPZZ01001867-OPZZ01001867.1-human-gut-metagenome-genome-assembly--contig:-NODE-1867-length-11711-cov-2.853419_pt1 | contig 11711 bp, 14 predicted proteins | sample MGYA00242487_ERZ504511 | MGnify/ENA primary metagenome ERZ504511 (study PRJEB26092, sample SAMD00036241) | human gut metagenome | host: Homo sapiens | study: EMG produced TPA metagenomics assembly of... | reverse complement strand
TATCCCGCATGCTATTTCGTAGTCATTATCACTTCTTGTTTTATCATTCCATTTTTCTCTGCCGAAAATTCTTGTGGCATAAGGATCTATGCACCTTTTTCCATTAATCTTAAAATAATATGCATACGCAGTCAGCGTGACCTTTGATGCCGTCGGGGCGGGTGAACACGGCGGAAGTGCTGCCGTCTTCACCGCGGTTGGTGATATCGGTCCAGGCATCGTCGAAGCCACGTCCGTCCAGCGTGGGGTTATCGCGCAGGTCGAAGATGCCGGAACCGGCTCTTCACCGGTGGGCAGCAAGTGTTCGTCTACGGTCACGTGGGTGTCGCAGTGCAGCTCAAGACGGCAGGGCTCGTTGTCGCGGTAATGGCCTGACCGGTGGCGTGCTTGCCGTTGGCCAGCCACGGGTGGATGCCAATGCCACGGTGCCTTCACGCTGTCGTTGTGTGCACGGTGAAGGTTTCCGTGAGACCGTTCTCGTCAAGTGCATAAGTGGCGGTGATGGTGATATCAAACGGGTAGCCGGCGATGTCGGGGGAGCGCCAGGAGAGCGTCACGTGTGATTCCTGCAAATCAACGAGCTCCCACATGTAGCGGTAGGCATAGCCGTGCAGGGAGGATTGGCGGTCGAACTCGTCGATCGGCATCTGGTAGTCTTCGCCATCGAAAGAATACTGACCATTGGTCACTCGGTTCGGGTACGGTGCCAGCACCCAGCCGTTGCAGCAGGGAATGACCTTGTTCGGGTCGAAGGGGACGATGAGGTCTTCGCCGCGCCACTTCAGCTCGCGCAGGCTGGCACCCAGTTCGGTGACGACGGCACTCCATTCGCCGGACGAGATGACATATTGGTTACCAGTGCGAGGCTTCAAAGCCATAGTGCACACTCCTTTGTGGAACAAATTGTTATCGCTCACAATCGTATCGCATAAGTCCCAAGACGCGGCGGCACATAAGGATAAAAAATTGGCTCCCCTCTGGAGGGGAGCCAGCGTAACAGAACTACTTCTGGGACTACTTCGTAGCGGACCACAGTGGTGTAGTCGCCGTTGGGGGCGAGCGTCACCAAGTGGTCACCAGTGCGGAAGGCATTGGCCGGGGCGGTCATCGGCTCGACGGCGATGCCATACGGATGCTCGGCGAACGGTGCGCCAGTGGCGGTGTAGCACTGCCAAGCATTAATCGTCTCATCGCCAATGATTTTCACTTCGATACCGTCCGGGCGGGTGAATGTGGTGGTGGTCGTACCATCGGCGGCACGCTCCACGTCAACCCAGGCATCATCAAAGGCGCGGCCTTCGAGCGTCGGGCCATCGTTCAGGTCGTAGATACCGGTAACCGGTTCGGTGCCGGTGGGAATCAGCGCCTCGTTCACCGTCACATGACTGGCGGCCTTAATCTGCAGGTGGCAGGCGGCGGAGTCGGCATCGCGTTCGGCGGCAGTTGCGCCCTGCTTGCCGTTGGCCAGCCACGGATGCAGGCCGAGAGCCCACGGTGCCGGTTCGTCGCCATCATTGCGGGCATTGACGGTCGCGGTCATGCCGTTGTCGCCGAGTTCGTAGGTGACGGTCACGGTCACATCGAACGGGTATCCGTCCAAGTTGGGGAAGCGCAGCGAAAGCGTCACGGCGCTATCGGTCAACGATTCAAGCTTCCACATGTAGTGGTAGGCGTATCCGTGGTTCGCATTGTTGCGCGGTGCGGGATGATATTCGTTAACCGGCGCGCAGTAATGCTTGCCATTGAAATCGTATTCGCCGTTTTCGATGCGGTTTGGCCACGGGGCCAGCACATAACCGTTACAGGTGGGGGTCAGGTCGTTGACGCCGAACGGGCAGAAAATTTCCTTGCCTTGATAATCGAATCGGCGAATCTTGGCGCCGAGTTCGCAGATGACGGCGGAATAATCGCCATAGTGAATCGAATACTGATTTCCGGTGCGTGGTGTTTTACTCGTCATGGAATCACTCCCGTAGTGAGGTTGGTGGGCCGGTAGCTCCTGCTATCGCTGGCCCCAGTCTAGCGCGTCTCCTCTATCGAGGCGGGGATTGGCGATATGCGGCTATAATAAACAATTCGTATAAACACGGTAGCAATACGTGGAGTGACGAGTCTCACACCATCATGCGAGAAGCACGTGGATTCCTTGGAAACCGGTGATTTGTGGGAGACGCGGAAAAGTTGTGACGGCAGATTCCTGTAATCCCTGCCTTACACTGGAAAACACTATTGACGTTCAGGAGGTTCCGATGACCAAAAGCGTTGTGCTCGCTGATCCGCGAGGCTTCTGCGCGGGTGTGGACCGTGCGATTCTTACCGTACAGACCATTCTCAAAGCCGCGGAGGCTTCCGGAAAGCGGACGCGCGAGGATGGGCTGCCCCCGGTATATGTGCGCCGGCAGATCGTGCACAACAAGCATGTGGTCGAGGACTTGGCCGGGCAAGGCGCGGTGTTCGTCCAGGAATTGGCGGAGATTCCGGATGCTGCTGCCCAAGCGGGTATTCCGGTGGTGTTTTCCGCCCATGGCGTATCTCCGGTAGTGAAGGCGGAAGCCGAACGTCGTGGCATGCATGTGGTGGATGCCACCTGCCCTTCTGGTGGGTAAGGTGCACCGTGAGGTGCTGCGTTTCGTGCGCGAGGGGTATGAAATCGTCTATATCGGGCATAAAGGTCACGATGAAGCGGTCGGTGTAGTGGGGGAGAGCCCCGAACACGTGCACTTGATCGAGCATGAATCGGATGTCGATTCGCTGGATTTTGCGCCCGACACCAAGCTGGTGCTGCTCTCGCAGACCACGTTGAGCGTGGACGAGACCGCCGATACCATTGCCGCGCTGAAGGCCAAATTCCCTTGGATTCAAGAGCCGCCGAGTTCGGATATCTGCTATGCCACGTCGAATCGTCAGGCTGCGGTCAAACTGGTGGCCCAGCAGTCCGATTGCGTGGTGATTGTCGGATCGGCCAACTCCTCGAATTCCGTGCGACTGATGGAGGTGGCGCAGGAGGGCTTGGGGGAGCGCGGCAAAGCGTATCGCGTGGATGATGCCAGCGAGCTTGACCCGGCATGGTTCGAGGGTCTGGAATCCGTAGGTATCTCCTCGGGTGCCTCCGTACCGGACGAACTGGTGTCCGGTGTGATTGACGCTCTGCAAAACTTGGGTTTCACCGGTATGAAGTCCGTCGAAACCATCAAAGAAAACATGCACTTTGTGCTGCCGGCGGAGTTGCGCAGGAAGAAGTAGTCATTCTTGGCTCCCCTCCGTGAGGGGAGCCAAGAACGGTCACCACGTGCCGATTGGTGCGGCAACGGCGTTCAAGACCTTGAGCAGGTCCTGTGGATTCACGCCCACAGACAGGCCTCGCTTGCCGCCGGAGACCAGAATTTGGTCGAATTGCAGGGCGCTTTCATCCAACACAGTCTTATGACGTGTCTTCTGGCCTAACGGCGAGATGCCGCCAACCACATAACCGGATTCACGGAAATATTAGTCAGAATACGCACATTTCAGCTTATGCGGTTCCAGATACCGCATCACCCAATATGGATTGACACTCATTTCCTGACCGTTCGGATACACATAAATCCCCACATGCAGATGCACCGGAAATTTCCCTTTTGTACCTTCCTCTCCATAGCCTGTATCCCCCATGAATCCAATCACATCCCCGGCTTTCACTCGGTCTCCCTCTTTAATATCCGCATAGGAATCCAGATGTGCGTAATAAAAGTATCCACCGGAAGGCGCCAGAATACCGATACGGTATCCCCCTTTCGGAAGCCACCCTTTACTTTGTATGACACCGTCCGTCATGCTGACGACCGGATAATATCCTGGGACATCTTTTTTTGCCATCAAATCACATCCCTCATGTCCGCGTTTTCCACCATAGTTTCGTTCTTTCATCCATCCATTTTCAAAGACCACCGTTGCATCTTCATCCGTCGTTGATTCTGGTACCGGAAAATATTTCACATCATCCCAGATTGCCTGATTGATTTTCAGATAAGTATTCCATGCCTTTTTCTGTTCCCATGTCTTCTTTCGTTCGCAAAACGTTTTTTCTGTACATGTATACGGAAACGGTTGATAGCCAAACTTGCTTTCCAACAGATAGATTCCTGCCTGCATCCCTCTGCTTAGTCCATCACAAAAACTATTGATCATTTTTTCACCTAACTGCTGATCTCGAAATTCCATCTTCATAACTGTATTTTCATGCAACCGTTCCATTCTGCTTATCGACAGCAGTCTGCCAATCCATATTTCTGTAACAAAAGAAAATAGTAATACAAAAAGAAGTAATTGATATGCCTGTCTCTTTTTCACGACAAACTCCTTTTTGTATTACTATATGTTTTTCTTATCTTCAAATATGTATTGTTTTATTTACAATTTTTTAAAACTGCAAGCAGATAATCCCACATGCGCTGCACAGATGCAACTTCCAGTTTTTCATTCACAGAATGCACGTCAAACATATTTGGACCAAAAGATACGCAATCCAGTTCCGGAAGCTGTCCGGATAAGAGACCACATTCTAACCCTGCATGAATTGTAGCAACTACAGGAGCTTTTCCGAACATCTGCTCATAAGTATCGATCATGATCGGGCGAAGTTTTGAATCTGACTTGTACATCCATGCCGGATAGTCACAGGATACTTCTCCTTTTCCTCCTGTGAAAACAGCATACGCATTCAGCATCTCTTCGAGTTCTTTCTTTTTACTCTCCACAGAACTTCTCACCATAAAGATCAACTCGATACTATCCTCTTTTGTAGATACGATTCCAAGATTCAAAGAGCTCTCTACAAGTCCTTTCAATTCACGGCTCAATCCTTGCACTCCATATGGTGTAGAAATTAACAGGAATACAACTTTATCTGTTGTATCTGCTGTGCATACATTCAGTGTAGTTTCTTCAGAAAGTACAACTGAAATTTCCAAATTCGGCTCGTCTTTTCCAAATTCAGTTTTCACAGTTTCTGCAAGTTCTTCCACATATGCTTTGACGGCATCTTTCTGTGTTGTGTCCACTAAGATTTTTGCTTTCGATAACGGCGTGATAACATTGTCTTTTGTTCCGCCATTCATCTCAATCAGTGCATATGAAAATTGTGTTTTAAGACTGTTTAAAATTCTTCCGAGTACTTTGTTAGCATTTCCCCTTTGTTGATTGATCTCGATTCCAGAATGTCCGCCTCTCAATCCTCTCACAACGATCTCAGCCGCAACCCCTGTTTTTTCTTCTTTGGCCAGCGGAAGCGTAATCGTATGGCGGAAACCGCCTGCACATCCTGTCAGTAATGTTCCCTCTTCCTCGGAGTCAATATTGATCAGCATACGACCTTTTAATACAGAAAGATCGATTGCTCCTGCGCCACCCATTCCAACTTCTTCATCTGTGGTAAAGACTGCTTCAATCGGCGGATGTTCAATCGTGTCACTGTCAAGAATTGCAAGTGCATATGCGATGGCAATTCCGTCGTCTCCCCCAAGACTGGTATCTTTCGCCTTTAAAAATCCATTCTCCTCATATACTTCAATTGGATCTGTGTCAAAGTTATGTGCAGAATCATCCGTCTTTTCACATACCATATCCAAATGTCCCTGAATGATCACCGGTTCACTGTTTTCAAATCCTGCTGTTCCGGCTTTTTTAATAATCACATTGTTCGCCTCATCCTGAATGCATTCCAAGCCTCGCTCTTTTGCAAAGTCTACACAATAATCACTGACTCTTTTTGTGTCAAATGTTGCCCTCGGAATCCGGCAAAGTTCTTCAAAAAAATGAAAAACCGATTTTGGTTCTAAATGTTCTAATGCTGACATAATAAATTCCCTCTTTCCTTTAAAATTTTCCTATAATCTATTGTGTCACATCAGACATAAAAAATCAAGCATATCCATATATTATAAAAACAAATTGGAGGTCTGTTATGAGACGCTATGCCTTCCCATTCAGTGTGATTTTATTATTTTTTATTATGCTTTCTTTCCCACAGGAAGTATTCGACGGAGCAAGCGAAGGACTACTGCTTTGGTTTCAGATTGTCCTCCCTACTTTACTTCCGTTTATTATCATCTCAAATATCCTGATACAAACAAATTCTATCTCCATGTTATCCCGCATATTTGGTCCTGCTTTTCAGAAAATCTTCCGTATTTCAACTGACGGAAGCTTTGTGGTACTTGCAGGATTTCTCTGTGGTTATCCGATGGGCGCTAAAGTGACCTCAGATCTCATTTTGGCAGGACGTATAACCAAAAGTGAAGGCAGCTATCTGCTTTCTTTTTGCAACAACACAAGCCCCATGTTTATCATAAGCTATGTGATCTGGCAAAATCTGTACGATCAGACTCTGCTTTTTCCATCCTTACTGATTTTGTTTGCCTCACCGATATTGTGCAGTTTTGTTTTTCGAAACATTTATAAAAAAAATCTGCCAGCCAAAACAGCGGGAAAAACCAGTATATCTTCCCGCATCCATTTTAACTTTGAGATCGTTGATACCTGCATCATGGATGGGTTCGAAACCATAACGAAAGTCGGAGGATATATCCTATTATTTTCTGTTCTGTTATCTCTTTTGCAGATGCTTCCGGTAAAATCAGCTTTGATATCAAACATATGCCTCCCGATGCTGGAAATCACCAATGGAATACCTATGTTATCTAAAAACATACTGTCCCAAACAGAAAAATATGTTTCTATACTTGCACTGACTTCTTTTGGGGGATTCTGTTCTGTCGCACAGACAAAATCCATGATTCGTCAATCCGGTCTCTCTATTGTCCCTTACATAGCAGAAAAACTGGTCACCGCATTGGTAACCAGTTTGTTAGCTTTCTTTTATATGACGTTTATTCATCCATAGAATCGCTGCCGAATTCCGCTTCCATACCACGGTCAGACTTATCTGGCACTTCCAGCTCCGCACGATTAGTCTTGACGATGTCGTAACACTCTCTCAAAGAATTCACAAGACCATCGTATTTTGTTGTGTAGCTGTCCAAAGTATGCCCGATAATATTTTCCACGTTCGACATAATATCGTCTGTGTACTGCATCGCACCAATTCGGATATCATTCGCATCATTTGTCGCATTATCCAAAATCTCCTGCGCCTGCTCTGTCGCTGCTGTCACGATATCATTCGCCTGAGCATATGCCTGCTGCATGATCTCATGTTCGCTTACCAGTTCGTTTGTATGAATCTGAGCTTCCTCCAGCATACTCTCGGCTTTCGCGCGTGCATCCGCTAAAATCGCATCCTTATTGGCAATGATCTTCTGATAACGCTTAATCTCGTCCGGCGTCTTCATGCGAAGTTCACGCAAAAGCTCGTCCATCTGATCTTTATTTACAATAATCTTTGTTGTAGATAATGGCTGAAATTTACAACTGTCAATATATTCTTCAATTTCCTCAATAATTTGTTCAATACGACTGCTCATAATTTACACTCCTTTTCTTTCTTCCATCTTCTCTTTTATTTTTTTCACAATCACTTCCGGTACAAACTGTGTAATGTCTCCCCCAAAGCTCGCAACTTCTTTTACCGTTGTCGAACTCAAAAAGGAAAACTCCAGACTTGTCGTCAAAAACAAGGTCTCAATCTCCGGTTCAATTTTGTGATTCGTCTGTGACATCTGTAATTCATATTCAAAATCTGTAATTGCACGCAATCCCCGAACAATCACTTTCGCATCCATCTGCTTTGCAAATTCTACTAACAACCCCTCAAATGGAATGATTTTGACATTTTGGAAGTCTTTTGTCACTTCCTCTAACATTTTAACACGTTCTCCTACAGAAAACAACGGCGTTTTCGCTTTATTATTCAATATTCCGACAATTAACTCATCCGCGATGGCGGCGGAACGTCGAATAATGTCCAAATGACCAAGCGTCACCGGATCAAAGCTTCCCGGATAAATGGCTCTTAGCATTCTTTAAGCCTCTCTTTCTAAAAAATATATGTTTATTAGTCTTATATATCTTTTCTTTAATAACAGAAAAACCAAGTTCCTCCACATAAGAAAACTCCGTATCCAAAGAACTTTCCACAATCACGACAGCATCTTGCGAAAGAATAGTTGATTCAGAAAGATATTCTAACACCTGCTTTTCCAAGCATCTTACGGTACGGTGGATCCATAAAAATATAGTCAAACTGATACTTTCCTTCCAGACGTTTTAGCGCGCTCAAAACATCCATCTCCAAAAGCACCGATTGTTTTGCAAGCTTTGTAAATGTAAGATTCTCGCGAATACAAGCCATCGCCTTACGGTTCTGTTCTACAAACACCGCTTCTTTGCTCCTCTGCTGAGGGCTTCTATTCCGATTGCTCCACTTCCGCTGAACAAATCCGAAAAAACAGGAATCTGCAATCTCATGCGAAATCATATTAAACAGTGTTTCTTTGATACGATCTGTTGTCGGTCTTGTGTCAAGCCCATCTATTGTTTTTAACTGTAAGCGTTTTGCGCTTCCTGCTATAACTCTCATAATGTTCCTTTCCTGAATAAAAATATCATTTTTCATTATACGAATTCCCTCGAAACTTGTCAATTACTGCACAGAAAAAACGTGCAAACCTTTTCTGATTTGCACGTTTTTCTAATTACATCTGCCAATTATTTCTCTGACATTTGTTTTTCCTGCTGCTCGATCATTTTCTTGACCATATAGCCACCGACAGATCCGTTCTGTCTTGATGTTAAGTCTCCGTTGTATCCTTCTTTCAAAGGTACTCCGAGCTCACTTGCCACTTCATATTTAAATTTGTCTAAAGCTGCTTTTGCTTCCGGTACTGCTGTTCTGTTTGATGAACGACTTGCCATAATTCATTTCCTCCTCTAAATCTCTTTCCTTTTATTTTGTAACTGTTTTGTTACAAGGATAGTATATGGAGAATTCATAAACTTACACTAGAAATAGTTTCTTTTTTTGACAAATTCTGTCATATGATTTAAAGCGTTGTTTCAAGCATTCCTTCCCGGATATATTTCTGTAAATACTCCCTAATATTCTGGTGATTTTGCTTTTCCAAGTTTTCATCTTCCGAAATCAGCTGTTCCGCCGCCTCGCTTGCACGCTGCAAAATCTTTGCATCCTGAAATACATCACCTAATTTAAAATCCAAAATCCCGCTTTGACGAATACCAAACAAATCTCCCGGGCCGCGAAGCTTCAAGTCTTCACTCGCAATAAAAAATCCATCATTCGATTTATTCAAAATAGAAAGACGCTCTTTCGTCTCTTTCGACTTTGATGCACTCATAAAAATGCAGTATGACTGATATTTTCCTCTCCCCACACGTCCTCGAAGCTGATGAAGCTGAGCGAGGCCAAAACGTTCTGCATTTTCCACCATCATCACCGTCGCATTCGGAACATTGATTCCTACTTCAATAACGGTCGTAGAGACAAGAATCTGAATTTCCCGTTTCCCAAACTGCTCCATGATCACATCTTTTTCTGACTGCTTCATCTTTCCGTGCAGATATGCCACCTGAATGTTGTCCCCCATCTCTTCTTGCAGTGTCTTCGCATAATCTATTACATTTTCTGCCTCCAGATTTTCATTCTCTTCTATCATTGGGCAGATGACATAGCACTGTCGTCCTTCCAGCACCTGTTTTTTCATAAACTGATAGGCCGTCTTTCGATAATTAGTATCTACCACACAATTTTTAATCGGTAGACGGTTGGCTGGAAGCTCATCGATGACAGAGATGTCCAAATCCCCATACAGGATAATTGCAAGAGTCCTCGGAATCGGAGTTGCACTCATCACAAGAATATGTGGTGTGTTTCCTTTTTCAGCAAGCTTTTCTCTTTGTTTCACGCCAAATCGGTGCTGTTCATCTGTCACTACCAACGCCAGAGAATGATATTTTACTTTTTCCTGAATCAGTGCATGCGTTCCAACAATAATCTGTGCTTCTCCTGATGCAATCCGCTCATATGCCATCCTTTTTTCTTTTGCAGTCATAGACCCTGTCAAAAGTTCCACACAAACCGGAATCTGATGTTTTTCTAACATTTCACAAATAGACTCAAAATGCTGTTTTGCAAGCACTTCTGTAGGCGCCATCAATGCTCCCTGATAGCCGTTGACAGCGGCAAGCAAAAGACCAAGCAAGGCAATAATCGTCTTTCCGGAGCCGACATCCCCCTGCACAAGCCTTGACATCACATGCGCTCCGTTTAGGTCTGCCTTGATTTCCTCCCAGACTTTTTGCTGAGCGCCTGTCAGTTCATATGGCAGTTTATGCATGAATTGTTCCACCGGTTCGGCAATCGCAAATGAAAATGTATTTTTACTTTTTCATTTTTCTCCTTCATTTGCCGCAGTGCCAAAATAAACACAAGAAATTCTTCAAACACAAGACGCTCTCTGGCAGTATAAAATTCCTCTTTGTCTACCGGAAAATGAATTCCCTGTATCGCATAATTATATTCCGCAAGATGATAGCGGGTTCGAACATCCGGCGGAAGAAAATCCTGCTTCAAATCCAAATAGGAAATTGCCTGTTTCATCGCTTTGACGACAGCATTGTTCGTAAGTCCGGCTGTCAATGCATAATTGGGCTGCAACGTGTTTATCTTCTCCTCATACAACTCACTCGGATAAAAAATTTCCGGCTGTTCCATAAGAAGTGTTCCTTTTCGCCGCACGACTTTTCCACGTAGTGTGACCACACCCCCTTTTTGAAACGTATTTCGCAAAAAAGGCATTCGGAACCAGACAACACGCAAAGTTCCAGTGATATCCTTCACATAAATGGTTGTAACCTGCATACTTGTTCTGCCAGAGACCTGTACTTTCCCGTAAATCGCACCTGTGACCGTCACAGTTCTGCCCTCGTCTATCTCTGCAATCGGGGTTGCTTCCTCATACACTTCATATCCTTTCGGAAAATGTCGAAGCAAATCTCCAATCGTAAAAATATTTAATTTTTGGAATAATTTTTCTGTCTTCTCGCCAATCCCTTTCAGTGAGCTGATCGTTGATTGCTCATTCATATTTCTGTCTCCTGTTTCAGAAAAAACGGGAGATATCACTTCTCCCGTTTTTGTCACTCTTATTCTACTGCCAATACATAATAGTAAATCGGCTGACCTCCAAAATGTGTGTCCACATCTACACTTGGATACTTTTCTTCAATCTCCGCTGTCAGTTTTTCTGCGTCTTCTTCGCTGACATCTGCTCCATAGTAGATACTGATCAATTCCGAATCCTCATCCACAAGTGTTTCCAGCATCTCTTTTGTCGTCGCTGCGATATCAGTTCCCACTGCAATAATACCGGAATCACCAATTCCCATGATATCATCTTTGTGGATCTCCTTGTCATCGATATGTGTATCTCGCACTGCATATGTTACCTGTCCGGTCTTGACATTCTTGATCTCTTCTAACATGACTTCTTCATTTTCTTCTGCCGATAAATCCGGAACAAAATTAATGATTGCAGTAATTCCCTGCGGAACCGTCTTTGTAGGAATAACAATTACTTCCTTATCTTTCACTAAAGATTTTGCCTGGTTTGCCGCTAATGTAATATTTTTGTTATTTGGGAAAATAAATACATGTTTTGCATTGACTTCATCAATCGCATTCAACATGTCGTCTGTACTTGGATTCATTGTCTGACCACCTTCAATGATATAGTCCACTCCAAGCTCTTTAAAAATCT
>ENA-OPZZ01001866-OPZZ01001866.1-human-gut-metagenome-genome-assembly--contig:-NODE-1866-length-11711-cov-14.651243_pt1 | contig 11711 bp, 9 predicted proteins | sample MGYA00242487_ERZ504511 | MGnify/ENA primary metagenome ERZ504511 (study PRJEB26092, sample SAMD00036241) | human gut metagenome | host: Homo sapiens | study: EMG produced TPA metagenomics assembly of... | reverse complement strand
ATGCCAGTTCACGGTGAATACCGTATGCTTAAAATCCACGCTGGTTTAGCGATGGACACAGGTGTGCCAAAAGACAATATCTTTATCATGGAAAACGGTGATGTGCTAGCTCTTACAGCTAACTCAGCTCGTCGTGCTGGACACTTTAACGCCCAAGATATCTATGTTGATGGTAATGGTATTGGAGATATTGGTGCTGCCGTACTTCGTGACCGCCGTGATTTATCTGAAGACGGTGTTGTTCTTGCCGTAGCTACTGTTGACTTTGATAGCCAAATGATTTTGGCTGGTCCAGACATTCTTAGTCGTGGATTTATTTATATGCGTGAATCTGGTGACCTTATTCGTGAAAGTCAACGTGTTCTCTTCAATGCTATCCGTATTGCTTTGAAGAACAAAGACGCAAGTATCCAATCTGTAAATGGCGCTATCGTTAACGCACTTCGTCCATTCCTATACGAAAAAACCGAACGTGAACCAATCATTATTCCAATGATTCTCACACCAGATGATAAATAACCAAAAAGTCTAGTTGACTCAGTCAACTAGACTTTTTTGACTCATTGTCAACTGTAGTGGGTGACTTATAGCTAAGCACGAGAGGAGACGAAATGCGTCTTCTCTTTTTGCATGTTTAAAGCGATAAAGATACGTTTTTTAAAGTTGTCAAAGTTCCTGAATCCAAAGGCATTACGCTTGATGTCTTTGATGAGTTTGTTGGTTGCCTCCAGTTTGGCGTTAGAATAAGGAAGCTCAATAGCGTTTATGACGTGTTGCTTGTGGTGAAGGATAGTTCTCAGAGCTGTTTTAAAGGTTTGATTTAGATGTGGTAAGGCTTCTTCAATCAAGTCAAAGAAGTAGTCAGCGTTTTTCTCTTGCAGGTGGAACAGTAGGAGCTGGTAGAGATCATAATACCCTTTCAACTCAGGGACAAGGTGGAATATCTCGGTCAAACATTCTTTTGGTGTGAGCGTTTCTCCAAAAGTCCTTGAACGAAAGCTGTTTAGAGAGAGTTTACGACTGTCTTTCAGCACGGATTTCCAGTAGTATTTGAGGGCACGATATTCTAAAGATTTCTTGTCGAACTGTGTCAAAAGTGAATACGTGTGTGATTAAGAGCACGGCTCATGTGTTGAACAATGTGGAAACGGTCAATAACAATCTTAGCTTTGGGAAAGAGCTTAGGAATCATCGGGATGTAGCTGCCAGACATATCAACGGTAACGACTTTCACGCTGTTCCTAGCCTCTTTAGAATACCTGAAGAAATGATTGCGAATGGTTATTTGTGTCCGATTCTCAAGGATGGTGATGATTTTCTTGGTCTCAAAATCCTGTGCAATGAAGGCAAGCTTTCCTTTTTGATACGAAAACTCATCGATGGAAAGGATTTCAGGCAGACGAGAGAAGTCCTCTTTGAAAGTGAATTCCTTGAGTTTTCGGTGTACGGTAGAGGTTGAAATCGCTAAATCCTGAGCAATGTGTGTTAAGGCTTGACGATTGACCAAGGCTTGCGCGACCTTCTGTCTGAGAGGTTCAGAGATTTGACAGTTTTTCTGTACCAAGCTGGTTTCAGAGACGGTTACCTTACGACAATTCTTGCATTGAAAACGCCGTTTCTTGAGCCTAATAAGACTGGGGAAGCCAGCCACCTCAAGAAATGGTATTTTCGATGGCTTTTGGAAGTCATATTTTATCTGTTTTCCCTGACAGTGATTACAGTTTCCAGGAGCGTAGTCCAGTGTAGCTATCATCTCAATGTGTGTCTTGTGTTTCAAAACTTTGTTCAACGTGATATTTTTGTCTTTAATTCCAATCAATTGTGTAGTATGATAGAGTTGTTCCATATGATGCTTTCTAATGTGAGTTTGGTCGCTTTTCATTATAAGTCATATGGGACTTTTTGTGTATATTCAAAAAGCCCTATAATTCCACAGTGGAGTTACCCACTACAGAAATTATAGAGCTACTTTTTTATTAACAACTTATCCACAGAAACTTAAAAAGCCTGGAATTTTCCCAGACTTATTCTATCTTGTTAATAACTTTCCGGATAGATATAGCTGATAGCTCCAGCAGTATTACTCTTTGTTGGATCAAACCAGCCACGATCATTATCAAGCCATTGCTTATTGCCATAATTAGATTCTAAAACTTGAATTTGCCCACTAGCATTTACAGCTGTCATGTAAGCCACGTGACCATAACTATCAGGATCAGTCCAGCAGACAATAGCTCCTACTTCAGCCTGTGTCCCAACCACATAGCCTTGTGAAGCGGCATTAGCTGCCCAGTCGCCAGCATTTCCTCACCAATTACTTGCCCATGTTGCTACCTGCTTAACACCCTAGGTACATTGTCCAACAGGATAAGTATTAGTTGGATTTTCTGACTTTACCGCCGGTACACCAGCTTGAGCTGATTCAGAATTTCTACTTGATGTTAACAAATTAGTCACAAATGGATCAATTGGTGTCTTATCAGGTATCTGTAACACTTGCCCAGAAACAATAGTGTCATAAATCGACATCCCATTTAAGGCTGCTAAGTCATAAATACTCAGTCCATACATTTGCGCCATACTATAAAATGAATTACCACTTTGCAAGGTATAAGTATCTGTCTTTACATTTACCTGTGAAAATAGCAAAGCACCTGACAATGTTGCGGTTGCTAAAACTAATTTTGTTTTGTAATTCATAAAAATCTTCCTCCCTTTATGAACACTAGTATAGCAAGCCAATATTAAAAATTATATAAGGGTATGTAAGCGTTACATTTAACGAAATCTCAATTTGCAAAATGAACGTTACAAAAAAACTGCCCAATGGACAGTCTTTTTATGATTGAAAAACAAGAAAGTGTGTTAAATGCTTAGATTAATTTATTATTGAGCTACCATGACACGAAGACCTTGGTCGATTTGTTCAGCAGCCTTACGTCCCTCATGAATTCCCCAAATAACAAGACTTGGACCACGACGAGCATCACCAGCAACAAAGACACGATCGTTGTTAGTTGAATAATCATCGTAAACACTTTGGACACCAAATTGTTCAAAGAGTGATTTTTCAGCACCAGTGAATCCCATTGCTAACAAGACAAGGTCAGCTTTAATTGTTTCTTCAGTACCTTCGATTGGTTTGAAACCAGGACCAACTTTGATAGTTTTCGCAGCAATAACTTGACCACGATCAGCACCAATAAATTCTGTTGTTGATGTTGCATAAGTTGTCAATTCTGTATCTTGTACGAAATTAGCTTCTTCTTGTCCATATCCAACACGTTTAATCATTGGATATTGTGGCCATGGATTAGTTGGCAAGCGTTTTTCTGGTGGTTCTGGAGTGATTTCAAGCTGTTTAACGCTTGCTGCACCTAAACGAACCGCGGTACCGATACAGTCATTACCAGTATCACCACCACCAATAACAAGAACATGTTTTCCTTCAAGTGTTGGACCAAGTTTTTTGTTATCAGATGCAAGAACGTTTTTAGTTGTTTCAGTTAAGAAATCAACTGCAAATCGAATACCAGTTAAGTGACGACCAGGAACATCCAAATCACGTGGCACGCTAGCACCAGTGGCAAGAACAACACGGTCATATTGTTTCAACAATTCATCTGCAGTAATATCACGTCCAACTTCTGTATTGGCAACAAAATTGATACCAAGTTTTTCCATAAGGTCAATACGACGTTGAACAACTTCTTTATCCAACTTCATATTTGGAATACCATACATCAAAAGTCCACCAAAGCGGTCACTACGTTCATAAACTGTGATACTGTGACCAAGTTTGTTAAGACGCCATGCCGTTGAAAGACCTGCAGGACCAGAACCAATAACAGCAATTTTAAATCCTGTACGGAATGCTGGGCGACCTGATTCTTCTACCCAACTATTTTCAAAGGCTGTATCAATGATAAAGCGTTCGTTATCATGTATAGTAACACCAGAGCCATTGAGACTCTCTGTACAGCCTTTTTCACATGGAGCTGGACAAACACGTCCAGTCATCTCTGGGAACGGATTAGTGCGTGATAAACGCTCAAATGCACGCTTATAGTCACCTTTGTATAGCAAATCATTCCATTCAGGAATCAAGTTGTCATTTGGACAACCTGAGACCGCACGTCCACCACCGTAAAATTGTCCTGAGTGACAGAAAGGAATCCCACAAGACATACAACGCGCAGCTTGTTTTTGACGTTCTTCTGCTGTTAATGGAACTTGTAATTCTTCAAAGTCCAAGATGCGTTCAGCAACAGGACGAAACGGATTGTCTTTTCGATTATATTTCAAAAATCCAAACGGATTAGCCATTTTATTTACCCCCTGTTACTTGTGCGAGAAGTTCTTCTTTTTCTGCTGCTGTTTCTGCACCACCAGTTGCAATTTCGAAAGTACGCAATTCAAGTTCGTCACCTTCTAGACCAGTGTTAGCAAGAGCATACTCAATGTTATTGATTTCGTGGAACTCAGTTGGGTAAACTTTGACAAATTTATCAACTTCTTGTGCCCAGTTTTCAAGCAAACGTTTAGCTTTGGTACTACCTGTGTATTCGTAGTGTTTTTGAATCATATCTACTAAAACATCGTCACCACGTGTTTCACCAACTTTGTAAAGGTCAACCATTTGACGGTTAACTTTTTCAGCAAAATCGCCATCAGCATCGTAAACGTAAGCAACACCACCACTCATACCAGCAGCGAAGTTACGACCTGTTGTACCAAGGATAACCGCAACGCCACCTGTCATGTATTCACAACCGTGAGCTCCAACACCTTCAACAACAACTTTCGCACCTGAGTTACGAACACAGAAACGTTCACCAGCACGACCAGAGAAGTAAGCTTCACCTTTGACCGCACCAAAGAGGGCAACGTTACCAACAATTGGTGAATTTTCAATATCATAAGCAGCATCACGTGGTGGTTTCACAATTAAACATCCACCTGACATAGATTTAGCAATGTAGTCATTGGCTTCACCGACCAAAGTCAATTCCATACCTTGAGTAATAAAGCTTGCAAATGATTGACCTGCGATACCAGTGTACTCGTACTTAATCAAACCAGGTTCAACTGAGTAGTTACCATAACGTTCAGCCATCCAACCTGCCATACGAGCTCCAACAGCACGTTGAACATTGTTGATTGTTTCTTTAACAGTTACGCTTGTACCACTATCGACAGCGGCTTTGGCAAATCCATCCAATTCTTTCCATTGACGTGCTTCAGCAAATGGGTCTTCTGTCTTACGTTCAATTGGATAAGCTGTTCCAAGCATACGAGAGAAATCAAGTGATTTAGCTTTACCTTTTGGAACAAATTTAGCTTTCAAGATTTCTGAGTGTCCAACCATTTCGTCAACAGAACGGAAACCAAGTTCAGCCATGTATTCACGTAATTCTTCTGCCATAAACATCATCATGTTGATAACATGTTCAGGTTTACCAGCAAAGTGTTTACGAAGTTCTGGATTTTGAGTAGCAACACCAACTGGACAAGTATTAAGCGAACATACACGCATCATGACACAACCAATTGAAATCAATGTCAAACTTGCAAATGAATATTCTTCTGCACCAAGAAGTGTAGCAATAGCAACATCACGACCTGTCATCAATTTACCATCTGTTTCAAGCGTCATACGTTGACGAAGACGGTTAAGTGACAATGTTTGGTGAGCTTCAGCCAATCCCATTTCCCATGGAAGACCAGCATCACGAACAGAGTTACGAGGAGAAGCTCCTGTACCACCATCATAACCAGAAATCACAACCTTATCAGCACCAGCTTTTACACAACCTGTAGCAATTGTACCAACACCAGTACTTGAAACCAATTTAACATTGATTTTAGCATAAGGATTGATAGCTTTAAGGTCATAAATCAATTGAGCCAAATCTTCGATTGAGTAGATATCATGGTGAGGTGGTGGTGAAATCAAACGCACACCAGGCGTTGCACCACGAATTTCAGCAACCCATGGGAAGACTTTTTGACCCGGCAACTGACCACCTTCACCAGGTTTTGCACCTTGTGCCAACTTGATTTGGATTTCTTCAGCAGACATAAGGTATTCAGCATTGACACCAAAACGTCCTGAAGCGACTTGTTTAATCTTAGAGTTCAAGTTACGACCATCTGGTTGCACTTTGAAACGATTACGGTTTTCGCCACCTTCACCAGAGTTTGACTTAGCTCCGATTGAGTTCATTGCTTCGGCGATTGTTTCGTGCGCTTCTTTAGAAAGTGAACCAAAACTCATGGCACCAACTTTGAAGCGTTTAACAATTGCTTCAGCTGGTTCAACCTCAGAAAGGTCAACTTTTGGACGATCTGATTTAAATTCCCAGATTGAACGAAGTGTCGTCGGAGTTGACAAGGCTTCTTTATCCAATTCAGCAGTGTATTCTTTGAAGAGTTTGTAATCTCCTTTACGAACAGCTTGTTGGAAATTATAAATTGTATGTGGATTGAAGAGGTGATATTCACCATCAGCTTTAAATTGGTAAATACCGCCACTTTGCAAATAGTCTCCACGACGAGGACCAAAGGCATCTTCCATACGTTGAAGATATTCTTTTTCAATTTGGTCAAGAGACAATCCACCGATACGTGTTACTGTACCTGTAAAGTATTTGTTAACTACTGAGTCTGAAAGACCAACTGCTTCAAACAATTGAGCCCCTTTGTAACCTAGGATTGTCGAAATCCCCATACGACTCATAACTTTAACGATACCTTTTTCAGCTGCTTTACGGTATTTCTCAAATGCAGTTGCATCTTTACCATATTCTTTCAATGTTGCATAAGCACCATAAGGGTGAACAGCTGCAGCACCATAACCAACCAAAGTAGCAAAGTGATGAACTTCAATTGCTTCTGCTGTATCCACAACGATTGAGAATTGACTAGCTTTACCTTTGCCAACCATGTAGTTATTCAAACCAGAAACAGCCAAAAGCATTGGGATTGTTGTTTGGTTTTCTTTTACATTGCAGTCTGAAAGAATGATAATCTTGCTACCATTATCAACAGCTTTTTCAGCTGCTTTGAAAAGATTTTCCAAAGCACGTTGCAAACGATTATGTGATGGTTCAACAACATCGTAAACTGTTGAGAGAGTTGTTGCACGGTAACGTTCGTCTTGCAAGTTAGCAATTTTAGCAAAATCTTCGCTTGAAAGAACTGGACTATCAATTTTAACTTTGACACAGTTATCAGCACCATCAGCTTTGAAGTTACCATCACCACCTAGGTAAACACTTGTTGAAACGACAATTTGTTCACGAATCGCATCGATTGGTGGGTTTGTAACTTGGGCGAATTGTTGTTTAAAGAAAGTGAAAAGAGATTGACTCTTATTAGAAAGAACTGCTAGTGGGCTATCAAATCCCATTGAAATAACAGGTTCCTCACCTTTTTCAGACATTGAAAGAATAACTGTACGGATAACTTCTTCATTATATCCGTAAGCTTTCCACATTGTTTCAATGTCATTAGTTTCTTGAGTCAATTCTGAAGCTTCAAAGTCATTAAGATGTGCAATATTTTCTTCAACCCATTCTTTGTATGGATGTTGTGCAGCATAGTAGGCTTTGACTTCTTCATTACGCATCAATTTACCAGAAGTTGTGTCAATCAACATCATGTTACCAGGTCCAAGCACACCTTTTTCGATGACGCGACTTGGTTCAAGGTCAACAACACCAGATTCACTTGAACAGATCAAGAAATTATCTTTTGTCAATGAGTAGCGGCTAGGACGCAGACCATTACGGTCCAAACGAGCACCAACCATATCACCATCTGTAAAAACAAGAGCAGCAGGACCATCCCATGGAGCTACAAAACTTGATGCATATTCATAAAATGCTTTAAGGTCATCAGAAAGACCTGACTCGTCACCCCAAGCTTCTGGTACCATCATCAAAAGACTTTGTGGGATATCACGACCATTGCGATAAAGGTACTCTAAACAGTTTTCCAACTTAGCAGAATCTGAGTTTTCTTCATTATAAACTTCAATCTGGTGGCTGTGCATCCAGTTTTCTGCACCACGAAGAGTATTGATTTCACCATTGTGCGCTAAGAAACGGAACGGTTGTGCACGGTCCCAAGATGGGAAAGTATTAGTAGAGAAACGTGAGTGTGTCAATGCAATGTGTGATTTAAAATGTTCATCTTGCAAGTCAGGGTAGAAGAGCCCTACTTGGAAAGCGTGAAGCATTCCTTTATACACAATTGTTTTACTTGAAAGAGAACAGATGAAGAATTCATCAGATGAAAAGCTCTTTTCAAGTTGACGACGCAAGCGGAACAATTTGTCTTCAAAATCACGACCATCTTTAGTATCATCAGGTTTTTTAACAAAAACTTGAACAAAACTTGGCATAATTTCTTGTGCCGCTGGACCACAATTGTCATAATTAAATGGCACATCACGAGTCATCAAAACATGAAAACCAGCTGATTTAATTTCTGCTTTAACTGCTTCTAGAAGGCTATCTTTAGCCTCAGTATCTTGAGGTAAAAATAGTTGTGCAACAGCGTAGTCACCTTTTTTAGGTAAATCATAACCTGCTTCTTTTGCTTTTACTTGAAAAAATTCATCTGGTAAAGCAAGCAACATTCCGGCACCATCACCAGTATCAGGTTCTGCACCTGTACCACCACGGTGATTCATACGTGTCAACATTGTCAAGGCATAATCAATCAAAGTATGACTTGCTTCAGCATCGAGTTGTGCAACAAACCCCATCCCACAGGCATCTGATTCAAAAGATGGATCCCAAAGCGTTGTCTGCTGTGCCCTCAAAGCACTTTCATTCATAGCTCTTACTCCTATCATTAATACAAATAGTCTAATTATTCAGAATATTTACTTCACATTATACCACATTCTATCTAATTAGAATAGCTCTTATTTAAACTTTCTAATGAGAATATGGTATTTTTTGGAAAAAAAAAGACAGCTAGAAGCTGTCTTACTTACTACTACTTCTTAGTAAAGATCTAGATAGTTATCAATTTCCCATTGTGAAACAAAGGCCGCATAGCTAGACCATTCAATTTTCTTAGCTTCCACAAAGTTTGTAAAGATGTGATTTCCAAGAGCAGCTTTAACCACTTCATCATCTTGCAATGCTTTAACGGCATTGTGCAATGTTGATGGAAGATCACGGATTCCAGCTTCTTTACGTTCTTCTTGAGTCATGATGTAGATATTTGATTCAACTGGAGCTGGTGCTTCAATTTTATTTTCAATACCATCAAGACCTGCTTCAAGAAGGACAGCAAGAGCAAGATATGGATTAGCAGTTGGGTCAACTGAACGAAGTTCCAAACGAGTACCCATTCCACGTGATGCAGGTACGCGGATAAGTGGTGAACGGTTACGTCCAGCCCATGCGATGTAAACTGGTGCTTCATAACCAGGAACCAAACGTTTGTATGAGTTTACAGTTGGATTCATGATTGCAGTGTAGTTATAAGCATGTTTCATCAAACCACCAAGGAAGTAGTATGCTGTTTCAGACAATTGCATACCTTTTGGATCTTCAGTATCAAAGAAAGCATTGTTTCCATCGTAATCAAACAATGACATGTTACAGTGCATACCTGAACCGTTGATACCGAATTTAGGTTTAGCCATGAATGTAGCATAAAGACCGTGTTTACGAGCAATTGTTTTAACAACAAGTTTGAAAATTTGAATGTTATCACATGCTTTCAAAACATCAGCATATTTAAAGTCAATTTCGTGTTGACCGATTGCAACTTCGTGGTGACTTGCTTCAACTTCAAATCCCATTTCAGTCAAAACATTAACGATTTCACGACGAGTGTTATCTGCAAGGTCAGTTGGTGCAAGGTCGAAGTAACCACCACGGTCGTTTACTTCAAGAGTTGGTTCATCTTTTTCATCCAATTTGAACAAAAAGAATTCCGGTTCTGGACCAAGGTTAAATGATTTGAAACCAACTTTTTCCATGTGGCGCAGCGCACGTTTCAAGTTACCACGTGGGTCACCTGCAAATGGTTCACCTTCAGGAGTGTAGATATCACAGATCAAACCTGCAACAGCACCATTTTCACTACCCCATGGGAACACTGTCCATGTATCAAGATCTGGGTGCAAGAACATATCAGATTCGTTGATACGTACAAAACCTTCGATTGAAGATCCATCGAACATTGCTTTGTTTGACAATACTTTGTCAAGTTGCTCATCAGTTGCTGGGATTTCTACGTTTTTCAATGTCCCAGCGATATCTGAGAACATCAAGCGTAAAAATGTAACATTTTTTTCTTTGACTTCGCGACGGATGTCAGCTGCTGTAATAGTCATGAATTTAGGTCTCCTTTTAAAACCGAAATAACCGAGCGACGCTTATTTAGATGCGCCAATTGCTAATGTACTGTGATGGGGCCGAAAAACGACCTTGGTTTCGGAGTTCATCTTGTAAGATTCGACGAACATCAGCATCAGTTAAAGACTTCTGCTTTTGAAGTGCTTTATCTTGTCTATCCGCGTATTCACGCTTGATAGCCGCAATATTAAGCCCCTCGTCAAGGAAATCTTTAATTTCAAGTAATCGATCCATATCGTTCAATGAAAACATACGACGGTTACCTGAAGTACGTTCTGGGGTTATTAACCCTTGATCCTCATAATAACGAATCTGACGTGCTGTTAAATCGGTCAATTTCATTACTGTCCCAATGGGAAAAACCGCCATGGAACGTCTGAGTTCTTTTTCTTTCATGATGACCTCCTTCCGACAATTATTATAGTCTGAAAATTCTAAACTGTCAACCCCATATGTCAGAAAATATGACATTGAGACTCAATTTTTTTCATTTTTATTTTTCAACCACTCGCGAACCATATCTACATCAGAATTAACGAGTATGGCAACAAAGACTCCACAGAACGTTTCAAACACCCTTGCAAAGACATACAAAATCGTATCCCCAGCAGGAATGGACAGCGTAATAATTAAAAGTGCCGAAGTTCCACCAATAATCCCTGCTTTATTATTAATCGAAACATTAATCATAATGCCAAGCATGGTAAATACTGGAACAAAAAACAGAGTCACCCAAAATTCGTTGTGAAAAAATTGATTAATTAAAAAGAAGAGCAAAGATAGCAAACCACCGACACTATTTCCAACAATACGTGAAAAACCAAAGTGAACACTTTTATCTAAACTTTCACGTAAACTGAAAACAGCCGTCAGCGTTCCAATCTGCAGCCCTTCCCAACCAAATAAATGAAATAATAAGAGAACCAAAAAGACAGACAAACCTGTCTTCAGCGTTCGCATTCCTAACTTAAACTTACTCGGATCAAATTTATAATTTGATAAAAGATCTTTCAAATACTTCATAACCCACAACCCAATATATTTTCTTTATTTTAACACATTTTAAATCGTTTTCGCTAGATACGAATGTGTTTTTTTCTATTATAATAGAAAACAAAAAAGAGCCCCAAAGGGCTCTCATACTCTCAAAGTTGAAAATTATTTGTCAGTCAATGCAGCAAGACCTGGAAGTACTTTACCTTCAAGAAGTTCCATAGAAGCTCCACCACCAGTAGAAATCCATGAGAATTTGTCAGCACGACCAAGGTTGATAGCTGCGGCAGCTGAGTCACCACCACCGATGATTGATTTAACGCCTGGTTGTTT
>ENA-OPZZ01001863-OPZZ01001863.1-human-gut-metagenome-genome-assembly--contig:-NODE-1863-length-11716-cov-2.418759_pt1 | contig 11716 bp, 15 predicted proteins | sample MGYA00242487_ERZ504511 | MGnify/ENA primary metagenome ERZ504511 (study PRJEB26092, sample SAMD00036241) | human gut metagenome | host: Homo sapiens | study: EMG produced TPA metagenomics assembly of... | reverse complement strand
TGCGAGAAGCCCTGCTGTGAGAGCTCCGGCAAATGCGGCAGCAGGAGCCGGCATACCTGTCAGGTCTACAAGCTCAAGCCGCAGTGAATTTGCTATGGCACCGATAAGAGCAGCTGTTGCAGCCATGTATTTTTGTCAAACAGCGCAGCAGGCTGTCCTATGGCGGAGCAGCTCGATATAGAGCTCTTACAATCGTTAAAGGCCGAGAACCCTGACTATACAGTGGTTGCCTACATAAACACCACATCAGAGCTTAAAACCATATGTGATGTGTGCGTCACATCCTCATCCGCTGTAAAAATTGTTAAAAATATTGACAATAACAAGATTCTTTTCATCCCTGACTGCAATCTGGGCGCATGGGTTGAGGAACAGGTTCCGGAAAAGACCTTCAAATTTGTACATGGTGGCTGTCCTACTCACCTGCGCATGTCAATAGCAGATGTTGAGAAAGCAAAAGCGGCTCATCCTGCTGCAAAGCTTCTCGTACATCCGGAGTGTCTTGCTGAGGTTTCAAAGGCTGCTGACTATATCGGAAGCACCACCGGCATCATTGACTATGCTAAAAACAGCACAGACCGGGAATTTATCATCGGAACTGAAAACAGCATACTGCAGCACTTACAGTATGAGTGCCCTGAAAAGAGCTTCTATCCTCTCTCAAAGGACTGCGTATGCCACAATATGAAGCTCACTACCCTGATGGATGTATACAATTGTGTTAAGGGAGCAGGCGGAGAAGAAATCATACTGCCTGACGATATAAGAACAAAGGCCAAGGCCTGCATAGATACCATGCTCACACTTGGAGAGTAATTTAATTTCAATATTAAAAGACCACAGTTCATCTGTTTTGATGCCCTGTGGTCTTTTTTAATTAATTGATGATAATACTTCATCTGAATATCTTTCTTTAATTTTCATTTCCAGCACCTGAAATTCATGAATATAACTGTCAAGCACCTTATTCACAAGCTGACGTGCAGCTTCCTCATTGTATATATGAGTTGTATCATTCCTGTCTCTTAACATTCCAAGCCAGACACTCTCATCAATAAAATCATAATACGCATATGCAGTTTTTATAATTTCTCTTGGAGAACCTGTTGCAGCCTGATTAGCGCCCTCATATCGTAACAGCTCCTTTAAGACCTTCCAGCCCAGCTCAAATTGTATATAATATTTATCAATTATACCGCTCACAATAAAATCATTTGTCAAGTCTTCATCAAATGCCCTTGACAATATCCTCAAGTGTCTGACATACTGGTCAAACTTTTTCATACAATACCCTCCCATCCCTTTCTATTTCTGTCACCAGTACCGGTGAAATATGCTTATCATCCATATTTATTATGTCCAGCTTTAGTAAAGACCACAACTCCTCATTAAGACAATCCGATAAATCACCAAAATTCTCACATCCATAAATAGCCAGATCAATATCACTTTTATGGATGATTCGTGCCTCTGGCGCGTGAACCAAACAGCACTACTTTTTTTGTATTATATTTTTTTGCTATATTAACAATTTGCTTATATACTTCATCCATATAATACTCCTTATTTCACATCCGTCTAATTGAATCCAACAACCTTCTGTGACAGCTTATACGCACCGATAGCTACCTTTCTGCCTCCCTTGCCCGGCAGGTTCATTAACTGTCCCATGACGCCATGGCGCAGCTTCTTATAGGTTTCTTCATCGTGCTCCTTCATGTATGCCCACAGTTCATCCTTCTTAGCCATGTTCTCATCGGTGCCTGAGATAATTGCCAGAATAGTAGAAATAGTCGTAATAATCTCCAGATAGCTGTACATATACTTCCTGCACATCTCATTTGTTATCTCATTCAATTTGACATCGTCAAACATAATCTTATTTACACGAATCTGCTGGTCAATACGGCGTATCATCACCTGCTCATTGACCGACTGGTCATCGCGACCGATAAAATATCTGTAGAAGTCCACATCCAGATAGTACATCGTGCGCACATACGGAAGCGGCTTATATACATAGATATTATCCACATAAAAGGTATGCTTTGGCAGCTTGAGTCCACAGCTTCTCAAAAGCTCTGTCCTGTATATTACCGAATGCATCAGTATGTAATGTCCCTTGTGAATATGCTTTATATCACTCCAGGTAAATATCTCATTGCGTGGAAAGCCGGTCTGACGCATAACCTTTTTACGCTTTGCTCCTTCTTTCTCGTAGACATAGTTGGCAAGAAGCATATCAATCTGTGTATTCTCCTGCTCAAACTCCCTTAGCTTGTCCAGTATCTTCTTGTATGATTCCAAATCCACCCAGTCATCGCTGTCAACGACCTTGAAATATTTGCCTGTGGCATTTTTGAGACCTGTGTTTACAGCCTCTCCATGTCCACCGTTCTCCTGGTGTACAGCCTTTACTATGTCAGGATATTCGGCTGCATATCTGTCAGCTATCGCTGCTGTCTCATCCTTTGAACCATCATCAACAATAATTATCTCCACATCATCTCCACCCGGCAGGATAGACTCTATACAATGCTCCATGTAATCCTTTGAATTGTAACATGGGATTGCAAAACTTAATAATTTCATCTTTTTCCCCTTGTAAAAAAATAATATCGCTGTTTGATTATGCATAAAATTTTATCCTATATGCAATAACAAATACCGATACTATAATTATACACAAAATCATGATATTGTCTAAGGATTTTTTATGGTACCTTAGGACTGCACAGTTTGTTCATATTTTGTTTACAGAAAAGTGAAATTCAAAACACACGGTTTTCACAATTGATTTGTATACTAACATCATAAACGAAAGATACAAAACAAAAGCAACAAAACATATTAATTACGCAATACTCATACTAATCTTTTCATATATAGCCGATGCAAGCCACATGCATCGGCTTCCTCTTTTTAGTATTATAGTAACTATGTGATTATTTCTATCAGCTTCTCTTTATCTTACGTGAAGCCGTCTTTTCAAACTCACTCTCCCTTACTTTAAGGCTATAGATACGCTTGTAGGCAGGTGCATTCACATTGTACTCATCGATAAGCGCCTGCAGTGCTGCCCTTATATCGACGATACCTGCATTTTGAGCATACTCTCTGTCCGGGAAAATCTCAGCTTCAATCACTCCTTCAGACTCACGCACTATGATTTCCTTTATGAGATGATTTACGCTCAGAGCGTTTTCAAGCTCCTCCGGTGACACATTCTCACCGTTTTTGGTGATAATCAGATTTTTTCTTCTGCCGGTCAGATAAATATATCCATCCTCGTCCACATAGCCTAAGTCACCCGTGTGAAGCCAGCCGTCCGACAGTGTCTCCTCAGTCTCCTTTGGCATCTTATAATAGCCCTGCATCACACTTGTACCGCGGACAAAAAGCTCACCGTCAACTGTTTTTGCCTCACAGTTTGGCATCAGCTTGCCTACCGAGTTTTTGCGGATATCCCAGCTTAGATTTGTGCTTATGACCGGAGAACACTCCGTCATGCCATAGCCCTGCAATATGGTGATACCAAACTCTGCAAATAAATCAACATAATCAGGATTTAGGTACGCACCGCCACTGCAGATTGTATGAAGCCTCTCTCCAAACATTTTCTTACGGACCGGCTCTGCAGGAAGTCCTGCTGCCCTTACCTCCTCGAGCTTTCTGGCAAATGTCTCAATTATAAGAGGCACCATAAGAATCATGTCGGGAGTAAAAAGCTGTATATTTTTTGCCATGCGCATGATGGAATCATTGATGCAGATTACCGAACCCAGTGAAATTCCTTTCAGAATATCCATGCTCAGACAGTATGCATGGTGTATCGGAAGCACAGACAAGATTACCGTGTGAGGTCCAATTTTCATGTCAAGGCATGTGGCATTTTCAGCCAGGTTGTTCTGCGTCAGCATGACTCCCTTGCTCTTTCCTGTGGTTCCGGACGTAAACATGATAGTGCAAAGCGCATCCTCTGCCACTGCCGGCTCGTAGCTTCCCCTGTTGTCATCTATAAGCCCTTTAAACGAAAGCACCTGTGGACAATGCTCTGTACTGTTCATAGACACATACACATTTATATCATGACAGCTTTTAGCTGCGGCCTCAGCCACATCCGAACGTGCCTCATCAAATATAAGCATCCTCACATCGGCTCTGTCCAAAAGCTCACATATATCCGCTGCCGGAAGCGATGCATCGATTGGAACCGCAACACTTCCGCTTTCTGTGATTGCCAGATATGATACTATCCACTCATATGATGAAGGGCCTATTACAGCGATATGCTGCCCTTTTTTGCCAAGCTTTTCGATGGCATTGGCAAAGCTGTCTGTATCATTCTTAAGCTCACTGTAGGTTCTTGACTCTATCTCATTTTGGATTTCTTCCATCTTATCGCATCATCTGCGCCGTAAGCTTCATTTGCATATGAAAGAATTTCAGGAATTGTGTGAAATAACATATTTTCTCCTATCTGCGCCCATTATGCGTCTTTTAATGTCTCAAGATAATCGACTGCTTCCTGTACTGTGCGGATTTCTGCAGCCTTTGTCTGCTCAACCTCCACATCAAAGGTATCCTCTATCTCCCCGAGCATGCTCATGAAATCAAATGACGTAAAGCCCAGGTCCTCCATAAAACGTGACTCTTCGTGCACATCTGCCGGCTGAACATCAACATAATTACAGATAATTTCCACTAATTCATCAAACATAATAATCTCCTTTTACCTAATACGTTTCCTAATCCACTACACTAATTTAATGATTTCGCCTATTGTAAGCTCAGGGTTTTCTGCTCCCTTGAACATGATTTTGCACAGGTAATAGTACATATACTCAAGCTGCTTTCTTGAGACTGCCTTGACCTGATGCTCGAAGCTGAAATCCAGTCCGTTGTCCTCCGGGCGGTGCATTACCGTTAGATACATAGCCTGTGTAGTCATGCCGTTCGGGTACCACTTAGTCTTGTATTTTATATCTCCCAGGTCGTTTAAGCCCTTTTCCTTTAAGGTCATAGGCTGATATGTAAGCGACATCGGCTCATATGTAAGCCCCGCCTTTGGCTGCGGATAGGTCTTTGAGCGCAGTGCAAAGTACTCTGTCGGGTTGTAGTTTGCATGGCGGAACAGCTCGTTTTGCTTATCCCTGATGGTATACACGGCATCAATAAAGCGTACATCCTTTGAAAAGCACGTCCTAAACGGAAACGAATGAATACGTGTGCCGCCTGACTTCTTCTCCTTAAGTGTCGCACGTCTGGCGATGGCATTGTTTACGGAGACATCATCGAAGCCGTTTTCCTTCTGGAAAAACGTCCTGATTCCCATGAGAAGCAGACAAGCAAGCGAAATATGATATTTCTCGCAAAAATCCATAAGACGCTTTGTCGGCTCAGCCTCCAGATGAAAGATATCAAGCGCTGAGGTGACATCATCCGATGCATTGAATGCACTCCTTAGCTTGTTATCATGCATCAGTTCTCTTGCCGCATCAAGCTTTGCTGTGCCGTCGATTCCGTTGTAGATTGGCTCCGACTGTCTGATAAGCTTCTCAAAGAACTCTCTGTCCCTAAGCTGTGCCTTACTTCCGGCTTCATATGCCAGATCCTTTTTAAGCTGCTCGATATATGAGCACATATCCTTTGGAAAAGGTACTCCCTCATACATGGCATTGCAGTATATCTCAATAATATCCTTTAAAAATGCAATAAGTGACTGCGCATCAACCACCATGTGATGACCTAAGAAGTACACTCCATTAAAGCCATCAGGCATCTTTATCATCACGATTTTCGTCATAGGAGAGTCCTCAAACTCAAACGGCACCTGTGTCCAGCCTTGCATCTCATTCTCTGCCTCCTCCATGGTTAAATCAGTAAAATCCCTGAAATCGACAGTTCTCTCTTTAAAATCCTCATCCACATCCGCAATATACTGATAGCACTCTCCATCCTTATCCCTTGTAAAACGGATACGCATGGCCTCGTTTCTGGCATACGCGTAGTTGATTGAATCCCTTAGCACGTTCCAGTCGAGCTCGTGCCAATTGTCAGACTTGTACCTATATTGAGCACAGCCATATTCGGACAGTACTTTGCATAGTACAAATGAAATTTTGTGCAACCGTAATTCGGATATACATTGTGTCCCTTTCTCGTCTTCATCATCTCATAACTCCTTCCAAAAATTTATCAATGTGCGTCCTCGAAAGCTTTCGTATTCTTGTAATAGCTCTCGCAGTGTCCTGCACCCTTTACTATCAGCTTTGTCTTTTGTGACGCGCAGCTTGCATAAAGCTCATCACACATGCTGCATGGCACAAATGTATCCTTATCACCATGGATAAACAAAATAGGCAGCTTCGCCTTTTGCACCTCTTTTGCAGCATTGCATTCATCAAGCCCATACCCTGCCATTTTTCTGTTCACAAAATCTGCAATCTGAATCATCGGAAAAGCCGGCAGATGGTACATGCTGTGAAGCACATGTGTAAATACCGCCTTAGGCGAGGTAAATGCACAGTCTGACACAATTCCCTTCACCTGCTCCGGCAGATTAAGTCCACTTGCCATAAGCACAGTGGCACCTCCCATGGAATTTCCCATCAAAACAATCCTTATGCCATTGCCTGCCTTCTTAATCATCCAGTCAATCCACTTAAGCGCATCATAGCGGTCCTTGCAGCCGAAGCCTATGAATTTACCCTCGCTTTGTCCATGTGCCCTCGCATCTACAAGCAGCATGCTATAGCCCTTCTTTAAATAGTAATTGGATATGCTGCTGTAATCAGACATAGCTTCACTTGTGTAGCCGTGAAAGCATATGACGGCTTTATCCGGATTACCTCCATCTATCCCCGGAAAATATGTGGCATGCAGTCTTAATCCATCATCGGACCTAATCCACACATCCTCATGAGCCTGTGCTCTCATCCACTCTCCGCGTGGCTTCATAAAGCTGTAATAGCTCTCCCAGTCAACCCCGGACATCTTCATCGTGCGCTCCTTCTTGGCATTGTAGCGCATCATGGTCCTCCTGTAGAAATAAGCACTGCCGCCTGCCTCTGCTGCAGCAATACCACCTAAAACACCTGCAATTATTCCCCCACTTCATCTTCATCACCTACGCCTTCTTACTGCTATAATCTGCTTCAGGCGAAGTGCCTTATCAATATTTCCCTCCACCTTGAGCTTGCCTGTTGTAAATGCAAGACTCGGATCAAGCCTTCCTTCTGCCAGCTTAAAAAGAGTCTCAGCGCTGCATATAAAAATCGCATCCCTGTCAAAATACTCATACGGCTCCACTGCCAGCACACCATCCTTTACCTCGGCATAGAAAATTCCCTCTGCCTCTCCTGTTATATTGAACTGAAAAGCAAGGTGCTCGCTTATATCGCTCACATCAGACTCCATAAACAGTCCCTTTACCTTTGAAAACATATCTGCATAAGTCATATCAATTCTCCTTTTCGACCACCGGTCAACTTGTTACTTCATTACAGTATCACTTTTTCGACCGTCGGTCAATATAAATATTTTCATTTTCAAACTATTCTGTTATTTTTTCATAAACTATCCAAACGTATCATATCATTTTTACCAAAACCTATTCCCCCGGTAAAATCTCATGGAAGAATCATATGGATTGTGATAATATATATTAAAATAAACGTAACTAATATAAGAGGATCCACTATGCCACATTCCACAAGACCAAATTCGGAAAAATACGAGAAGATACTTGAAGCGCTAAGAACCCTTTTAGAAACAAAAAAATATCCCAGATATCTGTCAGCGAAATCGCCCAGACAGCCGGGATAGGCAAGGGTAGCATATATTATTATTTTTCATCAAAGGAGGCTATCTTTGATGCACTTATGGCAAAAAGCTACGAAGAGCCGCTTGCCACCGCAAAGGAGCTTGCAAAGCGCACCGATATATCTCCGTTTGTGCGCATGGCGATGATATTTCAGGCATGCCGCAACTCCTCTGCCGCCTTTTTAAAAATCCAGTCCGATGCCGGAAATGGTGTACAGGAGAATGCATTTTTGCACAACAAATACATCAATTACCTGATTACCGAGCTAAAGCCGGTGACCGGTGAAATCATAAGGCAGGGAGCAGCTGAGGGACTTATCGTGTGCCAACAGCCTGATGCGCTTGCAGAGATTGTGCTTCTCGTGCTCGTCGTGAAGCTTGACAATACACTGATTCCGTCCACAAAAGAAGAGACCGAACAGACTATCTCAGAGCTCATCTCGCTGCTTGAGAAGGGCACTGACAATCCTGAAGGGTCTCTAAATTTCCTGCGTGTCTAAGGACACTATTTATGCTTTTTTCTAAAAAAATATTGGACTATTGCTGCCGGAATGATTCCTCCCGCTAAAATCATTCCTTTTGAAAGCGCCGGTGTTTTACGTACAACGTGAGGTGACCTTTCCTTACTGTATCCTACATATATAGGCTTTTCCTCTTTGTCTGTGTAGTCTGCCTTTATATATCCGATAGCATTATCCCTATCCGGTACATATACCCTGATTATATTATCACGCATATCACCATTAAAAGCTTTATATGCTGCCACTATCTCATAATCTGAGTGATGCGGCAGATACTCAAAAAAATACTGTCTATTATCAACACACCATAACAAAAGCCATATTACAAATACCATAATAAGTGCTCTCATGTCTTCTTTTTCGTTTGAATTTTCCATAATTAAACATGCCTCGATTTTAATTGTATATATACGTGTTACACTAACTCCGGCACTCTGTAGCCTGCCTCACTCATTGATTTCTCAAACTCATCCACTGACATTCCAAGCTTCTCAGCTCCCCTGTTCACCGAATAGTCCCCATCCTGAACCGATAAGAATATTTCTGTACGACGTCCGGTCTGAATGCCAGTCTCAATTCCAGTCTCAATGCCAGTCTTAATTCCAGCCTTCATACCTTCTCTTCTTTGTTCCTCACCATACTCTTTTGCATACTCTTTTGCATATTCTTTTGCATATTCCATTGCGTACTTTCTTACAGCTTCACTCATAGCACCACGTCCTTCCTTTTCTTTGTAATAAGCCACCGCTTTTGACAATGTCTCACTTTTATCAGCTCCGGCCTGCACTGATGAAAATCTCTCATCATCCGACCTATATCATCATTACCTTCATACCTTCCATTTACATAGATAATATGCGAACCATCTCCAAAGGCTTCACCCGTTTCATCAACACGCCTTTGAATGTGATAAAATGGCAGTCCTTTTCTGAACTTATCGTGATCATAAATAAAAATCACGTATGAATCCTTAATCTCCTTAAACTCCTGTCCTTCCTCCAGCATCCTCGCATCCATCATACTGCTGTGATATCTGGCTCTTTTGACATGCGATCCCTCAGCATTAATCTGCACCTCGATATCAATATGTCTGCCATCGACATCTATTGCATGCACATCCAAGGTAATACATCTCCCACCAATCACTGGATTTTTTAATTCATCCTGCCCCCGGACGTCTATAACCTTAATATCACGCTCCATTATTACGCGAAGCAGTAACTCCGTTGTCTCGATATTCTGCCCGAATACAAGACTCATCAGATTGTCATCAAACAGCGTCATTTTGTCAATCAATCCGTTGATGATTACATCGTTCTGGCCATAATTACTGCCAAAAACCTCTTTTGTCTCTCCCGACATTATTCTCCTCCTGTTTAGTTGTGTAAGCAAGAAGAATAGAATATCGCATGATACAAAATTTCTTGTCAATATAAAGCATCAACAACCCCAGTCAGCTTCATTCACATAAGGTTTTCTCAATCGACATATCCATTTTCCCTGCTATTGATAGGTAACTTAAAGCATTGAAAATTTCCATGTCTTTGTCGAAAAATACTAAGTGGTTCTACCCTCTTCAAAGTGATACGCACCGATGAAAATGTGTACTGTGGTGTCGCTCAACAGAAATATAATGCTTTGGCTTGATTGTAGCATTAAAACCGCAAAAGGGCAATAAAAATATCAGGCAAATTCCTATTATCCTATTATAAAAGAGAGACAGCCGCGAAACCGCAAAAACAGCCGGGCACATCTCTCACATATGTCTGACTGTTTTTTATCGCTTACTATTCAGTTTTATTGTAGCTGTCCGCTAAATTCTCCTATAGTGGTACGCAAAGTATATATTGCCGGCGATTGCGGTGAGCGTCCACGAAATGACGTATATGAGATATAAGGACTGCAGTGTCTTAAAATACGCAAACACCGTGAGCAGCCATATAATCCTGAATACGACAGAGCCCATAACCACTATGATGGTAGGTGCTACACTTTTTCCGATGCCCCTGGCGGCGGCTGTGGCATTGTCCATGAATGCTGATACACAGTAGACGAATGCCATCACACCAATTCTGATCTGTCCATAGTGTATCACGGCATCATCACTCGTAAAGAGCAAAAGGAACGGTCTTTGGAATATAAACAATGCCACTCCAAGCACCAGTCCCATCAGAAACGAGTATGCCAGGGTGATGAAAAATGTGCTAAGCACCCTTTCCTTTTTCCTCGCGCCCAGATTCTGCGCTATGAAGCTGGTACATGCGGTGTAAAATGCTGCCATCATGTCATAGATGAGCGAATCCGCATTGGTGGCGGCTGAATTGCCCTCCACTACCACATGGCTGAAGGAATTGATGGATGTCTGGATACATATATTGGCTATGGCAAAGAGCGAGTACTGTATCGCAGCCGGCACTCCAATCCGAAGCACTGCTGCAGCTGCATCCCTGTCAATCCCTATGTCCTTCATGCGCAGGCCGTAGCTGCCATATGTCTTCAGGAGAAACCTGATGATGAGAGCCGCTGAGATGTACTGTGCTATGATGCTTGCGATGGCTACTCCTATCACTCCCAGTCTGCATACTATTACAAAAAACAGGTTGAGCACTATATTGATAATTCCTGAGATACTCAGGTATATGAGAGGCCTCTTTGTATCTCCCACTGCGCTCAGCACACCGTTACCGAAATTATAAAGCGCAAGCGCCGGCGAACCGCACAGATATATCATCAGATATGCTGTAGCACCGTCTATAAGCTCAGGCTTTGTATTCATCACTTCAAGCAGTGGCTTTGAAAAAACCAGACCTGCCACTAACAGTAAAAGTCCCGCTATAAAGCACAGAATGACCGATGTGTGGACAGTCTTATGCACCCTCCGATAGTCCTCTGCTCCCATGTGCAGTGCCGTGACAGCATTGACACCGCCTCCCATGCCAAGCAGTATGCCTGTTGTGAGTGTGATGATGATTGTCGTGGAACCGACCGAGCCGAGTGCTCTTGCACCTGCAAATTTTCCCACCACTGCCACATCCGTCATATTGAAAAATACCTGAAGCAGGTTTGAGAACATGAGCGGTATGGAGTAAATCAGTATCTTCCTTGCGAGTGGTCCGTTCACCATATCCAATTCTTTGGTCTGTGTCGCTCTTGACTTCATTTTTTCCTCTTGTAAATCTATAATTATATATTAACACTGCCATGTGAACAGTACTCTAATTATAGATACGTTTCATTCTTTTTTCAAGACTGTTGTTTACGCTTTACAAAAAAGATTATATAATAAAGTCAAAATGACTTAAGGGGTAAAAATGTTTCTCTGCTGCGTCACGATATGAGGCACTTTCTGAATAATATAGCTGCCTTCATCG
>ENA-OPZZ01001859-OPZZ01001859.1-human-gut-metagenome-genome-assembly--contig:-NODE-1859-length-11722-cov-4.743251_pt1 | contig 11722 bp, 14 predicted proteins | sample MGYA00242487_ERZ504511 | MGnify/ENA primary metagenome ERZ504511 (study PRJEB26092, sample SAMD00036241) | human gut metagenome | host: Homo sapiens | study: EMG produced TPA metagenomics assembly of... | reverse complement strand
TATTTCAGTGGTCTCTCCCGCATTTGCATTCGGACGGAATGACAGTCGTCATTCGTCCTCTCCAGCCGCCTCACACCAATTAACAAACACGTATATACGAACACGGAGTCTCCGTTATGAAAAAAAAACCTATCTGACACTTATACTGCCGTCATTATTGTCCGGCTGTGCCGGAATTTCCGGCAGCAATAACGTGGCACCATCAGATACGCCTGCTCTGGTTTTTTGTGGATCGGACAAATCAGTGAGAGTGCTGGCGTTCTGGCACTTACGCAACAACGTCTTTCTCCACCTAAAATAACTCCCCCCGCGAGCAGCGTGCCAGAGTGATATTTTTGTTAAAAGGGATAAAATAAATGAATTATACGGAAAAAATCACACATTTGCCATTTGTGCATATAAGGAAAGTCCGTTTCTGGAAGAGTGTATTCAGTCACTTCTGGGACAGACGATTCCTTCTACAATAATTATTGTCACTTCCACAGATAACGCTTACATTCAAAATATGGCTGAAAAATACCATCTGGAGCTTTTCATCAACCACGGAGAATCCGGCATCACCCAGGACTGGATGTTTGCTTACCGAAGTGCCAGAACGGAACTGATGACCATCGCACACCAGGACGATACTTATGATCGGCTTTATACTGAAACTGTGTTACAGCAACTTTCTGCTGCCAGACATCCATTGATTGCCTTTACAGACTATGGAGAACTGAGAAACGGAGCTATTGTAAATAAAAATACGCTTTTAAAGGTAAAACGTACAATGTTGCTTCCGTTGCACCTGAAGATATTTCATAACAGTATTTTTGTCCGCCGACGGGTTCTTTCCTTCGGCTGTCCAATCTGTTGTCCTTCTGTAACCTTCGTAAAAGATAATCTTCCGGATCAGATCTTCTTCCCTGGTTTTCGAAGTGACGAAGACTGGCAGGCATGGGAACTGCTTTCCAGGAAAAGAGGAGCCTTTGTCTATTGTAACAGGATCCTGATGTATCACCGAATTCATGATGGCTCGGAAACATCCGCCATTCTTGGCGATTCTGCACGTGGAAATGAAGATTTCCAGATGTTTTGCAAGTTCTGGCCAAAGCCGATTGCCCGGCTTCTGACACGCGCCTATTCATCAAGTGAAAAATCAAACGAATTGGAGAACAAATGAAAAGTTTAATTATTATTCCCGCTTATAATGAAGAAGCATGTATCGAACAAACCGTGCGGGATATTTTGGAACATGCACCGAACTTTGATTATATTGTAATTAACGACTGTTCAAAAGATCGAACAAAAGAAATCTGTGAGAAAAACCATTTCCACTATATTGATCTTCCTGTCAATCTTGGAATTGGTGGTGCCGTACAAACCGGTTATAAATATGCCTGCAATCATGGATATGATTACGCTGTACAGGTAGATGGAGACGGACAACATGATCCTCGCTTTCTCGAACAAATGCTTCATGTTATGCAGGAAAAAAACTGGACATGCTGATCGGATCCCGTTTTATTACCAAGGAAGGTTTTCAGTCGTCCGGACTGCGTCGTACCGGTATCAAATACTTTACCTGGCTGATCCGTCTGCTGACCGGAAAAACCATCACTGATCCCACCTCAGGACTCCGCATGATCAACAAAGATATTATCCAATACTTTGCCAAAGAGTATCCACGTGATTATCCGGAACCGGAAAGTATCGTTGCCGTCCTGAAACGCAAGAAAAAAGTACAGGAAATTCCTGTCATTATGCGTGCCCGCGCCGGTGGTGTTTCCTCTATTTCTCCATTAAATTCCATTTATTATATGGTAAAAGTTACCATTGCGATTCTGATAGAACGGATTCGATGATATATCTCAGTGAGGTGTTTACATATGCATGAATATAGGATACAAATAATTCTGGCTGTTTTACTGGTTTTTCTTCTTTATAAACTGCTGCGCTCTGTTTTAAAGAAGAAACTGGAAATCAAATACGTACTTTCCTGGATAATCGTTGATTTTTGTTTGCTGATCATCGACTTATTCCCATCGATTCTTACCTTTTTATGCAAGTGCCTTGGGATTCAACTGGCTTCCAATATGATTTTCCTGGTTGCCATTATTCTGCTGTTTTTACTGGCACTTTCCCACACGATTCTGCTCTCTAAATTAGTAGAATCCAATAAAAACTTAACCCAGGAAATTGCTCTTTTAAAAAAAGAATTGAAGGATACGACGAAATAAAAAAATAACACCATAAAAGGTGTTATTTTTTTATCTCATCCATTCTCTCAGATACTTTTCACTGCATCGTTCCCGATGTGGATTAAATACATTATTGAATTCTGCATATTTCTTTTCATACTTATCCACCATATCCGGTAGATTTTTCAGGGTTTTCAACACTTCTTCCTGATTCATCAACACCGGGCCCGGAAGCATGTGGATATCGAAGTAAAAGTCACGCATCTCATGTTTATACTGTTCATAATCATACATGAAAAACAGAATCGGGCGTCTCAGATTGGCATAATCAAAGAATACACTCGAATAATCCGTGATCAGCACGTCAGCCGCCAGATACAGAGGATTGATGTCATCCATCTGCGACACATCATAAACAAACCCCTGAAACGCTTCAAACTCAAAGGAATTACTGATAAAATAATGTGCCCGGAACAACACCACATATTCCTCGCCAAGCACTTCTCGCCACCGTTTAAAATCCACCGGCAGCTGAAACTGATATCCCTCACCCGGGAGATGCTGATTCTCCCGCCAGGTCGGTGCATACAGAATTACTTTCTTGCCCTTCGGAATTCTCAGTTCCTGACGCGCCTTCTCACAATCCATATCTGAGAACTTAACCAGATCATCATTTCTCGGGTATCCCATTTCCAGAAGTACCTGCTCTTTTCCCTCTTCCTTCAGATGAAAGGCCGACGCAATCTTTTCAGAATAGAATTCGGATGGCGATGGCATATGCGTTACCCGTTTTGTCTCTTCCAGATAATTTTCCTGTACTTCCAGCAGACTTCCATTTTTTTCTGCATAATGATCCAGGTCATATCCCAGCCGTTTTAACGGTGTCCCATGCCAGCACTGAATATATTCCTGCTCTTCTTTCGGCTGCAGTTCCCTCGGAAGCCGCGAATTCGTCACCCAGAACTTTGCGGATGCATATGCACGGTAATATTCCCCGTTTCGATAACGAACTACTTTTGTATGCGGCTCCTGCTCCATCTCGCGATACTTCTCCGGTTCCCGGAACGCCCAGATCAGCTCCCAGTCCTGATACTGAGGATCCCGGCACATCGCCTGATACAGTGCTTTTGGACTGCACGCATATTTTTTTCCCATATACGCCTCAAAAAATCACCTTTTTCGGATTGATCTCTTCCTTTTCCACATATCCCTTCTGATACTGCAGTTTTTTCCACCAGTAATACACACGAAGACTCCATGTTTTCATCCATGGAGTCTTACTGCAGATTCTGGCCATCCATTTCCAGGCACTCATCTTTTCCCCTGTCTTTCTACATACAATCACATCATCCGGTTACTTATCTTCTGAACCGCTTATTTATGCCATAAATTCATTATAAGCATCCAATACAGTCTTCGTATCCCCCTGCATCTTAATCTCCCCTTCATGGAGCCATAACAGACTGGTACACAACTTCTCCAACGTCTCTGTACTGTGCGATACGATTACTACAGTACGATTCTCATCCATGATCAGTTCCTGCATCTTCTTATAACTCTTCTTCTTGAACTTGGCATCACCCACGCTCAGAACCTCGTCAATCAGCATAATATCTGTTTCAAGAACCGCCGTAATAGAAAATGCCAGCTTCGAATACATACCACTCGAATACGTCTTTACCGGCATATCGATGAATTTTCCCAGATTGGCAAACTCGATAATCTCATCCATCTTATCCCGTACTTCCTGCTCCGAGAAACCCAGCAGCATTCCCGATAAAATAATGTTTTCCCGTCCGCTTAATTTTTTCTGAAATCCAACACCGATGGAAAGGAGGGATACAGAATCCGATTCCAGTTCAATACTTCCGGAGTCCGCCGAAAAAATTCCGGCAATTGCGCGGAGCAACGTGGATTTACCGCTTCCATTCTTTCCGACGATTCCCATGATTTCTCCCTTTTTCACTTCAAAAGAGATACCTCTCAGGGCTTCATATACTTCCAGCTTACTCTTTCTCAGATGAAAAAGACTTTTTCTCATAGAAAGAGACTTTACACACTTGTAGGTAATCTTCAGATCTTTTACCTCAATTGCATTTCCTGGTTTCATAGCTTAAATCCTTTCGTAGATTTGTCACACTGGCCTCTGCTTTGGTCAGCTGACCGGCAACACATTCTATATTACCTTTACATAATTATTTTCATTTTTATAAATGATTGCCACACCGATTGCCGATAATACTGATCCGATCACAAACCACAGCAAGATCAGTCTTCTGTGCGGTGTCTCACAGTAAACCAGTGACGACCGGCAGGCATCGATCAGAAATCCCACGGGATTCACCTTTAATAACAATGTGGCAATCGCTTCATTGACTCTGTCTGTGATCACGTAAAAGATACCTGACATATAAAAAAAGAATTCGTAAACCCCACGTTGGTAATATTCTTAAGGTCATCAAAGAAAAACCCCAAAAATGAGCCAGTATCGCACTCACACCAAAGGTTATCAGAATCAGATCCACGAAGATCGGAATCACATAGATCACATTATACGAAACCGGTACATGGGACCAGAGCATCATCACGATCACGATTCCAAAAGAAATCATCATCTTAAACAGATTCTGAAACAGCAGAATAATGATCAGGAAATACTTGGGAATATATACTTTCGTTACTACTGCCCGGTTCGCCGCCACGATCCGTACGCTTCCGGATACTGTTTTATTAAACAGATTCCACATGGACAGACCTACAAAGACAAAGATATGAAAATATTCTTTTTTCTGTCCGAAAATCACCATGAAAATAAACCAGTATACCAGCATAAATAAAATAGGATCCAAAATCCACCATAGCCAGCTCAAATGTGAGCTGGCCACTTCTGACTTCAATCCCGATTTTGTTGCATATTTTGCATAAGGCATATAGCGCTTTATGTCTTTCCAAAATCGTTTCATTTACTTTCTTATCCTTTCTCGCCCCGGAATACCCAGTCTACAAAACGCCTGCTTGCCTGACCATCTTCCCGTTTGCTGAAGGTTTCGTTGAATTCCCGGTATTTGTCGTCGTAGACAAAATTATCGATACTGTCACGGATCGCATCCGGCAGTTCTTCTTCCTTTGTAATGATCTTTCCCGGAAGTTTATCAATACCAAAATAGAATCCGCGGATACTGTCCTTATAATCTTCCAGATCATACATATAAAACAGCATCGGCTTTTTCAAAATTCCATAATCAAAGAATACGCTGGAATAATCCGTGATCAGCAGATCAGCGATCAGATACAGATGGTTAATGTCATCATAATTGGATACATTATAGATAAATCCTTCGTAATCATCAAATGAGAACTTACTTGCCACCAGATAGTGTACACGGAATAAGATCACATATTCATCGCCCAGCTCCTGCCGCAGTGCATCAAAATCCACATTCAGATCATAAGTGAATCCTGTGCCCGCCTCATGCTGATTGTCTCTCCAGGTCGGTGCATACAGAATTACTTTTTTATCCTCCGGAATTTCCAGTTTCTCTTTGATCATCCGGATATCTTCCTGCGTATGATTGATAAGAAAATCATTTCTCGGATAACCGATTTCCATGACTTTATCTTCCATCTTCGTTTCTTTCAGATTCCATGCAGAAATAAATTTCTCACTGGCAAATCCTGATGGTGAAAGAATATAATTGAATTTCTCTGCATCCATCGCATATTTTTTCCGAATATCAGCAATAGAGTCGATAGCATTTTCCGAAGTTTCCAGATCATATCCCAGACGTTTTAACGGTGTTCCATGCCAGCACTGCACATAGACCTGATCTTTCTGGGGCCAGACATGATCCGGCACACGATAGTTCGTAATCCAGTATTTTGCTCTGATCAGTTTTTTCTCATAAACTCTTGCTGTTTGTTTTACCACGATCGTATTCGGATTTTCTTCCAGAAAACGATGTCTTTTTGCATTTTTAAACGCCCAGATAAATGTCCAGTCTTTAAACTCATCCTGTGTCAGCATATACTCATACACTGCTTTCGGACTGCATCCATACGTTTTTCCGTTAAAAGAATTAAATACTACTGTTTTCTCGTCAGGAGTCACGCCAAGCCCCCGCCACCAATAATAAATTCTCCGCTTGGTATACAGGATTTTCTTCCAGCACTTTCGAAAACGTGGGTGCGTTTTCGAATACTGAGCCAGGCGTTTCTTTATCGGGCTTTTAAAGAATCTCCGAATCAGTTTTCTCCTCTTTTTCCGAATTTTCTTTATAATCTTCATCTTTTAACTCCTACTTCTTTCCCAGATCCTTTTTAATCTGTGTTGTGGAAATCTCCGGTGTACGTGGAAGATAAACCACGTCACAGTATTCTTTTAAAAAGTCAAACTTTCCTTCCCAGTCATCTCCGATTACGAACGTGTCCACCTTGAATTCTTTCACATCCGAAATCTTCTGCTCCCAAGACTCTTCCGGAATAACCAGATCCACATAACGGATCGCTTCCAGCAAACTCTTTCTCTCCTCATAGGAGAAATAGCATTTCTTCTGTTTTTCATTCCAATTAAATTCATCGGTAGACAAAGCAACGATCAGATAATCTCCAAGTGCCTTGGCTCTCTGCAGTAATTTGACATGTCCATAATGAAGAAGATCATACGTTCCATACGTGATTACTTTTCTCATTTTTTTCTCCTTTTTATACCTTTCACCCTCCTGTATACCTGGTAAATATAACTTTTTTCAGAGGGATTTTTTGTTTCTGTCTTTCATCGAATACACATCATCTTTACCATTCTGCAAATATCTTCGCTGCATGGTTTTTGTATTTTATTAAATTTTCTTTCAATTTTCTTTCGATTTTCGACATAATTCATTTCATTATACAACAAACCCTCTATGGAATTCAAGAACTCTGCATAACTTTTCGGTTTCGGTCCCGGAGTTACCTCATCGTAATCAAAATTAAACCCCCGTGTCTTCAGGTATGCTTCCCGGTCATATGGTAAAAATAAAATCGGACGTTCCAGCAACAAATAATCAATATAAATACTGGAATAATCTGTGATCAACAGATCAAACATCGCCAGTACTTCCATAATATCTTCTATCCTGTCCTCATTCAGAAAGCGAATCCGGCTTCCCGGACGATCTAATGCCTTTAGCCACTCATATCCTTCTTTCTCATACAGATGCATACGGATACACATAATACACTGATTTTTTTCCAGAAAATTCTGTAACTGTTCTACCGCTCTTCCACGGTTTTCTCCGTGGAATTCCTCAAACGGAAACAGTCTGGTTTCCCCATCATCCCGGAATGTAGGCGCATACAGAAGCAAAGAATCAAATTCCGGAAGCTTTTCTTTTGAAAAATCTTTTGCATTTGTTCCCGGACATTTATTTTTTCAAATAACTTATCATTTCTTGGCTGTCCCCACACTTTGACTCTTTCCTGTTCCACCAGAAAACTTCTGCTCATCACCGGAATCAACTCTTCTGAAGTAGTAACAACTGCTTCATAATTATCCGCAAACAGATATTTGTAGTACAGCTTTGTCATCCATCCCAGATTTTCCTGCTCCATCCCGACTTTTTTTTAACGGTACCCCATGCCACAGATTGATAATACAATATTTTTTTCGAAATCCCATCCCATACAACGGCGGTGCAGTGGACGTAAACCAGACTTTACATTCTAGCACTTTTCGTATTCCTTCCATAGTGCTGGTATCAATAATAGACTCTTTCCCAAAACACTCCTGCAGTTTTTTTCGTTCCACCGGATCTTCCATTACATAAAATGCCTGAATCTCCGGATGGTATTTCTTTACATATTCAAAAAGCGCACTGGAATTATAATTGAATGCCCGGTTATGCACTGAAGAGAACACCCATTTTTTCTCATTGGGTTCCTCCGAAGTCGTAATTCTGGCATAACTGGTTTTCAGTAAATTCTCTATTTTTTTCATCATAAAGACATATTCCTTATTTTCTTTTCCACACCATTGTTATACAGGCAAACGGTGCCGATAATAAAGCCTGCATTCCTTCTTTTACAAATGCCGGATACTGTCGGTTTCTAAGATACGTATACCCAAGCACCATATGATGGCGCATACAAATTTTTCTTTTTTCTCCCCATCTCATATCTGCCCAATATTTCTTTTTATGTGCAAATAACCGATTTTCGCCTTCAATTTTTCTTTCTCGGCTGGACATCCCCTCAGATTCTGTATGCACCAGTGCCTTCACATCACATCTTGGAAGGTAGCTGACTGTTCCGTGATTCCGAATGACTTTCTCCATCAGATAGAATTCATCCCCAAGGTCAATCGGTGGAAATCCTCCTGACTTCAGCAAAAACTCCCTTTCGAACATCAGTGTATCCGTTCCTGTCATATGATACAGATAATGTTTTGCCAGCAAATGCTTCTCTTCCTGTATAACCCCCGGTTTCAGATAATTTCTTTTCCGCACTTCCTCTAATCTTCCATCCTCGCGATACAGAGCCAGATCGGTAATAGATACATTTGATTTCACACACTGCATATGACGCACCTGTTGCTCTATCTTCTCTTTTCTGTATTTGTCATCATCATCAAGAAATGTAATATACATCCCGGATGCTTTTTCTATACCACGGTTTCTCGAGGTCGCCGACCCTTTATTGGTTTCATTCACCACATACTTTAAGGAAATCTGATATCTTCTCTGGAATCCTTCAACAATTTTCTTTACTCTGGCATTCCATTCCGAATCCGCATTGTCATCCACAAGAATAATCTCCTGGTTCTTCCATGTCTGTCTTGCAAGACTCTCCAGTGCACAGCTTAATTCTCGCTCTCTGCGATATGTTGCCATAATAACTGATACCACTGGTGTATCATTTACTTTCTTCTCCGCACCTTCCTGAACTCCATCTCTTCTTAAAACAGCAAGTACCGTCAGGAACAGACATTTCAGATCCATCCAGGTACTCTGGTGTTCTACATAATATCCATCCAGTTTTGCTTTTTCGGAAATACTGATCGTATCTCTTCCATGTATCTGTGCCCAACCGGTAAGCCCTGGTAATACATCATTTGCTCCGTATTTCTCCCGTTCTTTCAGAAGGTCGTACTGATTCCAGAGTGCCGGTCTTGGTCCTACAAGACTCATATCTCCTTTTAAGATATTCATCAGCTGTGGCAGTTCATCCAGACTTGTAGCTCGTAAGAATTTTCCTGATTTCGTAATGTACTGATCCGGATTTTCCAGAAGATGAGTCGGTACATCCTTGGGAGTATCTGCACGCATCGTCCGAAACTTCAAAATTTCAAAATATTTCTGATGAATACCAACTCTTTTTTGGCGAAAAAAAACCGGTCCCGGAGAATCTATCTTTACCCATATCGCAATTCCAGCCAGAAGTGGCGCACAAAATATCGTTGCCGGCACCGTAATCACATAATCTAACCATTTCCTGTTATCTCTCATCACTCTTTAAAAAACGGAAACTGTGGTTCTGTTTTTCCATCAGTTTCCGTTCTCACCTCCATACCTTTTTGGCGCTTCCACGCTTATTATTTCTTCTTTGATTTCTCTCCTGTTTCCTGATACTGATATGTCTCTACAATTTCTTTTACCGACTCACGAATATGATTTCCATCCTGATAGGCCTCTTTTTTCAGTTGTTCCAACTGCTTTAAAAATTTTTCCTGATCAAACTCCAGAGGCTTTCCGATAAAAATTTTTTCATGTGCAGTTTTTCGCAACCCTTCTTCGGCCATCAGAAGCTCCTCATACAGTTTTTCTCCCGGGCGAAGTCCTGTATACTGGATCTTAATATCTTCATCAGGTCGCAATCCGGAGAGCTTGATCAGATTTCTTGCCAGATCATCGATTCGCATCGGCTCTCCCATATCCAGTACAAAAATCTCCCCACCTTTTGCGTATGCTCCTGCCTGTAATACTAAAGAAACTGCCTCCGGAATTGTCATAAAATAGCGAATAATATTTTTATCTGTTACAGTTACCGGACCGCCTTCTTCTATTTGTTTTCGAAACAATGGAATAACGCTTCCATTACTTCCTAATACATTTCCAAACCGTACTGCCACAAATTCTGTCTCACAGGTTGTATTCAGTGTCTGTATAATCATTTCACAGATTCTTTTTGATGCTCCCATAATATTGGTAGGGTTTACTGCTTTATCCGTAGAGATCAATATAAAACGTTTACACCCATTTTCAGAAGCAGCCCGTGCTGTATTTAATGTACCAAAAACATTATTTTTGATTGCTTCATTTGGACTATTTTCCATAAGTGGTACATGCTTATGTGCCGCTGCGTGATATACAAGTTCCGGCTGATATTTCTGAAAAATGCTACTGATTCTATGAGTATTTCTCACTGAACCGATCAAAACCACCAGATTCATTTCCGGATAATCATGTTTTAATTCCTGTTGAATATCATAGACTGTGTTTTCATAAATATCCACGATCACAAGCAATGCAGGATGATGTGCTGCTATCTGGCGGCAAAGCTCGCTGCCAATAGATCCACCCCCTCCGGTAATCAGTACTCTTTTATCCTGTACATATTCCAGTACAGATCCAAGATCCGTCTCTACGGGGTCTCTTCCTAACAGATCTTCAATTTCTACTTCCCGCAATTTTGCTATGCTTACTTCTTCATTGATCAGCTGATAAACTCCTGGAAGAATCCGAAGTTTACAGCCACTGTCTTTGCAGATTTCCAGAAGAGCTTTCCGATCCTTTGGAGGCATCGTAGGGATGGCTATAATAATTTCCTGTACCTTATAACGTTTTACAGCCTCTAAAATCTCCTCTCTTCCTCCTACGATTGGAATACCAAGAAGTTTCGTATTCTTTTTCTGTGGATTATCATCGATCACACATACCACTTTATTACTTAAGTGGTAGCTGGATTGAAGTTCTTTGATAATCAACGTTCCTGCATCCCCCGCTCCGATCACCATGGTAATAATAGGTTTTTCCAGATGATCTGTATATACTTTCTGCTTGAAAATACGAAGCAGTCTATACGAAAATCTCCCTGCCATCATAAGTGGTAATAATACCAACAAATACAGAATATAATAGGATCTTGGAAGATGGTATCCCATCATATACATTCCCACCAGTTGAAACATTGCTGATGCTATACACGATAAAACCAGGTTTAAAAGTTCTGTAACACTGGCATACCGCCACAGGCTCTCATATAAACTGAACAGTGCAAAAATAATCAGCGTACACCCTATATTAATTGGTGTATAATGAATCATAGACTCAAGAAATGGTTTCCTTATCATTCCCGGATGGAATTCAAATCGAATCAACAATGCCGTATACTCTGAAATCCCAATAACAAGAATATCATACAATATAAGCAAAGAAACTCGTATACGTTTTTTAGGATTTTTTAATCCTTTTATTGTTCTTATCCACATAATTTTCTCTATTCTTTCTGTCATCTAATCAGAATCTTTTATTCATCTCATTATACCCTTTTCCATTTCAGTCCGCAAT
>ENA-OPZZ01001857-OPZZ01001857.1-human-gut-metagenome-genome-assembly--contig:-NODE-1857-length-11726-cov-3.468058_pt1 | contig 11726 bp, 12 predicted proteins | sample MGYA00242487_ERZ504511 | MGnify/ENA primary metagenome ERZ504511 (study PRJEB26092, sample SAMD00036241) | human gut metagenome | host: Homo sapiens | study: EMG produced TPA metagenomics assembly of... | reverse complement strand
ACCTGTTTGCTTTTTTACTACCGATTTTATATAATGATGCTAGTTGATCAAATTGAAAGGACTTTCTTATGAAAAAAGTAAAACGTATTCTTGCTCTTGCCGGTGCCATGCTTTTATTCGCACTCTATGCCAGCTGTATGGTTATCTGCAAAGATGCAGAAGTTTCTCCGAAATTGATTCAGAAGGCAAAAGAACAGAGTATAGTGATCATTCAGACTCCGTATGATACATTTACGACAGCAAGACTGATTAATCAGAGCATTCCGGTGAAGTTTTATATGACCTCTGGACCACTGACTATGTTCCGGATGAATGATTATGTTGATGATATTAAAGATATTATGGCGAAAAAGCGTTTCAGAGATTTCCCGATTCTGGATCGTCATGGCAGATTTAAAGGATTCATTTCCAGACGTCGTTTCCTCGGTGCCAGCAAGAAAAAAGTAATCCTGGTGGATCATAACGAACGGTCACAGGCAGTTGATGGAATTGAGGAAGCAGAAATCATTGAGATTATTGATCATCACAGACTTGGAGATATCGAGACAGTCAGCCCGATTACGTTCCGTAATCAGCCAGTGGGATGCACGGCGACGATTATTAACCAGATGTATGAGGAGAATGAGATCGAAGTTCCAAGAGAGATTGCCGGGCTTTTATGTGGTGCAATTATTTCGGATACATTATTGTTCCGTTCACCGACCTGTACGCCGTTAGATGAAAGGACTGCGAAAAAACTGGCAAAAATTTCAGATATTGACCTGGAGCAGATGGCGCAGGAAATGTTCAATGCAGGAAGCAACTTGAAAGGCAAGAGTGCAGAGGATATCTGTTTCCAGGATTTCAAGCAGTTTACAGTCAACGACACGATATTTGGTGTAGGACAGATCACGTCCATGAGCAAAGAAGAACTGGCAGCTATTCGCGATATGATGACGGAGCATTTGCCAAAGGTACTGGAAGCACATAACCTGAATATGATTTATTTTATGTTGACAGATATTCTGGCAGAATCCACGGAGCTTTTGTGTGTGGGAACCGGTGCGAGAGGAATTGCCCTCAGCGCATTTGATCTTCCGGATAATGCAAAGAGTCTGATATTAAAAGGAGTTGTGTCCAGAAAGAAACAGCTGATACCAGTGCTGGTCGAGACCATGCAGCAGATGTAGAAAGGATAACGTACTATGGGAAAAGAATTATGGAAACCGGGGAATATGGTGTATCCGCTCCCGGCGGTTATGGTAAGTTGTGCGGATAAAGAAGGGCATGACAATATCATTACAATTGCATGGACAGGGACAATCTGTACAAATCCGGCAATGTTATATATATCCGTGCGTCCGACGAGATATTCTTATCATTTGATTAGGGAAAGCGGAGAATTTGTAGTGAACCTGACGACAAAAGATCTGGTAAAAGCGACGGATTGGTGCGGGGTGCGTTCAGGAAGAGATGTGGACAAATGGAATGAAATGCATCTGACTCGCGGAAATGCTCAGACACTTATCTATGCTCCGATAATTGAGGAAAGCCCAGTCAATATTGAGTGTCAGGTCGTGAAAGTCGAAGAGTTGGGTTCACACCACATGTTTCTTGCAAAAGTGACCGGCGTGCAGGTGGATGACCGGTTCATGCAGGATAATGGAAAATTTGCACTGAACAAAACAGGACTTCTGGCATATTCCCACGGGGAATATTTTGATCTTGGAAAATCACTTGGAACATTTGGCTACAGTGTGAAAAAGAAGAAAAAGGTGAAAAAGAAAAAATAATAAAGCGCAGGATTTCATATATATAAAGAGACTGGTAGTGCAAAGGTAACAGGTCTCTTTATTATGAAAGAATGGAAATTAAAAAAAGTGATACAGATTCTTACAGCGTGTCTGGCAATGATAGTTGTTTTAAATGTTTCAGGAATTTCTATGAAAACAATGCAAACAATTGATATGAATAAGAAAGAATCAAAAACGAACAGACGAGATTCAAATCTGCAAATGGAGTCAGAAACACGGGAAACAATATCCCGGATTTTGAATGAGCAGATACAGACAGAGCTGCCTCAGATTGCCATTACATTTGATGACGGACCCAGTATGTGCACACCGGCACTTCTTGACGGATTAAAAGAGAGAGGTGTGAAGGCAACATTTTTTCTAGTAGGAGAAAATGTTGAGACCTATCCGGATATTGTGAAACGAATTTATGAAGAAGGACATTTAATTGGAAATCACACGTATCATCATGTTGAGATTACGAAACTTTCTGATGAAGAAGCAATGTATGAAATTAACAAGACTGATGAGCTGATTGCGGCAATTACCGGACAGCGCGTGCAGTATATCCGTCCGCCCTTTGGGGTCTGGAAGAGAGAACTGGAGAATTATCTGGACGTATTACCTGTCATGTGGACGGTAGACCCTTTGGACTGGACTACGGAAAATATAGATGAAGTTGTGAATAAAGTAGTGTCGCAGGCGAAGGAGAATGATATTATTTTATTACATGATTGTTATAAATCCTCGGTAGAGGCGGCGCTTCGGATCGTAGATCTTTTAAAGGCAGAAGGCTTTGAATTTGTGACAGTAGATAAACTGATTCTTGAGTAAGGAAAACCAGAAGAAATCAGGAAGAATGGAGATAGAAAAAGCATGGATTTGTTTGAATATGCAAGACAGAAAAATATGGATCAGGAGGCACCGCTGGCGTCCAGGCTTCGGCCGACAACGCTGGAGGAAGTGGTAGGACAGCAGCATATTATTGGAAAAGACAAGTTGTTGTACCGTGCAATCAAAGCAGATAAGTTAAGTTCTATTATCTTTTATGGGCCGCCGGGAACCGGTAAGACGACACTGGCGAAAGTGATTGCCCATACGACAAGTGCAGAATTCACCCAGATCAATGCAACGGTGGCGGGCAAGAAAGATATGGAAGAAGTGGTACAGAAAGCGAAAGAGACGCTGGGCATGTATCAGAAGAAGACCATTCTTTTTGTAGATGAGATTCATCGTTTTAACAAAGGACAGCAGGATTATCTGCTTCCATTTGTGGAGGACGGAACAATTATTCTGATTGGAGCTACCACGGAGAATCCTTATTTTGAGGTCAATGGAGCATTAATTTCCCGTTCCAGTATCTTTGAACTTCATCCGCTTGAAAAAGAAGATATCAAAACACTTTTGAAGCGGGCAGTCTATGATCAGGAAAAAGGTATGGGAAGCTATCATGCGGAAATTGACGAGGAAGCACTGGAGTTCCTTGCAGACATTGCAGGAGGAGATGCGAGAAATGCATTGAATGCTATTGAACTCGGGATTCTCACGACAGAGCGAAGTGCGGACGGAAAGATCCATATTACACTTGACGTGGCGTCCGAGTGCATTCAAAAACGTGTAGTGCGCTATGACAAGACAGGAGACAATCATTACGATACAATCTCTGCATTTATCAAAAGTATGAGGGGGTCAGACCCTGATGCGGCAGTATATTATCTTGCAAAAATGCTATATGCAGGGGAGGACGTGAAATTTATTGCCAGAAGGATCATGATCTGTGCATCGGAAGATGTTGGAAATGCAGATCCGATGGCGCTACAAGTGGCTGTGTCAGCAGCCCAGGCAGTAGAGCGGATCGGAATGCCGGAATCGCAGATCATTTTATCTCAGGCAGTGACATATGTGGCAACAGCACCAAAGAGTAATGCGGCAGTCAAAGCAATCAGTGCCGCTATGGAAAACGTAAGAAATTATAAAACTACGGTGCCGGCGCATTTGCAGGATGCTCATTATAAGGGTTCACAAAAACTTGGACATGGTGTGGGTTACAAGTATGCACATGATTATCCGAACCACTATGTGGAACAGCAATACATGCCTTCCGAAATCCAAAAAGCAAAGTTTTATGAGCCGAGTGACAATGGACATGAAAAAGAAATAAAAGAATGGATGGAGTTTTTAAAGAAGAATTCATAGAAAAGCTTGAATTTTTTATAGAGAAAACGTATAATCGAAGCAGAATCTGTACTGTCGTCAGAAATGTGGCGCCAGAGTGTATGTTATTATCAGGAGGAAAAATAAAATGAAGGTATACGATTCAGTAAACAAAACAGAAGTAGAAGTAGACGGAACACAGGGTCTTGTTGACATCATGGTATCCGGACGTCAGGTAGATGTTTATCTTAAAGGAGAGAAATCTGATGCAGATGGATATTTGACATGGGATGTTGAGCACTGGTCAAGCATTGACAAGCAGAGATTTATCCGCTGCTATTCTTACAAAGGAAGGGTTCTGAGCGAGTCTACAGGACACAACATCTACGATTTACAGAACGACTTCAAGCCAGAAGAGGCAGAGAAGATCGAGTTAAGCTAATATAAAAAATCAAAGTAGCTGAAAACAAAAGAATTTAAATCTGTAATAAAGAAACTGACAGATGCAATTTTTCCCAATTGCATCTGTCAGTTTCTTTCGTATAATGGAAAGATTATTTTTTTTCATATTTATTTCACAAAAAAAGTAAGAAATGTTGTTGACAAAAGTCAAATCGAGTGATACATTAATAGTCGAAAGGTGTTAGCACTCCAATATAATGAGTGCTAACAAATCCGAAAGAAGGAGGCATATGATGATTCAGGAACAGGAACTGAGCGAACGAAAATTAAAGATCCTTCAGGCAATCATTAAGAATTATCTGGAGACAGGCGAGCCGGTGGGTTCCAGAACAATTTCCAAGTACACGGATCTGAACTTAAGTTCAGCAACCATTCGTAATGAGATGGCGGATCTGGAAGAACTTGGATATATTTTACAGCCTCATACGTCTGCCGGACGTATTCCTTCGGATAAAGGCTACAGACTCTATGTAGATATGCTGATGGAGCAGAAAGAACAGGAACTAAGTGAGATGCAGGAACAGATGCTTGAGAAAGCAGATAAGATGGATCAGCTTTTGAAACAGGCAGCAAAAGTTCTGGCGAACAGTACAAACTATGCGACACTGGTTTCTTCACCGATGAACAATCGCAACCGGATTAAGTTCATACAGCTTACGATGGTTGATGAGGAACAGATGATTGCAGTGATCGTGCTTGATGGAAATGTGATCAAGAATAAGATTATACATGTAGATGAGCCAATCAACAATGAGAACTTGTTAAAACTCAACATGCTTCTGAACACAACACTTAATGGCATGTCTATAGAAGAGATTAATCTTGGACTGATCGCGAGACTGAAAGAAGGAGCCGGAATCCACAGCGAGGTTGTGGGGAATGTATTGGATGCAGTCGCAGATGTTATTCAGGTCGATGAAGACATGCAGATCTACACAAGCGGTGCAACAAATATTTTTAAATATCCGGAACTCAGTGATAAGCAGAGTGCGCAGGAAATTATCAGTGCATTCGAAGAAAAGCAGCAGCTTACAGATCTCGTTACGCAGACCTTATCCAATGAAGAGAACACAGGCATTCAGGTATATATCGGAGATGAGGCTCCGGTGAAGACTATGAAAGATTGCAGTGTTGTCACCGCCACTTATGAATTAGGGGACGGTGTAAAGGGAACGATAGGTATTATCGGACCGAAAAGAATGGATTATGAGAATGTGTTAAAGTCAATGAAGCGTCTCCAGAGTGAACTGGATCAGATGTTTCATAAAGAGGAATAGAAAGGTGGAATTGATCCTTGGAAGATAAAGAAAAGAAAAGTCAGGAAGATATGGTAAAAGAAGCCGTAGAAGAGGCAAAGAAAGAAGCAGAAGCTTCAAAAGATGAAGCAGAAGAAGCCAAGACAGAAGAAGTTTCTGAAGAACAGGAAGCAGGGACAGAGGATCAGACAGAAGAAAAAGCTTCAAAAAAATTCTTCGGCAAGAAGGATAAGAAAGACAAAAAGGACGAGAAGATTGAAGAACTGACAGACAGACTTACTCGTCAGATGGCAGAGTTTGATAACTTCCGCAAACGTACAGAAAAGGAAAAATCCCAGATGTACGAAGTAGGAGCGAAAGATATCATAGAGAAGATTCTCCCGGTGGTAGATAACTTCGAAAGAGGATTAGATGCAGTTCCGGAAGAGAAAAAAGAAGACCCGTTCATTCAGGGAATGGAAAAGGTCTACAAACAATTTATGACAGTTCTGGAGAGCGTTGAGGTTAAGCCGATAGAGGCACTTGGCAATCAGTTCGATCCGAATTTCCATAATGCAGTGATGCATGTGGAAGATGAAAACTTCGGAGAGAATGAAGTCGCAGAAGAGTTCCAGAAAGGTTATATGTATCGTGACTCAGTAGTGAGACACAGTATGGTAAAGGTAGCAAATTAAGGAGGAATAGATTATGGGCAAAATTATTGGTATTGACTTAGGAACAACAAACAGCTGTGTAGCCGTTATGGAAGGTGGACAGCCAACAGTTATCGCAAATACAGAAGGAGCAAGAACAACACCATCAGTTGTAGCATTTACAAAGACAGGTGAGCGTCTTGTTGGTGAGCCTGCAAAACGTCAGGCAGTTACAAATGCAGAGAGAACAATCTCTTCTATTAAGAGAGAGATGGGATCTGATTACAGAGTAACAATCGATGATAAGAAATATTCTCCACAGGAGATTTCAGCTATGATCCTTCAGAAACTGAAAGCAGATGCAGAAGGATACTTAGGAGAGAAAGTAACAGAAGCTGTTATCACAGTACCTGCTTACTTCAACGATGCTCAGCGTCAGGCAACAAAAGATGCTGGTAAGATTGCAGGACTTGATGTAAAACGTATCATCAACGAGCCTACAGCAGCAGCACTTGCTTATGGACTTGACAATGAGAATGAGCAGAAGATCATGGTATATGACCTTGGTGGTGGTACATTTGATGTATCTGTTATTGAGATTGGTGATGGAGTTATCGAAGTATTATCTACAGCCGGTAACAACAGACTTGGTGGAGATGACTTCGACCAGAAGATTACAGACTACATGATTGCTGAGTTCAAGAAAAAGGAAGGCGTTGACTTATCTACAGATAAGATGGCACTTCAGAGATTAAAAGAAGCTGCAGAGAAAGCGAAAAAAGAGCTGTCTTCCGCAACAACAACAAACATCAACCTTCCGTTCATCACAGCAACTGCTGAAGGACCGAAGCATTTTGATATGAATCTTACAAGAGCTAAATTCGATGAGCTGACACATGATCTTGTTATGAAGACATCTGAGCCGGTACAGAGAGCTCTGTCTGATGCAGGAATTACAGCATCTGAACTTGGTCAGGTACTTCTTGTTGGCGGATCAACACGTATCCCTGCTGTACAGGAAGAAGTAAAACGTCTGACAGGTAAAGAGCCAAGCAAATCTCTGAACCCAGATGAATGTGTAGCACTTGGAGCATCTGTTCAGGGTGGTAAACTTGCCGGAGATACAGGCGCTGGAGATATCCTTCTTCTTGATGTAACACCATTGTCACTGTCTATCGAGACTATGGGTGGAGTTGCTACAAGACTGATCGAGAGAAATACAACAATTCCTACAAAGAAGAGCCAGATTTTCTCAACAGCAGCAGATAACCAGACAGCTGTTGACATCAATGTTGTACAGGGTGAGAGACAGTTCGCAAAAGACAACAAGTCTCTCGGAAGATTCCAGCTTGATGGAATCGCACCAGCTCCAAGAGGAGTACCGCAGATTGAGGTTACATTCGATATCGATGCAAATGGTATCGTAAATGTATCTGCAAAAGACCTTGGAACAGGTAAAGAACAGCACATCACAATTACAGCAGGATCTAACATGTCTGATGATGAGATTGATAAGGCTGTAAAAGAGGCTGCAGCATTTGAGGCTCAAGATAAGAAACGTAAAGAGGGAATCGATACAAAGAATGAGGCAGACGCTTTAGTGTTCCAGACAGAGAAAGCTATCCAGGAAGTTGGAGATAAACTGGATGCTAACGATAAAGCTGGTGTAGAGGCTGACTGCAAAGCACTGAAAGAGATTCTTGAAAAAGTAAATATGGACGATATTACAGACGCTCAGATTGCTGAGATTAAAGCTGGTAAAGAGAAGCTTTCTGAAAGTGCTCAGAAACTGTTCACAAAGATGTATGAGCAGGCAGGAGCAGCTGCACAGGGAGCACAGGGAGCACAGGGAGCAGGTGCTCAGGCAGGACCAGAAGCAGGACCGGCACCAGACGGTTTCCAGGGAGACGATGTAGTAGACGGAGATTATAAAGAAGTCTAAAGCATAAAAAGGCGGAATAATACCGCATCGAATGCGAAGGCTGTTCCGCGGAATGTGACTGAATTTTAAGGAGGTCGGGTTTCGCGGAACTTCCTTTTGTTAAGGAGAGAAAGTAATGGCAGAAGCAAAGAGAGATTACTATGAGGTTCTCGGCGTCAGTAAGGATGTCGATGAAGCGACTTTGAAAAAGGCATATCGTAAAGTTGCCAAAAAGTATCATCCGGATATGAATCCGGGAGATGCAGAGGCGGAGAGGAAGTTTAAAGAAGCTTCGGAAGCATATGCTATACTTAGCGACCCTGAAAAGAGACGTCAGTATGATCAGTTTGGTCATGCAGCATTTGAAGGAGGAGCAGGAGGAGCCGGCGGATATGGCGGCTTTGATTTTAATGGAGCTGATTTCAGTGACATATTTGGTGATATCTTTGGTGACATATTTGGTGGTGGAAGAAGCAGAAACCGCAGCCAGGGACCGATGAAGGGTGCAAGCATCCGTAAGGCAGTAAGAATTTCATTTGAAGAAGCAGTATTTGGATGTGAGAAGAAGATTGATGTAATTTTAAAGGATCCGTGCCCAAAATGTAATGGAACAGGTGCAAAACCAGGAACGACTCCGGAGACATGCTCAAAGTGCGGCGGAAAAGGTCAGGTTGTATACAGCCAGCAGTCACTGTTTGGTATGGTACAGAACGTACAGACTTGTCCGGATTGTCACGGAACTGGTAAGATTATTCGTGAGAAATGTCCGGATTGTGCCGGTACAGGATATATTTCCAGTAAGAAGAAGATTTCTGTCAAGATTCCGGCAGGAATTGATGACGGACAGAGTGTAAGAATTCGTGATAAAGGTGAACCGGGAGTGAATGGCGGACCAAGAGGAGATCTTCTTGTGCAGGTCACAGTATCCAGACACCCAATTTTTCAGCGTCAGGATGTACACATTTTCTCAACGGTTCCGATTTCCTTTGCACAGGCAGCACTTGGTGCAGATATCCGCATCAAGACAGTAGATGGAGAAGTTATCTACAATGTGAAACCAGGTACTAAGACAGATACGAAAGTACGCTTGAAAGGAAAGGGTGTTCCATCACTTCGTAATCCGCAGGTTCGCGGTGATCACTATGTAACACTGGTGATCCAGACACCGGAGAAGTTGAGCCATGAGGCAAAAGAAGCACTTCGTAAGTTCGATGAACTGGCGGGAAATACACTAAATCAGGCAGGAAAAAATGACGGTGAGAAAGAAAAGCCGGAAAAGAAGAAAAAAGGATTTATGGATAAAGTAAAAGAAGCCTTTGATGATTAAGTTCATCAGGGGCTTCTTCCCGTTGTATCAGAAAAATGAATCACCCACTAAACAGTTTGTCTTCTCATACGACCTGCAATAAGCGCAAGACTTAAGAACGCGAGGGCGAAGAGGAGCTGTATGCCGTAGCAGGTGTACAGGGTGTGAATCTGTGTTCCACTGAATGTGTTGTGGCTTTTCAGCAGGTTATTTGCAACTTCGTACCAGTAGACCGGAAGAAACTGGGCAATTTTCTGTACACTTTTTCCGAGGATATCCATACTGACGAAGACTCCGCACAGGAAGGACATTCCAAGGCTGACCACATTGACGACTGCACTGATCAGTTGTTCTTTGTCTGTAAATGTGGAGACAAAGAATGCCAGGCTTAGTGCGGACAGAGACATCATAAAACTGTTGGTCAGATAGTATGTAAGGTTTGTGTCAGCCAGAAATGTTTTTTCCATACAATATGATTGGAAGGAGTGTGCATAAAAACCAGACGGCAAGTCCGATGACTGTGCAGCCGAGCGCAAGCTGCAGGTTGTACTTCCGGCTGGAAATGGAAGTACACAGTATTCGTGAGCGGACTTCTGGATTGTTGAATGACATCATGATTGTTATAATGACATAGCATAGAATGGACAGGATAATGTAAGGCATATACTGATACATGTATGCGTGCATCGGAATATTTCCACCATATCCGTTCTGATCCAGCATCGTTACATGAGATTCTTCTGTCATAGCCTCATTAAGCATTACAGTGGCATCTTCGGCTGAATAACCGGAGGCAAGAAGCATATGCATTTCCTGAACCCATGCATTGACCTGACTGTCTACGTAGTAACCACTTGTACTGCCCGGAACTTTTGTGACGGTAAGACTTGCAGTTTTGCTTTTACAGCTTTGAGTGAAATCTTTTGGAATCGTCAATACATAATAGACGTGCCGGTAGAACAGGTTATCCTGAATGGCAGTTTTGGTATCCGGAATATCAATCAGATTGTGCCGGGAAGCCAGATAATCGGTCAGGGCTTCGGACACCGGACTTTTGTCATGGTCAATGACTGCAATGTCGAGTTTTGTCTGTTCAAACATTTTATCGGTATCTGTAAGTTCACTTTTTTGTACAGCAATTGTAATTGTGAGAAAAATGATAATATACATGAAAACATATCCGAGATTTCTTTTTGTAATTGTCAAAAATCCTTTAAATACTGTCATAACGTTCCCTCCTTACTCCTAAGAATGCAATACCAAGGAAAAGAATACTCATGATCAGCAGAGTAATCATACATCTCTGGTATCGTAACGTGTCATTGTAGACACTGATGCAATAGTAAGCATCACTTAAAACAGCCGCCGGATTGATACGGTTCAGAATGGGGGCATTCTGTTCTATTACATCTTTCATATTGCCAAACATCAGACCAGACAAAAAACCGGTCAGTAAAGTTGTGGAGGTACAGATGCCGATTTTTGCTGAAAATGTAAGTTTTCCGATGCAGCCGATCATGAGTCCCAGGCAGATTCCGATGAGACTTCCCATAAAATTCGTGGCAAGGATAGCCAGATAATTATTTCCCAGGTCAATGTCAAGAATACAGTTCAAATAAAAAGTCAGAATCATTACATTTATGAAATGTATAAAAATCAGCACCAACATATCAATAAAAATAAGAAATTGTTTTCGGTAAGGGGTGATACTTCGTCTGGCTCCTAAGGGACTTAAGTTCGCCTGGGTATCACGTACTGCTTCGATACTTAGATATGCACCGGACATACAAGCATAGGCAATCAGGGCGAAGAAATACAATACAGTCGGATTTAATGTTTTTCCACCGACACTTTTTTCTGTGATGAAACTGCCATTCGTCTGCAAGGAAGCAACAGCATCAGTCAGACGCTCCGGATGAGTTCTGGCAATCTCTTTGAACAGATGTGCATTCTGGTTATAAGTATTTAAAAGAGAAGTCAGAATACTTTGGCTGACTCCATTTTTTGTGATTGTAAGAGACGGGATCTCTTTTACATAGTAGATTCCAAGAATCTCATCATTTCCAGTTTCTTTTTCGCGTCTTTTTCATTCTTTACGTCTTGAATATCTAGAACGCTACCGTTCATGGCGTCAAGGAAATCTGTAAAAAATGTACCGGATGACTTCGTTTCAAGCTTATTGATAACAGCAACGGGTACCGGATCCCAGTCGGAGTCTCCGGT
>ENA-OPZZ01001855-OPZZ01001855.1-human-gut-metagenome-genome-assembly--contig:-NODE-1855-length-11741-cov-4.522559_pt1 | contig 11741 bp, 7 predicted proteins | sample MGYA00242487_ERZ504511 | MGnify/ENA primary metagenome ERZ504511 (study PRJEB26092, sample SAMD00036241) | human gut metagenome | host: Homo sapiens | study: EMG produced TPA metagenomics assembly of... | reverse complement strand
CAAGCCGATCAAGCAGTTCGGCGCCGACGCGGTGCGTTATTGGGCCGCTGCGGCACGTTTGGGCCTGGATGCCACCTACGACGAAGGCCAGATGAAGATCGGCCGCCGTTTGGCCATCAAGCTGCTCAACGCCACCAAGTTCGCACTGGCCATCGGCCGTGAGGATGAGAACCACCATGTGGGCGCTCCGGCAACCGCAAGCTGGGACCCTGCCGACGTGACCGAGCCGCTGGACCGCGCAGCCATGGCCAAGATGGCCCTCGTAGTGCGCGAAGCCACCGAAAGCCTCAACAACTACGAGCATTCCAAGGCTTTGGAAGTCATCGAAAACTACTTCTGGCAGTTCTGCGACGATTACATCGAGCTGGTCAAGAACCGTGCATACGGCACCGCAGACTCCACCGGTCATGTGCCGAGCGAGAAGGCCGTGAAGTCCGCCCGCACCGCGCTGGGACTGGGCTTGGATGCCTTCGCACGCCTGCTGGCACCGTACCTGCCGTACGCCACCGAGGAAGTGTGGAGCTGGATGCATGAGGGCGAAGGCTCCGTGCACCACGCCGCATGGCCGAAGGCTGAAACGTACGATGCGGCCGCAGCAGCCGTCTCCCCGGAGCTGCTCACCCATGCCGGTGAAGCTCTGGCCGCGCTGCGTGGCATCAAGTCGAAGGCCAAGGTTTCGATGAAGACCCCGATCCTTTCCGTGCAGCTGGGCGTTTCCGATGAAGCGCGCAAATCCATCGAAAGCGCATTGGGCGATATCGCCGAAGCCGGTCGCGTGGTCGGACGCATCTCCTTCATGGGAGCGGCCGCCGCACTGAAGGCCGTCAAGGAAACCGCCGAAGCAGCCAAGGAAGCCGTCAAGGAGGCCAAGGCTGATGCCGAAGCCGCCATCGACGTGATTGTGGCCGACAGCGAACTTGGAGAGCCGCCGGCTAAAAAGCCGAAGAACTAATGGCAACTGTAGGTGAAACCGGCAGCCTTCGTGGCAAAGCCGTTCACTTCACCTACAGACAGTCCACAGGACTGTCTGCTTAACGGCTCAGCCGGCTAAAAAGCCTAAGAGGGGATCTTCCGCGATTGGAAGGCCCCCTCTTTGTGTATCTGGATCCTATGTTTATACATTTTTATAAAACGGGAACTGCAAGCAGATATTGAGATTGCGCGGCCTTAGCAGGCTGCGATTGCACAGGCATATCCGGATACAGCTTCTGCAAAGCCTGCTGCAATATTTCGGCAGCGGCCGCAATTTCAACGGTCTCGTCAATCAAATCGCTATTATCAGGCACAATCAACGTGCGATTTCCGGAACCAGCAATGCCGTATGCTGCAATCGGCAACGCACTTGTCATCAACATTTCGGAAGATGCGGTTTTTCCTGTTGTTCCAGTATTTTCAGATGCGGAATCTACCGAATCGCCATCGCTGGATTTCTTTGATTCCACTCCCCCGACTTTCGCAACGTTCTTCGACGTGGTATCGGCAGCCGCGCCAAATGACGATCGCAGGCCGCCCGCGTAGCTCATCACATCATCCATGCTGATGGCGTTCTTGTCGTTCACCAAGCTGGCCGCAGTACCGTCGGAAGCGTTCTGCTGATTGGCCGCATCCGCCTGCGCGCGTTCCTCTTTGCGTTGGGCCTTGATACGCGCCCGCTCGGCACGGCCCGCAAGCGACGTCTCCGAAGCCGAGGCAAGTCCCATAGACCCCTTCAACGTAACTTCCGAACCATCGACAGTATCGTCGGAACTGGTCGAATCATCACCTGCATCAAGCTGATCCGCAAAACGAAGCACGATCTGGTGGAACGCACTGGCCTGACCCGTGTGCTCGCTCGCATCCGCCAACGCCTGCATCGCATCGTCAACCTTGCTTGAAGCCGACTTCAACTTCTCATTGCCGTCAATGCTGTTGCGCACATCCGCAATCGCCTGAGATTCCAAGTTTTGCGCCGAACCTGCGGAAGCCCCCAATTCCTTAAGCCGAGCGGTGTACGCGTCGGTGAAATCCATGGAATACGGAATCATCGCCGAAGAAAGCTGCGACTGGCCGGCACTGTAATCCTTGGCGCCACGCTGCTGCTCCTCGCCCGCACGCTTGTTGAGTTCCGCCACCAAACCGGATGTGCCACGCTGTTCGATGGTGCGAATCACCTCGTTCACCGCGTCGGCGGCACCCGTATGTCGGTATGCGGCGCTCACATCGTTGACCGCGTTGGCCAGATCGACCACGGACTGCGCCACCGCAGTATCGCCGTTCAATTCGGCCGCGGTGCCGAGAATGGCGGTAAGTTGCGTGGTATCGCCAATCGATCCGGAAAGATGCGTCGTATACGAGCCGACGTACGCGTCGATATACCCGTTGAACGCCTGCTCATGTTCCTGCTCACGCTGGGCGATGGTCGTTTCGGCAAGCTCCTTTTCATGATCGCGCAGTTGTTCGAGCTGCGCGATGAGCTCATGGTTGCGTTGCGATCCGACATTCGTCAAACCATCCACCAATGTGGATGCGCGATCGGTCAAACTGGTGAGATTGCCATAGCAGCCAGTTCTTTCGGAATCGCAGGCAACAGCGGCGACAGACAGCGAACTCATGGTGAAGTTTTTCGCAGTCACATACGTATGAATCGTAAGATCCTCACCCGGCTTGCCTACCGCAGCGACCAATGTCGACGAATTGCCGGCAGACACAAGCACGCCTTCGTCTGAGGTCGCGTCATTGCCGACGCGGTTGGGAATGGTGAACGCGACGATCGGCGTCAGATCAGCCGTTTCCTCCGGTCGTTCCGATTTCAGATCGATGCGGATGCCGACCACGCCCGATGCACCGGAAATCTTGGATGCGCTGACGGTCGGACCGTCCAAAGTAAAGGTCGCCGTTATATCCCACGGCAGTTCCACACGCTCTTGCGGCACGCGCTGCGAAGACGTCGCGCCCTCATCTGCATTCATGTCCGTATCAGTTGCAGAAGCGGCGTCACTCGTCAAATACAAGCGGCCCGGCTCATCAACGGACTCATATGCGCTCATCACATCGTGCGAGGCCACCGCCGAGACGTACTCGCCGTTCCGACGCACCGCATCAACCACATTCGAAACCCCGACCGCGCATACGGGAGCCGCCGAAACCAGCGTTACCGCAATGGACGCAGCCAGCATGTGCCGCAGATGGACACTCGCCACACGCATATCACGCTCACCACGCGTGCTATCGGCATGATGGGCACAAGATGCACGAAACGCAACAGAACGACGCATGCCGAGCCTCTCAATCGCAATCAAAACAACGTTCCAAAGCAATCAATGTAGCGCGCGGCATGCCCCGGCAAGAAACGATTTCGCGGAAAACAGACAGGTCAGGCGAATACGTCGAGCGCACCCGGATCGACGCCGTTCTCGGCGATACGCTTATGCCTGCGCTTGGCTTCGGTCACCACGAATTCGCGATACATTTCGGCGATGTCGGGATCCAACCCGGCATCGACAGCAATGCGGTGCAACCGTTCGATCTGGTAATCCTCACGCTTGTAATCGGCCGGCGCGAAACCCGCGCGGGCTTTCAGCACACCCACTTGGGACGTGTATTTGAAGCGTTCCGCCAGTAGGGAAACGATGGCCGTGTCGACATTGTCGATCGACTGGCGCAATGCAGCGATTTTCGCCACGGCATCGGCGACCTCGGGATTGCTTTGCGCGGTGCCCGCATCGATGACGGTTTCGATTTCATGCTCTTCTTCTGGCCGAAGCCAGTCATGTTCGCTATCGCTCATGCGTACAAGACTACCGCGCGCATGTCACTTGGAGAAGTACCGTTGCAGCACAATCGTGGTTTCCGTGCTCACCGGCACCGTTTGGTGGATGACGTTCAGCAGATCCTCAAGCTTGCTTGGCGAGGCTGCGCGCACGGTCAGCATGTAGCTGGGTGACCCAGCCACGGAATCGCACGACATGATGCCTTCGATATCCTGCAATTTGGCGGGAATCTCGGCTTCCTTGGAATAATCGATCGGCGTGACCGCAATGTAGGCACGTACGGCGAGGCCACGCTTTTCATCGTCGATAACGGCCTTGTAGCCGAGAATCACATTACGACGTTCCAGTTTCTGCACGCGCGATTGCACCGCGGAAATCGACAGTCCCGTAGCGTCCGAAAGCTGAGACAGCGTAGCGCGGCCGTCTTTCTCCAGCATGCTGAGAATGGTCTCGTCGATATCGTCGAATTGTCCCATGCTCGCATGCGTGGTGTCGGGTTCGTTGCCATTGCCTGTCATAGATACCCCTTTCCAACAAGCATTCTGCATCAGTCCGGTAGGACCGACTCCCCCTATGCAGCTCACGTTTCCGTCCATTACCATACCCACCCCAACACACAATCCGTCAACTGCATTTTCGTAACATTTCCAACGAATTTCGATTTTCAATCATTTTTCTCCTATTTTTTTCATATACCCCCTATATAGCAATACTATTTTCGTCTTTTTACTTTCGATTTCGTATTTTTTCGTGCGTCGATTTTTACATACCGTATGTCCACAACGTGATCATCCACATTGCCGAATCGTGCGGAACTTTCGAAAAACAATCGAAACGCATTCGAAAGTAGTTGAAAACTGCAAAACGGAAAAACAGCCGAACAGAAAGACAGCCGAACGAAACAAAAGGGCCGCATGGCGATTGTCATACGACCCTTGGATGCGTAACCGCAGATTGCGATTACCTGCGATTAGCTGTTGCCGTTATTCGCGGTATTGCCGCTCTGCTGGATCAGCGACGCCATGAAATCACGGTTGGTCGCGGTCTTCTTCAGACGCGGCACAAGCGTCTGGTAAGCCTGCTCAGGCTCCAGACCGCCAAGCAGACGACGCAGACGGTAGATGATCGGCAGCTCCTGCGGATCGGTGATGAGTTCCTCGCGACGGGTGCCGGAAGCGTTCACGTCGATGGCCGGGAACAGGCGCTTGTCTGCCAGTTCGCGGCTCAGGCGCAGCTCCATGTTGCCGGTGCCCTTGAACTCCTCGAAAATCACCTCGTCCATCTTGGAGCCGGTTTCCACCAGTGCGGAGGAGATGATGGTCAGAGAGCCGCCGTTTTCGATGTTACGAGCGGCACCGAAGAACTTCTTCGGTGGGTACAGCGCCTGGGCATCCACACCACCGGAAAGAATACGGCCGGAAGCCGGAGCGGCGATGTTGTAGGCACGGGCCAGACGGGTCATGGAATCAAGCAGCACCACCACGTCCTGGCCAAGCTCCACGAGACGCTTCGCGCGTTCGATGGCGAGTTCGGCGACGGTGGTGTGGTCGGAGGCCGGACGGTCGAAGGTGGAGGAAATGACCTCGCCCTGCACCGTACGTTCCATATCGGTGACCTCTTCCGGACGTTCGTCCACGAGCACGACCATCAGGTGGACTTCCGGATTGTTGGTGGCGATCGCGTTGGCGATGTTCTGCAGGGTGATGGTCTTGCCGGCCTTCGGCGGAGACACGATCAGGCCACGCTGGCCCTTGCCGATCGGCGCCACGATGTCGATGAGGCGGCCGGTGAGCTTGTTCGGCGCGGTTTCCTGCTTCAGACGCTCCTGCGGATACAGCGGAGTGAGCTTGTTGAACTGCGGACGGTTCTGTGCGGCCTCCACGGTCATGCCGTTGATGGAGTCGATGGACTGCAGCGGCACGAACTTCTGGCGCTGGTTGCGGCGGTCGCCCTCACGCGGGGTACGGATGGAACCGTGCACGGCATCACCCTTGCGCAGCCCATACTTCTTGACCTGGCCCATGGAAACGTACACGTCGTTCGGACCCGGCAAATAGCCGGAGGTACGCACGAAAGCGTAGGAATCGAGCACGTCGACGATGCCCGCGACAGGCACGAGATCCTCTTTCGGCTCCTCGTGACGCTGTTCGCGTTCAACATTGCGATCCGTGCGCTCGTTGCGCTCGACGCGATCGTTACGCTCGTTGCGATCATTGTTACGGTCGCCGGTACGGCCACGACGCTCGTCACGCTCGTCATAATCGCGGTCACGGCCACGCAGGCGACGGCCACGACGATCCACGCGGTCACCCCTATCGCTGACGCGACCGCGACCACGACGCGCGAAATCACCGTCTTCAGCCTCGTCACGACGTTCGTCATCATCACTGCCCTGCGAAGGCAACGTGGCGAGAATGTCATCAAGATCGCGCACAACGTCCTCATCCTTCGGCCCTTCCACCGCACGACGGCGACGGCGCGGCTCAACGTCGGACGCATCATCCTTACGATGGCGACGACGATCATCCTGCTTCGGCGAAGCATCGTCCAATCCCAGTTCGGCCAGCAGATCGGTGGCAGCGTCCGCATCACGGCGGCGACGGCGCTTCGGAGCCTCATCGATGCTGTCCAGGGCGTTCACCGCGGCCATGACATCGGCCGCCTCCTCGCTCGTCGGAGCCTCAGCCTGCTTGCGACGGTCAGCACGCTCAGCGCTATCAGCACGTCCGGCAAGGGTCTTCCTAACGGTTTTGGCCGTCTGCTTTTCGGACTGCTCAGCCTCGTTGGCTTTGCTTTCGGCAGCCTCGTTGGACTTGCCGGATTCCTCAGCCGTGTTCGCCGCGACCTCAGCGTCTGCGGTTTGGGCCTCAGCAGGAGCCACCGGAGCGGCCGGTGCAGCGGACTTCGGAGCTCGCACGGTCACACCGGCAGGCGCTTCACCGCCGGAACGAGCGGCCTGAAGCGTCGCGATAAGTTCCGGCTTACGCATGGTGGAGGTGCCACGAAGGCCCATCTGCTTGGCGAGCTCCTTGAGCTCAGGCAGTTTCATGTCTTCAAGATTCGGGCTGGTTGCCACTGGTTTTTGCCTTTCCCCTAGCTTTCGCAAGCACACGCCTGCAACAGCTGTAAAAAGAGATACGGAAATTTCCGCCACTGAAAGTCCGCCGCGAAATATCACGGTTTTCGAACTTCCCTAACCATACAACGTCATCCAGACCAACGCAACGTAGGCGTGCCAACGTATTCATGCCAATCAAGCATTCAAGTCAATGACAAATCGCAAATCACAATGCGAAAGACCCGCCATGCGATCACATGACGGGTCTTTCGCTTTACCACATGCTTTACAGCAACAGGTGCAGGTCTTGCCGGAACCTACTTTTCCTCGTGATAGCTCTTGTCGGTATTGACGGACCATACGTTCTTCTTGGACGTCTTGCCGTTCTTGATATTGCCGACGGCCTCGATTGCGGTGGCCATGGAATGATCCATGTTGTTGTAACGATGCTGGCCGTTGCGGCCGACGCAATACAGATTGCCGAAGGAATCGAGGTATTCCACGAGCTCAGGCATGCGATCGTAGGTGTCGAAATATGCCGGATACGCCTTCTTCACGCGCTCACGATGGGAGTCGATCACGTCTTGCGGACCGTTGATGATCTGCATGCGCGTAAGCTCCTGGATGGCGAACTTCTTCGCTTCCTCGTCAGACATGTTCCAGAAGGAATCGCCTTCTTCGCAGAAGTATTCAAGACCGATCCACACGGTGTTGTCAACGTCCTTGACCAGGTACGGGCTCCAGTTGTTGAAGATCTGCAAACGGCCGACCTTGTAGCCCGGATCCTGCACGTAAATCCAGCAATCAGGCACGATCGGCGGGTTGCCGAGGGTGGGAATGTCGGTGGTGTTCGACAGGCGCAGGTGCTTGACGAGCAGACCAACGGTCACGAAGTCGCGGTACGGCAGGCCGTTGGCGATTTCGGTCATGTCCTTCGGCGCGGGCTGGCTGGAAGCGTCCACGGCGTTGATGAGATCCTTGACGGGCATGGAGGAGATGAAGTCGTCCGCGGCCATTTCGGTGCGGTTGCCTTCGGAATCCTCATATACCACGGATGCGATCTTGCCGTCGGCCTGGCGAATCTCCACCACGTTCGCGTCGGTGATGACCTTCACGCCCGCGGCCTCGCAGTTGGCCTCGACGGTTTCCCACAGCTGGCCCGGACCATACTTCGGATACCAGAATTCCTCAATCAGCGAGGTTTCAACCTCAGCATTGCTGCGCTTCTTCGGCAGGAGCTTCTGGAACGCGTTCTTCAGCACGCCCATAATGCTCAGGCCCTTGACGCGCTGCGCACCCCAATCGGCGGAAATCTGGGACGGATGGCGACCCCACAGCTTCTCGGTGTACCCCTCGAAGAACATGGAATACAGCTTGCGGCCGAAACGATTGATGTAGAAGTTCTCCAGATTGTCTTCCGGCAGCTTGTGCACCATGGACTTCAGATAGCTGAAGCCGGCAACAAGCGTAAGCTTCGGACCCATGGCCTTCAACGTGTTGGCGCTCAGGGAAATCGGGTAGTCAAAGAAGTGGCGGTTCCAGTAAATACGAGACACACGATGACGCTTAAGCATCACCTTGTCTTCGACTTCCGGATCCGGTCCGCCCGTTTCCATATCGTGCTCGCGACCGAGCTTCTTGTCATCATAGCTTGGCGCGCCCTGCAGCGGCAGGACCCCCTTCCACCAATCCATGATGCGTTCGTCCTTCGAGAAGAAACGATGGCCGCCAATATCCATACGGTTGCCATCATGCTTGACGGTGCGGGAGATGCCGCCGAATTCGCGGGTCGCTTCCAACACAGTCACGTCGTAGTTCTCGGAGCCACCGTCCTTGACGAGCTCCCAAGCGGCAGTCAGGCCTGCAGGGCCACCGCCGATAATCACCACGGATTGCTTTTGCGTCACTTTGAGGTCTCCTTATGAAAACAAAAATCCCTGATAGTCTACCCGAGGGTAGGGAAACGAACACCGCAACTTATGCGAATACTTACAAAATCAAGCCAAGTCAGCCGGATATACGGCTATCGCATCATGCAAAACGCAATCATCAAACCGGCCGATGCACGACCCGACTGCGCGGCCAAAGCGCGCAACCACATTACGCAATCCAACTACGCGACCAGCAACCGCACAACTGGCAACCGCGTGACCGGCAACTGCGCAACTAGATGGAATCAGGAATGTCAATATCGGTTTTCTGCACTTCCTCAACATTGACATCCTTGAACGTGACGATACGCACGTTCTTGACGAAACGACTGGAACGATAGACGTCCCACACCCAAGCATCAGTCAGGCGCACGTCGAAATACACGTCCTGGCCTGCGGAACGCACATTGAAATCGACTTTATTCGCCAAATAAAAGCGACGTTCCGTTTCAACAACATACGTAAACAGCTTGATTACGTCGCGATACTCCTTATACAGAGCCAGTTCCGCGTCGGTTTCGTAATTATCGAGATCCTCGGCGCTCATCACTTACCTTCCGTATCGCGCTTGCGACCACGACCAAGCGTGCGCCACCAAGCTTCCTTCGACGTCTTACGCTCGCCCGCCGTGTACGGCCAGCTGTTTTCGGCATCGGCATCGCCAGTAACGGACTTGCGATCATCATGCTCGCTTTGTCGCGCAGGTTCCGCGCCTTCCGCGTCCTTCCGCACAGCCTCGGCCACGTCACCAGCACCATCGGAAGAAGCTTTCTGCACGGATTGCGCAGCTGCCGCGGCATCGTTGACATCCGTACCTTCCGCATCATGCTTCGAAGCATTCTTCTCATTCAGTCGGATGGCAATGGAATGCTCGCGCGCGCTCAACGCTTCCTTGACGCCCGGATTATCTTCGATCACATGCATGCCGAACGCGTCAAGCGAACGGATCGGGTCGAACTCGTCAACCAGCGTGTCCATAACGATCAGATCCTGGTAACGGTTCTGCGAAGCGTTCCACAAGGCGTCGCGCGAACGACCGGACGGCACGAATCCCAACGACTGGTACACGGACACGGAACGCGTGTTCTGCTCGGGCACGGCAACCCAAATGCGATGCATGCCAAGGCCTGCCGGTTCCGGCGCAAGTCCGTACGTCATCACGCGCGGCATGATGTCACGCGAATAGCCACGGCCGCGGTAATCCTTGCCAAGCACCACCTGAATGCGCGCGGAACGAGCCCAACCGTCAATATCGATCAGGAAAATCATGCCAATCACATTGTCGGAATTCGCGGCATCGATCTCGCCATCGCCATCATGGTCGGCTTCGGTGATGATGGACCATGCGATCGTGCGACGCGACTCCGGATCCCCCACACCGGATTCGGTCGGCGTTTCGCCTTGGGACCATGCCACGGAACGACGCACCCACGCATGCACCGCGCCACGCTCGGCAACCCGATCCTTGCCGGTGATTCCGGAAGCGCCGATGTACGCCCCAATGGCGTCCATACGTTCAAGATCTTCGATCACGGACGGACGCAGATGCACCATCTCGCCCTTGATAGACGGAATGACGATGAGATCCGGCAATTCACGCGACTGCTGGTCCAACTGCTCCTGTGTCGCAGCCTCAACTTGTTCTGGCATTATTCCTGTCCCCTACATCATTGCAGGCACGACCGTCGCCGCACCCATACCGAGGGTATTGTACCCGACTGTATGCCAGCTGTGAATCCGCGCGGCGGCAATCGCTGTACATATTCCTCTACCAGCATAACCTGATGTTGAAGGACATGTCGGCAATCGTAAGAAAATGCGCTTCGCGATTATGCATTCTCTTTCTTTGAAATCCCTTTTCCGGAATAACGAAAAGAAAACGCACGTCCCAAGCTTTTTGGAACGTGCGTTTTCCTGCGATTCAACAATCGGCTGTAATCGTCAGCAATCGTTGTAAACGTTACTTGATCTTGCTCATCACGATCTTGGTGACGGCCTTTGCGTCAGCCTGACCGCGAGTGGCACGCATGACGGCACCAATGATGGCGCCCATCGGCTTCATATTGCCGCTCTTGAGCTTTTCAACGATGTCAGGATTGGCTGCGAGAGCCTCATCCACGGCCTTTTCGAGAGCGCCGTCATCAGACACGACCTGGAAGCCATGCTTCTTGACGACCTCATCCGGAGTGCCTTCGCCAGCAAGCACACCGGCGACGGTCTGCTTGGCCAGCTTGTCGTTGAGCTTGCCATCGGCGATCAGCTTCTCAACCTCAGCAACATCGGCCGGAGCGATCGGCAGCTCTTCGAGGCTCACGCCCTTGTTGTTGGCTTCACGGCTCAGCTCGCCCAGCCACCACTTCTTGGCACCTGCGGCGGTGGCACCAGCCTTGACGGTCTCCTCAAGCAGATCCAGAGCGTCGGCGTTGAGCACGTCACGCATCTCCAAATCGTTGAAGCCCCACTCGCCCTTCAGGCGGTTGCGGCGCTCGCGCGGCATTTCCGGCATCTGGGCCTTCATCTCCTCGATGTGCTCCTTGGTGATGTGCAGCATCACCAGATCCGGATCCGGGAAGTAGCGGTAATCGTCGGCATCGGACTTCACGCGGCCGCCTGCGGTGGTCTGCGAAGCCTCATCCCAGTGGCGGGTCTCCTGCAGAATCTCGCCGCCTTCGCTCAGAATGGCCGCCTGACGGCGAATCTCATACTGAATGGTCTTTTCAATACCGCGGAACGAGTTCACGTTCTTGGTTTCGGAACGGGTGCCGAACGGATCGGACGGGCTGTTGCGCAGCGACACGTTCACGTCGGCACGCATGTTGCCCTGCTCCATGCGAGCGTGGGAAATATTAAGCGCACGCACGATGTCGCGGATGGCGCGCATGTAGGCACCGGCGATTTCCGGAGCACGATCGCCTGCGCCAACGATCGGCTTGGTCACGATTTCGATCAGCGGAACGCCTGCACGGTTGTAGTCGACCAGGGAGTGGTCAGCGCCTTCGATAC
>ENA-OPZZ01001852-OPZZ01001852.1-human-gut-metagenome-genome-assembly--contig:-NODE-1852-length-11750-cov-2.398262_pt1 | contig 11750 bp, 9 predicted proteins | sample MGYA00242487_ERZ504511 | MGnify/ENA primary metagenome ERZ504511 (study PRJEB26092, sample SAMD00036241) | human gut metagenome | host: Homo sapiens | study: EMG produced TPA metagenomics assembly of... | reverse complement strand
CCAATACCGGCATGAAGTTGTAAGTAACTACCCCGGATATCGCAAGCTCCCAGATTACGGATGCTTTGTTTGTAGTTCTCTATATAGGTTTGAAAATCCCCGGTTTGCGTCTTGATATGCTCGTGTACGGGCACACTCTCAACCACACTCCACCGTAATCCGGCGGATTCGATCAAGGCTTTCCGCTTTTGAATCTCTTCCGTAGTCCAAACTTCCCCGTTCGGGATATGGTGCAACGCATTTACGATACCGGTGGCACCCGCCTGACGGATGTCCCAAAGGCTGACAGGATCATTCGGTCCGTACCAACGCCAAGTTTGCTCACATAGATACATAATGAATAATTTTTAAATTTATCAATGTGCCAATATGCCAATGCGGTTTGATGCATGGCTGGTTGGCACATTGGCACATTATTTAGATGGAGAAAGCGTCGAAACCTCCGTCTATGGGGATCACGGTACCGGTTACGAATGCGGAGGCGTCGCTCGCCAGCCATTGTAAAGTACCGAGTAACTCCTCCGGTTTTCCTAAGCGGCGGAACGGCGTGTGCGCGACGATCGTGTTGCAACGATCACTAGGTGATCCATCCGGATTGCTCATCAATGCCCGGTTCTGCTCGGTAAGGAAGAATCCCGGTGCCATGGCGTTCACTCGCAGGCCCTCTCCGAATTTAATCGCCAGCTCCCCGGCCATGTATTGCGTGAAATTGTTGATAGCGGCTTTCGCGCATCCATAGCCAACCACACGAGTCAATGGGCGTAGGGATGATTCGGACGAGATGTTAATAATGCTTCCTTTCCCTTGCCCCACCATGACCTCGGCGAAGACCATTGTCGGCAGTACGGTCCCGAATAAGTTCAGGTCCACGACCGTCCGGAAAGCATCGATATCCAGATCAAAGATCGTCTTGTCGGGAGGAATCGTCGCTCCGGCTTGGTTACCACCCGCCAAATTGACTAAAACATCAATCTTCCCATATGCTTTCAATATCTCTTGCTTGTTTTGCTCCAGCAAGGCTTTATCCAGTACGTTTGAAACCAAGAATAAGGCCTCGCCCCCTTCCGCTTTAATCTCATTGACCAAGGCAGATCCTTTTTGCTCGTTTCGTCCGAGGATTACGACATACGCGCCTTCTCTCGCCAAGTGTTTGGCCATGCAGGCTCCTAATATACCATAGCCTCCGGTCAACAAAATCACTTTCTCTTTTACGCTAAATAAGGAGTTCATCAGATATAATTATTGTAGTATTGTATATTTTCCTTTACCAAGATATCGATCGGCATATAATTGACAGGCTCAATTTTCTCCTTAAGGATCAAATACCTGAAAAGTGCCTTGATACAATGATATCCTTGTACCTCCGGTCGCTGGGCGATCAAATGCGTGATCAAGCCGTTTTCCAGATAACGGACATTCGGTTCTATCACATCGTAGCCAAGAAGCTTGAAAGGATAGTCCGGCCGTTCGCTACTTAGATAATCTCCAAGGAAATGGGCCCTCGAATTAAAGATGATACCGATTCTTACTTGAGGATATTTGTCGAAGAAAGTATTCAGTAGTCTCGTATTCTCTTCTCGGTCATCCGCGTGCACATGCAGCAAATGAATCTTTCCCTTGAATGAGGTATTGGCGAGATAATCCCGGAATCCTTCCTCTCGCTTCTGCACTTGCGTAGAACATGAATCCCCTTACGGGTGAAACGGAAAATCACTAGATCGTCCTCTTCACGGATTTGCTCGAATAAAAGGCGTCCCGCTATATACCCCGAATCATATGAATGCGTTCCGTAGTAAGAGATACAATTCGTGTGGTCGATAAAAGAATCGATTAATATATAAGGAATACCTTTCAGGTCTAGCCGCTGGGTCAAGGTCAAGACACTTTGCTTGAATAATGTAGCGATGATAACCCCTTGGCAATCCGCGGTCTCAATCTTCGGGATTAATTCGTCGAAACTGTTGCTATCGTATTGGTCAAAATAGATTTGCTCGACATCTATATTATAGCTAAACAATTCCCGTTCCGCTTTCTCGATCCCTTGGCTTAGTTTCGCCCAGTATTCCCCTTCATGGAAAGAAGGGATCAAAGCGATGAAATGATATTTTTTCTTCAACGCTAAAGAACGGGCTATCAAATTTGGTTGATAGTCAATTTCTTTTAAGACTTTCTCCACCTTTTTCCGTGCGTCCTCCGATACCTTTCCCCGCTCATGTAAAATGCGGTCTACCGTACCGGTTGATACGCCGGATAATTCGGCGATATCTTTTATCCTGTAATTTTTATTCATGGTATAGATTGTAGTGTGTATTCGTCCTCTCTGCTTATTCGAGTATTTGAAGAGGAGTGTTCAATTTACGGAAAACGTAGCCATACATCATATAGATAAGAGGAACGGCGACGAAAATTCCGATACCGAACAAAATACATCCTAATATCAGGATCCCGATCATAACCAACGCCAGAATGAACAGAGGCAATACTTGTCCTTTCGTTATCTCCCAGCTTTTATGCAAAGACTCGATAATCCCGGCGTTTTCCTCGATAATAAAGGCTTGGAAGAACTGAAGGCGCAATGCCAGATAAATACCGGGGATGATAAAAAATAAGAAACCCGCCAATACGACAAATCCCGTGATAAGACTCGCTAGAAAGTAGGTGATGATATTCTTTGTCTGTTGTCCATATGCGGAAAACTGAGGTTCTTCCCCATCCAACGCCTGAAATATATTTTTCATATATCCTAAGGAGAAAATAATGGAGAATAACGCGCTGATCACGTTTACGATGATTTTACCGATAATAGAACTTTGCATGGGCATCGCGAACGCTGTCAGCGTGAAAGACAAGATACAATATCCGATTAATAATCCGGCTAATATCCATAGCTGCGACTTCGTTCCCTTCCATGCGGTACTGAATACTTCTGATATTATAAATTTAGGCTCCATAATATATAATATTTGTTTATTGTGTGTGGACACAAATGTAAAATATATTGTTGAAAAAAACAATTTTATTTTCGTTTGAAACCAAAAGAGATGTATTTCAACAGGCGCTTCCTTTTAAGTGCTATTAATTTAGGTGAAAAAGATAAGTAGGAAACAGAAATCGTGTAAAAAGTTTCTACATTTGTAGGATGAAACGACGAGTAAAGACCCTATTGTGTGAATAGATGTGAAAGATCTCCACTTGGGTTAGAAAGAAAAGGTAACTGAAAAACAGCCTTGAATATATAATTATATACAAATATGGATAAACGAATGCTGAAAATTACGATTACTCAGTTAAGGCAGATCGCATTGTTTGCGGTTGGTATGTCTTTATTAACTGCCTGTGGAAACAGTCAGAGTGGTATGAAATTAGGGGATGCTGAGTTCGCTGTGATGGCGGTCAATTCAACGACTAGCGACCAAACAACATCCTATCCGGCTACCATCAAAGGTACGCAGGATATCGAAGTCCGTCCTCAAGTTTCTGGATTTATCGTGAAATTATGTGTGGATGAGGGAGCTACGGTTCGTAAAGGACAGGCGTTGTTCCAAATTGATCCTACGCAGTACGCTGCCGCGGTAGGTCAGGCTAAGGCCGCGGTAGAGATGGCGAAGGCAAACGTAAGCACTTTAACATTGACCGAGAGGAATAAGAAGACTTTGTTTGATCAGAAAATCATCAGTGATTTCGAGTATCAAACAGCTGTGAACCAGCTGATGTCGGCAAAAGCGAGCTTGGCGCAGGCGGAGGCTCAATTGGTTAGCGCTAACCAGAACTTGTCTTTCTGTACGGTTACAAGTCCCTCGAACGGTGTTGTCGGTACATTCCCGTATCGTGTAGGTAGCTTGGTAAGCGCTTCGATCGCTCAACCGCTGACTACCGTATCTGAGATCGGTGATATGTATGTGTATTTCTCTATGACGGAAAAGGGAGTTATTGGCATTGACGAAAGCCGGTGGTACCTTGAAAGAGCAATTAGAGAAGATGCCGGCCGTAAGACTGCAATTGGCGGATGGCTCTACGTACCATCATGAGGGTAAGATTGATGCCGTGAGCGGTGTTATCGATCAATCTACCGGTTCTGTAAGCATGCGTGCTATTTTCTCTAACGAGGGAAATGTCTTACGAAGCGGTGGTACTGGTAATATCATCTTCCCATATACGATGAACAATATCATTACGATCCCTCAATCGGCTACCGTGGAAATCCAGGACAAGAAATTCGTATTTGTATTGCAGCCTGATAATACCGTGAAGAATACCGAGATCAAGGTTTCCAATTTGAATGATGGCAAAAATTATTTAGTGACGGAGGCTTGAAGTCCGGTGACAAGATTGTCGTGGAAGGCGTACAGATCTGAAGACGCCAGAATCAGCGTACATCGTGAGCAGCAAAAGGCAAAATTCGAGCAGGCCTTGAAAGAACCAGCATGACGGTAATTTGCAGACTGCTTTTAATTAATAGGTATATAGAATAAGACAAATATTCGCTTTTGTCGAGTAAAAACGAAAGATATGAAATTAGATAGATTTATAAACCGCCCGGTGCTCTCTACGGTGATTTCCATCTTGATTGTCATCTTGGGTTTCCTAGGCTTGATTTCCTTGCCGGTTACCCAATATCCGGATATTGCCCCTCCAACCGTTTCGGTAAGGGCAACTTATACGGGTGCCAATGCGCAAACGGTATTGAATAGCGTGATCGCACCTTTGGAAGACCAGATCAATGGTGTTGAGAACATGATGTATATGAGTTCCAATGCCTCTAATAATGGTTCTGCGGATATCTCCATTTATTTTAAGCAAGGAACGGATCCGGATATGGCGGCTGTCAATGTGCAGAACCGTGTATCTATGGCACAAGGTTTGTTGCCTGCCGAGGTAACGCAGATTGGTGTGACGACCCAGAAACGTCAGAACTCAATGTTGTTGGTTTTCTCCGTATATGCGGAAGATGATCGTTATGACTCAGAGTTCCTTGAGAATTACGCGAAGATTAACTTGATCCCGGAAGTCCAGCGTGTGCCGGGTGTCGGTGATGCCAACGTGTTGGGTACGGACTACTCCATGCGTATTTGGTTGAAGCCGGATGTGATGGCCCAATATAAATTAAGTCCGAGCGACGTAACCGTTGCCTTGTCTGAACAGAACGTTGAGGCCGCTCCGGGTTCGTTCGGCGAACAAGGAAATCAGTCTTTCCAATATACGATCCGCTATAAAGGACGTTTGCAAGAGGCTAATGAGTTTGAGCAGATTGTTGTAAAGGCTTTGCCGGATGGTGAGGTCTTGCGTTTGAAAGATATCGCCGATATCGAGTTGGGGCGTTTGACTTACAACTTTATCAACCGTGTAAATGGTCACGACGCCGTTACCTGTATCGTTTACCAGATGCCGGGAACCAACGCTACGGAAACAATTAGTAACATTGAAACCTTGCTGGAGGAAACCCAGTTGACAATGCCTCCCGGAATGAAGGTGAATGTTTCCATGAATGCCAATGACTTCTTGTTCGCTTCTATCCATGAGGTAATTAAGACTTTGTTGGAGGCGTTCGTATTGGTGTTTATCGTGGTATATGTGTTCTTGCAGGATTTGCGTTCTACGTTGATTCCGGCTATCGCTATCCCGGTTGCCTTGATCGGTACCTTCTTTATGTTATCCTTGATCGGATTTAGTATCAACTTGTTGACTCTTTGTGCTATGGTGCTTGCCATCGCTATTGTGGTCGATGATGCGATCGTCGTCGTCGAGGGTGTCCATGCCAAGTTGGACCAAGGGTACAAGTCGGCGAAACTCGCTTCTATCGATGCCATGAGTGAGTTGGGTGGCGCTATCGTCTCCATTACGTTGGTCATGATGTCCGTGTTTATTCCCGTAAGTTTCATGGGAGGTACGGCCGGTACGTTCTATCGCCAGTTTGGTCTGACGATGGCGATCGCTATCGGTTTGTCCGCTTTGAACGCCTTGACATTGAGTCCCGCCTTGTGTGCGATATTCCTGAAACCACACGATACGGAACATAAGGAAAAGAAAACGACCTTCGTTTCCCGATTCCATACTTCGTTTAATGCGGCTTATGATTCTTTGTTGGCTAAATACAAGAAAAGTATCGTATTCTTCATTCAGAAGAAATGGCTTTCATTCGGTATTGTTGCCGCATGTATTGCGTTATTGGTGTTCTTGATGCAGGTTACTCCTACGGGTATGGTGCCGAACGAGGACACGGGTACGATTATGGGTGCCGTTACGTTACCCCCGGGAACTTCCCAGGAGCGTACCTTTGAGGTAATGAATAAGGTGGATAGCTTGATCGCTGCCGATCCGGCCGTTGAGTCTCGTACGGCGGTTGTCGGTTTTAGTTTCATCGGTGGTCAGGGACCTTCTTACGGTTCATTCATCATCAAGCTGAAAGATTGGGAGGAGCGTTCTATGATGCAAAATTCCGATATCGTATATGGTAGCTTGTTCATGCGTGCCCAAAAGATCGTAAAGGACGCTCAAGTATTGTTCTTTACGCCTCCTATGATCCCCGGTTACTCAGCGTCCAGTGATATTGAGTTGAATATGCAGGATAAGACCGGAGGTAATTTGGATCGTTTCTTTGATATCTCCAAGGAATATATGGCTGCTTTGACGGCACGTCCGGAGATCAAGTCCGCTCAAACTACGTTTAACCCGAACTTCCCGCAATATGAGATCGATATCGACGCTGCCGCTTGTAAGAAAGCCGGTATCAGTCCGAAGGACATCTTGTCTACCTTGCAGGGATATTATGGTGGTTTATATGCCTCTAACTTCAACCGTTTCGGTAAGATGTACCGTGTAATGGTGCAAGCGGATCCCGATTTGCGTAAGAATATGGAGTCCATGAAGAACATCAAGGTAAAGAGTGGTAACGATATGGCTCCGATTTCCCAGTTCATTACGATGAAGAAGGTATATGGCCCGGATATCATCAGCCGTTTCAATATGTATACCGCCATCAAGGTCATGGTTGCCCCGGCGGATGGTTATACCAGTGGTCAGGCGTTGAAAGCGATTGACGAGGTGGCTAAGACAACGCTTCCGGCAGGTTTCGACTATGAGTTAGGTGGTATGGCACGTGAGGAGGCAAGTACGAGTGGCAGCACGACGGCTTTGATCTTCTTGTTGTGTTTCGTATTCGTTTACTTGCTGTTGAGCGCGCAGTATGAGAGTTACATCCTTCCTTTGTCCGTATTGCTCTCCGTGCCGTTCGGTTTGATGGGTAGCTTTTTGTTCGTCCAAGGTTGGGCCGCTTTGGGAAATATCCCGGCGTTGAAGATGATCGTAGGAACCATGTCTAACAATATCTATATGCAGATCGCCTTGATCATGTTGGTAGGTTTGTTGGCGAAGAACGCTATCTTGATCGTAGAGTTCGCTTTGGAACGTCGTCGTATGGGTATGAGTATCACATGGGCTGCCGTATTAGGAGCCGCCGCCCGTTTGCGTCCGATCTTGATGACCTCATTGGCGATGGTGGTCGGATTGTTGCCTATGATGTTCGCGTTCGGAGTAGGAGCGCACGGTAACCGTACATTGGGTACAGCGGCTATCGGCGGTATGTTCATCGGTATGATCTTCCAGATCTTTATTGTTCCGGTTTTGTTCGTGGTATTCCAGTACTTACAGGAGAAATTCAAGCCGATCGAATGGGAAGATTTGGATAACAGCGATATGAGTACGGAAATAGAACAGTACGCTAAAATAAAATAAGAGATGACAATGAAGAAACAAATTATATATATGGTATGTGCGACTGCTTTGTTAAGCAGTTGCCATATCTATAAGGCATACGAGCGTCCGGATTCCATCGATGCGACGGGAATTTATCGTGATCCGGTTTCCGAGACTGATACATTAGCCTCTGCGGATACGACCAATATGGGAAACCTTCCTTGGAAGGAAGTTTTTCGTGATCCGAAGTTACAGGCGTTAATTGAGGAGGGATTAGCCAATAATGTAGATATGCAGGCAGCTGTTCTTCGGGTAGAGGAAGCGAAAGTATTGTTGACTTCCGCCCGTCTGTCTTTCTTGCCTTCTATTAATTTCGCTCCCCAAGGGACGATTACATCGATTGGAAATAGCGAATACGTAAAGGCTTACTCAACGCCTTTGGCCGCTAGCTGGGAGGTTGACCTATTCGGAAAGCTCTTGAACGCGAGCCGTGGCCAAAAAGCCTCCTACTTACAGAGCCAGTATTCAAGACAGGCCGTGCGCTCTCAATTGATCGGTGGTATAGCGAATACTTATTATACCTTGTTGATGCTTGATCGGCAGGTGGAAATTACCGCTAAGACGGTTGATATCTATAAAGAGAATGTTCGTGTCATGGAGGCTATGAAGATAGCGGGTATGGCTACCGAGGCTGCCGTGACGCAAATGCGTGCCGCTTACCATCAGGTTTCCGGCTCGTTGATCGAGCTGGAGAGCCAGGTGCGTAGCGTGGAAAACTCATTGTCCGTGTTATTGGCTAAGGCCCCTCAACAGATCGATCGGGGTACTTTGGAGGAACAAGTAATGCCGGAGGATATCATGGTGGGTGTACCTTTGCAATTGTTGGAGAATCGTCCGGACGTGAAGATCGCGGAGATGACACTTGCTAGTGCCTATTATACGACGAACAAAGCCCGTGCCGCTTTTTATCCGGGATTGAATATCACGGCGACAGCGGGCTGGACGAATGGTTCAGGCATCTCTGTCGCCAATCCGGGCCAATTTATGTTTCAAGCTTTGGCTTCGTTGGCCCAACCGATCTTCAACAATGGTAAGTTGGTCGCTAACTTGAAGGTATCGAAGGCAGAAGAGAAGATCGCTCAAATGAATTATCAGCAGACAATTCTGGAAGCAGGTAAGGAGGTGAGTGATGCTTTACATCAGTATGATGCCACGAGCAAGAAGCTTGTCCAAGATAGAGCGCAGATCGAGCAGCTAGAGAAAGCGGTGGCTTATACCAGCGCCTTGTTCCAGTCGGCTCAATCTACTTATTTGGAAATCCTTTCCGCACAGCAGAGCCTCTTGAGCGCTCAGTTGACGGAAGTATCCGACAATGTGCAACGTATGCAAGCGGTTGTCAGTTTATACAGTGCCATCGGTGGTGGTAGAGAATAATAACCTTTAAATGTAGTAAAGCTATGATTAGTCCATTAGCATATGTAGATTCAAGTGCAAAGATCGGGAAGAACGTTACGATTCATCCTTTTGCGTACATTGATAAGAACGTGGAGATCGGGGATGATTGCGAGATCATGCCTCATGCCAGCTTGATGAGCGGTACACGCATGGGAAATCGCAACCGTGTATTTAACGGAGCTGTTATCGCTGCTGAGCCTCAGGATTTCTTTTATAAGGGAGGTGATACGATCGCCGTAATCGGAGATGACAACGTGATTCGTGAGAATGTGGTGATTAACCGTTCCTCGACAGCGGAAGGACGTACTAGTATCGGTAATGGTAATTTCTTGCATGAGGGGGTACATGTTTCTCATGATACGCGGATCGGAAATCGTAGTGTATTCGGCTATGGTAGTAAGATTTCCGGAAATTGCATCTTGGAAGATTACGTGATCTTCGGAGGCAATGTGTTGATGAGCCAAGGATCCCGGGTTGGGGCTTGGGCGATGATTCAAACCGGCTGTCGTTTCCGTAAGGATATCCCTCCTTTTATCGTAGCGGCAAAGGAGCCTACCACGTATTATGGCGTGAACTCTTTCATCATGTCTCATGAGGGATTCAGTGAAAAGGTTATCAAGCACATCAGTCATGCGTACCGGATCATCTTCCAAGGAAACAGCAGCCTTACGGATGCCTTGTTAATGATCAAGGATCAGGTTCCGATGAGTAAGGAGATCCAACATATTATAGATTTCGTTGGTGAGTCTAAATTAGGTATTGTCAAATAAATACCAATAACAAACGATAGGTAAAAGCCGAAGGAAATCATTTCCTCCGGCTTTTTTTATATAATGGAAGGACGGTTTGGTTAATAATGTTTGTTAAATAATGGTAAACGTGCAGCATTTGTCTCTTTTTAAGTGTCTTACTAATAAGACAACACGCAATGAAATCCAATAAAGGAGGTTTAATATGAAAAAGTCATTTTTATTATATCTTATCATGTCTGTATTTCTCATCGGTTATTGCGCTTGCGATAATGATGAGGAAAATTTTGATACGGCTACTACCGGACAAGTGATCAAAGTCCCGGATGATATCAAATCTTTTAATTCAGTTACAAAAGAAATCGTTTTCGAGAAGAATATTTCTATCAAGCAAGACGTGCTAGGCAATGAGAAGGTTGAATTCCGGATAGCTGGAAACGGTCACTTCACGGTAGGCAGTATCTCTTCGATAAGTTCCGTTATCTATAATGCCCCAGTCTTATTAGGGGATTATCAGAGATATTATTTATATGATGGATATCCTGTTGTAGATGTTCTACAAAATGAGGTAAGTAACCAAGAGGAAAGGGACGAAAACATGCAAAAGATAGAGAAAGCTTGGAGCAACTTCCTGAAAGTATTGAATGAGGCTGGAAAGTTGAAGTAGTGATTACCGGTTTGGGATGAAACGAATAAACTTAGTGAAGCTCGTATTGAACTAGTGAAGGCTTTCATATTCAAACAAAAACTGTACTTTGTCATAAATGCTTTACCGTGATCTTTTGAAATAAATCAATGGAGATACGTATGTATCTTCAAAGATTGAAAAATACGAAATATTATCTTCGTTCCGTCGTAACTGTCTGTATCCACATAAAAAGAAAGAGGCCAACCCCGAAGGACCAGCCTCTTTTATCGCTTTAATAGAAAATTCAAATTAAAGTGCACCCACTTCTTTTCAAAGCCTCGTTAGTCTTATGAACAGCGGCAGCGCTCTTAGCGAACAACTCTTTCTCTTCAGCTGTCAATTCCAACTCAACGATCTTCTCGATACCGTTCTTGCCAAGGATTACAGGAACACCGATGCAAATGTCTGATTCACCGTATTCTCCTTCCAGATATACTGAACAAGGGATCATCTTCTTTTGGTCGTGAAGGATAGATTCAACTACGAATGCTCCCGCTGCACCCGGTGCATACCATGCGGAAGTACCCAGCAACTTAGTCAGAGTAGCACCACCTACCATAGTAGCGGCAGCCACTTCGTTCAGCTTTTCTTCAGAGATGAAGTTAGTTACAGGCATACCTTTGTAAGTAGCGAAGCGAGTCAAAGGAATCATAGTAGTATCACCGTGACCACCGATAACCATACCTTCTACTTCGTTGGCGTTGCAGCCCAAAGCCTGAGACAAGAAATATTTGAAACGAGAGCTGTCCAGTGCGCCACCCATACCGATGATGCGGTTTTTCGGCAAGCCCAGAGCTTTCAATGACAGGTAAGTCATTGTATCCATCGGGTTAGAGATAACAACAAGGATTGCATTGGGAGAATATTTCAAGATGTTTTCTGCCACTGATTTAACGATACCAGCGTTTACACCGATCAGTTCTTCGCGAGTCATACCCGGTTTACGAGGAATACCTGAAGTAATCACAACAACGTCAGAGTTAGCAGTCTGAGCATAGTCGTTAGTGCAGCCTACTACAGTTGTGTCGAAACCCAACAGTTGAGCTGTCTGCATCATATCCATTGCTTTACCTTCTGAAACGCCTTCTTTAACGTCCAGCATTACTACTTCGTCTGCTACTTCATTAAAAGCAAGTACATTTGCACATGTAGCACCTACGTTACCT
>ENA-OPZZ01001849-OPZZ01001849.1-human-gut-metagenome-genome-assembly--contig:-NODE-1849-length-11777-cov-2.207897_pt1 | contig 11777 bp, 10 predicted proteins | sample MGYA00242487_ERZ504511 | MGnify/ENA primary metagenome ERZ504511 (study PRJEB26092, sample SAMD00036241) | human gut metagenome | host: Homo sapiens | study: EMG produced TPA metagenomics assembly of... | reverse complement strand
CTTCTGCTGGTTCTTCGGTAATGCTTCCTCCTCGACAGGCGAAAAAGCGGGACGGGAAGCAAGATATTCGGCATGCCATTCCTCCGGTGTGAACTTTCGGATATTCGTTTGGTTTCCAGAGTCGTCGATCTTCTTAGAGTCAATGATATTCAAAATCAATTCGGGATTCACATTACCACAGACACTGCACACGCTGATATCCGGATCAGTATACTTGGCCGCCTGCTTGAAATAGGTGATTGCCTCTATCGGGTTCCCGTCATAGATCGGATAGCCTCCTCGGTCAAGTAGCCACAGGCAGTCAAACAACTTATAGATTTCGGACGAAGGCTGATGTATGTTCACCACCACCAATTTACCCCGGTGAGTCTGTTCCTTCAGGAGCATGATTACTTTTTCGGAATCGGAAGACGACAATCCCGATGTCGGCTCGTCAAGATACAGGATAGCCGGCTCACGTATCAGTTCGAGGGCGATATTCAAACGCTTTCGCTGACCTCCACTAATCGTCTTACGAATAGGGGAACCGACTTCGAGCCCCTTTATCTCTTCCAAGTCCAACTCCTTCAAAACCTTTTCCACACGTTGCCCAATCTCCTCGTCCGTCAAACGCGCGAAACAGAGTCGTGCCGTATACAAAAGGTTCTGATAAACGGTCAACTCCTCTATCAGCAAATCATCCTGCGGAACAAAACCGATCAATTGGCGTGCATCCGGAGAGTCGAGCGGATGGCCATTCACGGTGATCATTCCCTTATCGGGACGAATATTACCGTTCATGATTCCCAACAATGTCGACTTCCCGACCCCGCTCCCGCCCATAATGGCAACAAGCTGTCCGGATTCGAGATTGAAAGAGAAGTTATGCAACCCGTTATGGCTGTTCTTAAATGTAAAATCAATATCACGTCCGGCCAGATGAATGACCTCCTTGTGTTCGTTTTTATTAAAAACAGCAAGCAGGTTACTGTAATAGACCGGCAGGAACAAAGGCCCTTTCAGCACACTGCTATGTTGCCAGGCATAAAACATATCCGACGAAAGCGGAATATCATTCATAAATACCTGCCCGTTCCCATGATAGGTGAAAATATGCTTATCGAAGCGACGGATATAGAGCACACGGATGAACCCTTCCATCCCTTTCCGCGTGATATGGTTGACCTCCGCCTCCTCCTCTCCGCTGATCGTCAGCAAAGACAAAGAAGTTTGCCCTGTGATAAAGGCAAGCGCATCGTCAAATTCTTCCTGAGGGATCGAAAAAATATCAGCTACCAGGCGGAACAGAGCCAGATGTTGATCCGCCTCCTCACTGTTCGTATAGGCAAACTCCACGAAACGGATCAGCAAAAGCAATTGTTCTTCGGCTCTCAACTTTACTTTCATCTGTTCGCATATATTCCGAACAATCTGCTCTTTGTCCAGTACAAAGAGCGAATCGTCATACATATCGCGCAATGCGTTGTAAAGTTCAATATACTCTTTATGGGAACGTACCCCGAAGTGGCTGGAGAGATAAGAATGAACGGCACGACTTGCCTGCTCCCTTTCAATCCGCACGGAGGAAGCGAAAATAGCAAATAGATTTAATAAACCGTTTAATATGGTCTCATTCATTTATTTTGTCTGTGTAAGATAAATTGCCTGCAAAGATAGTAAAGATTCGAAGGAAAAAACAAAGAATATCAGAAACGTAAACAGCCAAAGTTATACATGATACCTTACCGGCACTACCTGAAACCTCTCTCAGGCAAGCAGCCAACTAACCCGTTTCATGCCATCAACTAAGTCAAAACACCCCAAGAACTAAATCAGAACATATAGTAAAGTATCTATTGGTAGTTACTACCTGTTGCTTATACGTAGTACTATCTATCATCAACTAGTAGTTACTACATATTCGCGATAGATAGTAACTACATATAAATAATATGCAGTATGTTTTGAATTAGTTTACTATGACTTTCGAAATAGTTTATGGCATGTTCCGGACCAGTTACTCTTTTAGAACAGACAGATTCCGAACAAAGTAGCAGAAAACCAAAGGTTTCGGATCATAAGGAATATATACAATAATGTATAGAGAATTTTAAATGTCAGAAAACATTTTATCAATAGTCATTTTTACAGCTTGGGTTACTCTCTCTGAACTGCGCCCTAAAGCCTCACAGATTAAAAAGGTATTGACACCTGATCTCTTTAAGACTGTCCATAACGCTTTAACCAAATTGTATCCATATCAGAAAAAGGAATATCCAAATGCTTGTTGAATTTTATAAGAGAATGCATAGTACATTTATACATATCCGCATAACGTAAACGATTTGCTGATTCAAGTTCTTGAATATACTGGTTAAAGACCTCTTGCACAGTTTTACGCTTTACTGGTTTGTTCACCTTCTCCATTAAAGAAGTCGCAGTAAATTCTTTTTCCTGTGATTTGAACTCTATAACCTTATCTGTATAGACTTTTACTTTCTCCGCTATTAACCTTTCTATATACTCCTTATTTGGACATTTAGAAGTTGGTTTGTTGGCTTTAAAGTCCCAATATTTAGGCAATATGGAAATACCAAGACTTTGATATTTCATTTTTCGATCCTTACAAACACGAATCATCAAAGGTGATTCATTGTTTTTCAACACTTTAGATTTGTAACATACGACATTGACTGTTGTACTCATGGTTTAAACGCTGGTTTAAACATCGGTTTAAACAAACCACGAAAACCACAGAAAACACCATAAAAAAACGCAGTTACCTAAAAAGATAACTGCTTGATTTTGTGAGCCGAAAGCCGGACTTGAACCGGCGACCTACGCATTACGAATGCGTTGCTCTACCAGCTGAGCTATTTCGGCAACATTTACTTCCTGAATGCGGGCGCAAATATAATATGTTTATTTGACATCTGAAAGAAGTTTTGCTAAAAAATCATCCAAATCTGCATCCAAATCTTTTAAAAGAGGATCATCCAAACGAAGATTTTCATCGTCCAAGAACAGAAGTTCCTCAATGACAGAGAAATCCTCGTCAGTCAGGCTTACCGAGAACGGTTTCAGAAAACAAGGGTTATCAAAAACTTTTTTTGTAACCAGAACGGCAAGCACAGCTTTCAAAGTTGCAGCAACCTGTTGAGTAAATTGATCATCATCACATGCCGTATTCACCCAATCGAAAATGATTGTCTTCTCAACCAGCACATCCTCTTCATCATAAATAAGCAATTCACCACTTTCAGCATCTACCTGCACATATAAATCGCTGTAACAGTTGCCAGCTTCATTCGCAGCAAGCTTATTGATGGCCGAATTGAAAGTCGTTTCTATGACAGCCTGAACCTTTGCATTATTTGCACTCATATCTTAGTTATTTATTCTTTATTCGAAACGTCTGCCAAAAGTAATAATAATTCAGAGAATATAAGATTATTATTCTCCAAATTGCTTATTTAGTTTCTGATCTGAACGGATACGCTTGCCAAGAGCCTCTACATACAGCCGTTGCATTTTCGTGTAATTATAATCTTCGCCCTTTTTATTATTCAAAAAATCTCGTAAGATTTAGCAGCCCAGTCATAGGCATCCTTCAACTGAGTCTTCATTTCATAAAACAAAGCCAAGTTCGATGCAGCCTTTGCCCGCTCTTTCCAACGTGAAGAATTTTCATACACATGCTTCCAACGTGAAGCCGCTTCCTCCCATTTGTCAGACAAGGCATAGGCGGTCGCTTCTTTCCAAACGCGCCCCTTCACCTTTATAGAACCAACGGCTTTCATTATCCCAATGAGGAACAAAGTTCGGAGTAACCTTCCTACCAATATACTGCCCAGCAGCCCGTAAAGCTTCATCCGGCGACGGTAAATAAAGTTTCAACAACTCCATATTATCCGCACTTTCAGACCAGAAAACACTATCCTGCACGTAAACAGTAGCCAACGGATTATCCCGTCCGGGAAGATAACCACGGACGACCCCAGTAATCTCGATATCGACTCCTCCCACGACAAAGCCTTCGGCAAAAGCGACAACATCCTTTTCCATCCGGAACAACAGGCGATCGAGCGAAATAACAGCATCCGTCCCTGTCTCCCGGCACAATTCTTTCACCGTTTCGGGTGTCAACTTTTCATCCACCAAATATTTTGTATCCTGACGAGTGCCATCATGATAGAGAAGAACATCATTGAAGAAAGAGACATCCACAATCGATTTGCCTAAGGAATGGCAGGCATCATACAAAGCACTATCCGCATGGGCACGGGCCGTGTCCTGCACAGTTCCATATAAATTATAGGTATAGCCGACATCGTCGGGCTGGGGAACGGCGTTATTAACAATCAAAACCTTGTCGACATTCTTCGGGAAAGTAATCTCGGCCGGATTATAAGTTTCTATTCCAATATATTCAATGGTGTTGCACGCCGAAAACAGGCAGGCCATCAATAGATACAACGTTGTTCTCATCTTTACATTTATGATTTATAATTTATGAATTATGCTTCACAACTTGTGCTTCATAAATCATAAATCACAAATCATAAATCATAATTCTTATCATGCCATATCACTAACGGCCTTGAAATAGCCGATAGACTCTGCGATACCGAGGAAAGGATCTTTCATGTCCTTTTCGAACTCAAGACTGCACATTCCTGTATAGTTCACCTCGCGCATCATACGAATCAATGCGGGGAAATCGATCTTTCCGCGCCCGATCTCAATGCCGCGTCCAGCCTTTGAAGAATCCGTCACATCTTTAATGTGCATATCGAACACACGGGTATGATATTTCTTCAAGTCGGCAACAGGATCGCAACCGTTACGCAGATCGTGACCAACATCCAGACACATACCGATACGCGGGTCCAAATCTTTCGTATGTTCCCAAACGTCCGTTGCATCCGGATAAGTCTTGATATCGGGTCCGTGCAAATGGATCGCATAATTGAAGTCGTACTCTTTCACTTTCTTGTCCACATAGGGCAAAAGTTCGTAATTCGGTACGCCGACAATCGTTTTCACGCCTACTCGTTTCGCATATTCAAAACCACGATCTATTTCAGCCTCGCTCTTCATATAGATAGGACCGACAGCATATCCAGTCACACCATAAGAAGCGCATTTGTCATGGAAAGCCTTGATTTGATCGTCATTGCTATCCAACGGCAGGTGAAAATCCTTGATACAAAGATAATGAATATCCAGACGCTGCAAAGTTTTTAACGTAGTTTCCAAGTCAAAGTTTACAAATGTATACCCGGCCATACCCAAATGAAAAGGATTTACGGCCTTAGCTGCCTTAGGCTTCACGGGATCGGGCAATCCGGCCTTTGCTACGCTTGCCGTACCCAACAGGATAGCTCCTGCCAGCCCTTTCTTAAAAAAAGATCTTCTTGATTTCTCCATGATATTAAATTAAAAATTATGTGCTTGTATATTATGACAGCAAATATAATCTTTTTTTAGTGTGCACGATAACATTTGGAAAGAAAATAGAATACTTTGCAATAATTAATTCATATCGTCGCAAAGTCAACTCCCCCAACCGCTTCCTCCATCTTTTCTCCGGCAGGAAGAGCCATTAAAACAGAACGCAAACTATCTGTCTCATTGTTTGCATTCAACAAGACAGTAGTTTGCGTCAATAACATAAGGCCAACCAGAAGAAATACTTCATCTGGTTATATTTCTGAAACCTACTTCTTCAAAGCCGCGATGCTTTCTTCGATAGACTTGATTTTACTTTCTGCATCGGCCTGTTTCTTACGTTCCATTTCAATGACTTTGGCCGGAGCCTTGCTTACAAAACTTTCGTTGCTTAACTTTTTCATGACAGAAGCCAGGAAGCCTTGCTGGTATTTCAGTTCATCCTGAAGCTTAGCCAGTTCCTCCTCCACGTTGATCATATTACCCAATGGGACAGCATATTCCGTCGTACGCACCAGGAAGGAAGCAGAACCGGCCGTTTTTTCTTCCGTACGGATGATAGACGACAAATTACACATTTTGGCAATTACGGCGTTGAAGTGATCGTTGTGTTCACCCAATACCTGCAATTCCAATGCTTCCTTATTCGGTATATTTTTCTGAAGACGTATCGTACGCACTCCACCCACAATTTCTTTTGCAATTTCGAAATCTTCCAGATATAAGTTATCAACAGGAGCAACCTCCGGTATCAGTGCGACCATCAAGCTCTCGCCTTCCTTACGCGGCTCCAACGCTTGCCACAACTCCTCTGTAATAAAGGGCATAAACGGATGAAGCAGGCGAAGCAGGGCATCGAAGAAGCCAAGTGTCGATAAGTAAGTTGACTTATCAACAGGCTGTTGATAACCCGGCTTAACCATTTCTAAGTACCAAGAAGAGAACTCATCCCAAAAGAGTTTGTAAACAGCCATCATTGCTTCACTCAAGCGGTATTTGCCGAACAGATCGTCCATTTCAGCGATCGTCTTGTCCAGTTGCATCTTAAACCATTTGACAGCTGTGGCTGCCGCTTCGGGCTGTTCGATAGTTGAATCAACCGTCCATCCTTTAATCAGACGGAAAGCATTCCATATCTTATTGTTAAAATTACGTCCCTGCTCGCACAACGCATCGTCAAAAGGAATGTCGTTTCCGGCAGGCGCCGCCATCATCAATCCCATACGCACACCGTCAGCACCGTATTGCTCGATAAGCTGCAGCGGGTCGGGAGAATTTCCCAATGACTTGGACATCTTACGACCCAGTTTGTCACGTACGATACCGGTAAAATAAACATTCTTGAACGGCATCTTACCCCGATATTCGTAACCGGCCATAATCATACGGGCTACCCAGAAGAAAATAATATCCGGTCCTGTCACCAAGTCGCTCGTCGGATAGTAGTAGTTAATCTCCTGGTTGTCCGGATCGTTGATACCATTAAACAGAGAGATCGGCCATAACCAGGAAGAGAACCAGGTATCCAGCACATCCTCGTCCTGACGTAGATCAGCCATCGTCAAAGAAGCATTACCTGTCTTTTCTTTTGCTATTTCTAAAGCTTTCTCTGCCGTTTCGGCTACAACATACCCCTCCGTCGGAAGATAAGCCGGAATACGGTGTCCCCACCACAACTGGCGGCTGATACACCAGTCCTTGATGTTTTCCATCCAATGACGATAGGTATTCTTAAACTTCGGAGGATAGAACTTGATGTCGTCCTTCATCACCGGTTCCAAAGCGATCTGTGCGAGGTGTTCCATCTTCAAGAACCATTGCATAGACAACTTCGGTTCGATAGGCACATTGGTGCGTTCGGAGAAACCGACTTTATTTTCATAAGCTTCCACCTTTTCCATCAAGCCGGCAGCCTCCAGGTCTTTTTCGATCTGCTTACGAACATCGAAACGGTCCATACCGACATACAAACCGCCAGCCTCGCTGATCGTACCGTTATCATTGAATATATCGATAGAAGGCAAATTATATTTTTCGCCCAACATATAGTCGTTCACATCGTGTGCCGGAGTTACCTTCAGACAACCTGTACCGAACTCGATATCCACATAATCGTCCTCGATCACAGGAATCACACGGTTTACCAACGGAACAATCACTTTCTTCCCTTTCAACCAAGTGTTCTTCGGGTCGTTCGGATTGATACACATGGCCGTATCCCCCATGATTGTTTCGGGACGGGTTGTTGCGACAATCGCATAACGGCCTTCCGGATCACCTTCCACCTTGTAGCGGAGGTAATACAGTTTGCTGTGCTCTTCCTTATATATAACCTCTTCGTCGGACAGGGCAGTCAGCGCTTTCGGATCCCAGTTCACCATACGGACACCACGATATATCAGTCCTTTATTATAGAGATCGACAAAAACCTTGATCACACTTTCGGAACGCAATTCGTCCATCGTGAAAGCCGTACGGTCCCAATCACAGGACGCCCCCAGCTTACGCAACTGCTTAAGGATGATGCCTCCGTGTTCTTCCTTCCATTCCCAAGCATGTTTCAAGAAATCTTCACGCGTCAGGTCAGTCTTCTTAATTCCCTGCTGTGCAAGGCGATTCACGACTTTCGCTTCGGTTGCAATGGAAGCATGGTCCGTTCCCGGCACCCAACAAGCGTTCTTCCCCTGCATACGGGCACGACGGATCAGAATATCCTGAATGGTATTGTTTAGCATGTGTCCCATATGAAGCACGCCTGTGACGTTTGGGGGCGGAATAACAATCGTATACGGCTCACGACCATCGGGTTTCGACTTGAAAAAGCCGTTATCCAACCAATACTGATACCACTTACCCTCTACTTCTGCGGGGTTGTACTTACTTGCAATTTCCATATTGTTTCGTTATAAATTATATCTATGTTCGGCACAGACAAAAGAAGTCCGCTATTTTAAGATGCAAAAGTACAAAAATAATATAGATAAGCATATAAGAGCTAAATTTTATCAGGGCAGCTGCACCAAAATTCGGAACCACAGCAAAAAAGTATCCTCAAGCATGTAGATGAACTGACCTTTGAGATCTGAAATGTTCAACAGGGCAAGCATTACCTTGCTATGCATAAACTAGCTTTAACACATGACCTGCCCCGAAAGTGACGAAGAACCAAGTTTTCTGCAAATCCTCTATCACTCTATCACTACGAAGGTTGTAGCTATTAATATTCAAGCGTCAGAGGCAGTGATACAGGACGTTTTCCTCTATCACTCCTCTATCACCTCTGGAACATGTTTTTTTGTTATATTATTGATAATCAGTATGCTGTATTCTATATGCTTTGGAAAAAGCATATAGAATAATCGAATAAACAAATGTAAAAATAATATAACAGGTATTAAATCGGCGAAATACGGTTCTTCATTCCACAAAAGCCCTCTCTTTTTTTGCCAAAGACAAGCAGATAATTCCGTAAACACCCCCCATGTTGCCATCCTTAACACCCGGGTGTAGAAAGTCGGTACACCCGGGTGTTAAGGATGGCAACATGGGGGTGTCCGGCAACTAAAGTACCGTGCTAGACAATGAAAACCACCCGGTTTTACCTATTTTGCACTCGTTTTTACATAAAATAATCGCGTGATTTACAGGGATGAGAAAAACTGCTATTGCCAGTGATAGGGTAGTGATAGAGAAAACGGGCATGTATCACAAATCAGACAATTTGAATATCAACTGATAGAAAGAAATCAGTGATACAGTGACAGAGGAAATGAGAAAAACCTGTATGATAAGGTCCTGTTTTTTCTTTGGTATATTTCATACGGTTCCCGAATTTTGATGAGGTTACCCTATGGATTACTATGGTTTTCACTCCTGTTTCTTGTTTTTTATATATTTGTACTTCTAAGTTATCATATAAGATTGAAAAATTGAATGGAAAAATGGTCAATGAACTACTTTTTGAGCAATTATTTCGGATGTATTATGCGGAGTTGTGCCGCTATGCATCCCGTTATTTGTCAGATAAACAAATTGTAGAAGATATTGTCCAAAGCTTTTTTATTGCCGTTTGGGAAAAAGACGGTTTGACGATCAACGGGGATAACTTTTTGCCTTATGCTTATCGCTCTGTCTATAACCGCTGCTTGAATTACTATAAAGCTGAATTATCGAAAGAAAGTTTTCTGGCCTCGCTTGTAGAAGAGTGGAATGGACAAGCTGAAGAGGAGAATGATTTCCGGTATAAACAAGAAGTGCGGGAGGCTCTTCGTAAACTACCCCCTAAATGTAAACAAGTATTTCTTCTTAAATGTATAAAAGGATTGAAATATAAAGAAATAGCAGAAGTGTCCGGAATATCGGTCAATACTGTCAAGTATCATTTGGGAGAAGCTTTTCGAATTATGCGGGAAGAATTGATTGATTTACAAGGAACAGTCTTGCTTTTTATGCTAATGAAACCTGTTTTTGACGTTGTCGTGTAGCTGTTCGACATTGTCGAAGATATACGAATATATGTTCGGCATTGCCGGAAACAAATTACATGCAGACTGAATTTGTCATAGATACATGAAAAAAGTTTATTTTTTCCTACCCATTTTCCTGCCCACTGTTGTCATATAATAAAAGGTATTGCAAATGAAGTCTGAAACGATATATGAGATCATGTTGTCTGTCCTGTCCGAAGATGCGACCGAAGACGAGCATCGCCTGTTGAATGAATGGCTTGCTTGTTCGGAAGCCAACAGAAGGCAGTTCGAGCAAGTAGGTGAACTATATCGCAGTTTCGAGACTGTCGGAAAGCAGGATGATTCTGAATATGATGTTGAACAGGCTTGGATGAGGGTACGCAACCAAACTGTAGAGAAGAAGAAAAAGTTTAACTTAAAAACTTGGTTGCCTTATGCGGCCTTGGTCGCTATTGCGTTTTCTATAGGGCTCTATTTTATGAACAGACCTGCGGAGCCGGATTGGACTGCTGAGGCAGATGTATTGAAAAACATAAATCAACCGACTTTACTGTTGGATAATGGGGAACGGATTCCGTTGAAGCAGGATAGTTTTTCGATTCAGCAGGGCAATATGGTGATTCGGAATAATCTGGTTGGACAACTTTCGTATGAGTCGGACCGGGAGCAACCTTCAGATGAAGAAAAGCTGTCTTGGAATCACTTGGTGATACCGAAAGGGAATGCTTACGAACTGGAGTTGGCAGATGGAACACACGTTTGGCTGAATGCTGAATCGGAGTTATCTTATCCGACTCGCTTTGCAGGAGAAATGCGCGAGGTCCGGTTGAAAGGAGAGGCGTTCTTCGATGTGGCTAAGAATCCGGACTGTCCTTTTGTGGTGAGGACGGATGAGGTCGCAGTCCAGGTTTTGGGAACCTCTTTCAATGTCTCGGCTTATCAGTCCGAGCAAATGGCTCGTGTCACACTGGTAGGAGGTTCTGTGGCTGTAAAAGCGAATGGTGGCGAAGAATTCCGGATTGTCCCCTCCGAGCAGTTCTGTTATAATAAGGAAAGCCGTAAGTCCGGGATACGGGTTGTAGACACGGATTTATATACATCTTGGGTAAAAGGAGAATATATTTTCAAGATGCCGCGTTAGAGGAAATCTTTAATAAGTTGTTGCATTGGTATGATTTTACCGTCCGGTATCAAAATGAACAGTTGAAAGATAAGCGTTTTTCTTTGGTCATAGACCGGAAAATCAGTTTGGAGCAATTATTGGAGTTGATCAGTTTTACGTCAGATGTGAAATTGGAACGAAGCCAAGGAAATATCATTTATGTTAAACAAAAAAGAGAGGAGGTATGATGACTTAGATATCATGAAAACACAAAAAGGAGACAGTATGTACCAGATACTGTCTCCCGTAACAGATTACTAAACATTTTTATAACTCAGTTTAAACCTGTAAAATACAAATTTATGGAAAAAAGCAGACATGGGGCTTTTGTGTATGCACAAAAAGTCTTAAAGCACTCGTTATTTTTATTTTTACTCATCAATTTATTAAGTATTTCGCCGGATATTTCGGCATCAACAACTCTTTTAGAGCAAAAGTACACGTTGAATTTATCTTTTAAAGACGCCCGTTTGGAGCAAGTTCTGGATGCTATTATGAAACAATCGGGAGTGAAAATAGCCTATAGTAGTGATGAACTTCAAAAAGGACCGGGTGGTATCGGTGGATATCCAGACTTCTGATATTTTGACAGCATTACGCTCTGTATTGGGCGACGGTTATTCTTTTAAACAAAATTGAGGATTATATCGCAATCGCCCGGAAAAGAGACATCCGATTCTTCGGATGTCATCAATAACACTGTTATTGATGACAGC
>ENA-OPZZ01001848-OPZZ01001848.1-human-gut-metagenome-genome-assembly--contig:-NODE-1848-length-11783-cov-2.574811_pt1 | contig 11783 bp, 4 predicted proteins | sample MGYA00242487_ERZ504511 | MGnify/ENA primary metagenome ERZ504511 (study PRJEB26092, sample SAMD00036241) | human gut metagenome | host: Homo sapiens | study: EMG produced TPA metagenomics assembly of... | reverse complement strand
TCGGATTCTTCTGTAATTCATCATACGGCAAAGGAAGATAGTAATAGCGGATATCATTGAGCGGCCGTTCCTCCACCAATTTTACTTCAAAATTTTCGCTACTATCCTCTTTACGAGTAACCTCCATACCTAAAATTGATTCATTTAGTGGCAGCAACCAACGACGTAAGTCCCAGAAACGTTGGTTCTCGAAAGCAAACTCGATCCGGCGTTCATTCTGAATCAGTTTCCGAAAACTCTCCGGTGTACCAGCCATTTCATCAAGATAGGTCGTATTCGTAATCCCTCCCGATTTCTCACGAATCACACGAATGACATCATACGCAGACATGGAGCATCCGGGGCCTGCTACCTTCGGCCCCCACACTTCATTGGAAGCCTCAGCAAAGTTCAACCAAACCTCTCCTTTACGCAACATCGGATAATAATGACGTGAATCTTGCTCTTCCAACGGTTTCAGGAAATTAGCTACATCCGCATTGATAAACTTTGCCAGATAATATCCCGAACGACTGGCCTTCACATCCAAATAGCCGGAATCTTTACCTCCGGGTGTTACGTCAATATAAGATGCATTAGCTCCAAACTGACGTCCTTGGTAATACAGATTCACTAAAAAACGGTTATCGCGTTCGCAATCATAAGGATTATCCTTATCGTATAAAGAACGAGGATCATCTATCGGGAAACCATTTTTAGCAGGAAATGAAGCAGCCAGATTTTGGGATGGAATAGTTTGTGCATTCCCATAATAGTAAGGAGGATAATGCCTTGTTTCAATATCATGACTGCGACCTACGAATGTTCTAAAAAGAAATTCTGCAGATTGTGCATCACCGCCGTCATACAATTCATTGGGTATCAACGCAGCATAAGTAGCCATCCCTTGCATCTGGAGCACCTCATACGCATAGAGTGCTGCACGTTCCCATTTTGCTTTATAGGCAACCTGATCGATAATCGTATAATCCCCCATACCATTCAATTTTACGACGCGGTCAGATTGATAAGCCGGACTCGCCGCATACAGCAATACACGCGCTTTCAATGCAGCAGCAGCCAATCCGGACGCTCTACCAAAAGATATATCGCCCAAGATAGCATCCCCTCCCGAATAGGTTAATGGTAACAGAGACATAGCTGTTTCACAGTCATCGCATATCTGCTTTACACAATCCTCATAAGTATCACGTTTAAAATTTTCAGGATGGGCAGATTCTTCCGGAGTAATATACTGGGTCACAATCGGATATCCCAGCACTTCTCCATCATCGGTTTTTCCTCCATACATTTGTAATAACTGAAAACTACACCATGCCCGCAGAAAAAGTGCCTCACCTTGAAGACGACGCTTGGTTCTTTTGTCGTTATTTGCATTTGCTACATCATAACTCACGTTATCTGTCAGCCCTTTATCCAAGAACAAATGAATCCGTTGAAGCTGATCATAGCAACTGCTCCAATTGCCAAGAGGATTAGTAGAACGACTAAATGCCCCCTGACTGGCACGATACACCTTAGAGTCATAATTCCGGGTCAGTGCATTATCTGTAGCAGCATCCAGAAAATTGCCGTCCCAAGCATCGGGCGCAATCATGACATCCTGATAAACAGATAACAAAACACCTTGCGCCATATCCGCATCTCTCCATGTATCACTTTCCGACCATTCGTTTGTAAGCTTAGTGTCAAGGTCGGCACAAGCACTGATGATGCCACCCAATAGCATCATACTAAATATATATTTCAATACTTTCATAATTGCATCAACTTTAGAAGTTAATAGATACTCCACCTGTAATCGTGCGGTACACAGGATAATTGCTGATACCGGCAAGCATCTGTTCCGGATCAAGTTCCTTAATACCCGACAATACAAACAAATTAGCTCCCCTCACAAAGAATTTATAATTCTTGCCTATGCCTTTTTTCGAATTATTATTCAAGGTATAGCTCAATTCAACATTCTTGAGACGGAAAAATGAACCGTTCTTTGTCCAAAACGTAGAGTTGCGATAATTATTCACTCCCGAAGTGGTAGTCAGGCGGGGCTGCGTACCAGTAGGATTATTTACCGGATGATAACGGTCCTCAGCAAGCACGGAATAACCATCAAGTCCTTTGTTCCAGTAATAAGTGCTAGTCAACATTTGAGTGACTCCGGTTGTTGCCGTACCCAATATATAGAGTCCGAATCCCTTGTAGTTTAAAGTTACATCCACTCCCAACGTAGTCTTCGGGAAACTCTGTCCGATACGTGTCTGGTCATTATTATCCACCATTCCGTCATTATTCAAGTCAGCATAAGCAATATCTCCTACCTGATAGTTCCCAAAACTCTGAAAGGGATGCCCGGCAATAGCCACATCTTTTCCGAATAAACCTTGTGACTGCCAGCCAAAAATGGCACTGGTAGGTTGTCCAATACTCTTTCGATAGTCTTCGATATTACTTAGTTCATTCGTTTTACGAAGTTTATTTTTAGTAAAAGTAATATTAAGCCCAAGATTGTACGTAAAATCTTCACCTACTTTGTCATTCCAGTTTACACAGGCATCAATACCTTGATTCAATACCTCACCTATGTTTTCAGAAGGAATGAAATTTCCTCCTATCGTTGCATATTTAGCAGAGTTGATACCAATTATATTCTTACGTAACTCACGGAAGTAATTAACCTCACCAGACAGACGATTATTCAGGAAACGACCTTCAATACCGATATTCAGTTCATTAGAATACTCCCATTTCAAGTCAGGATTACCTAAACGAATCAAATCGGTTGTATTGGCCCCCGTACTAGGTTTGAATTCCTCCTTATCCCCTTGTCTCCAATTTGTTCTATGGAGAAAAAAGTCAGTATCCCCTGCATATCCTAAATGACCGTAGCTCACCTTCATTTTCAAAAGATTTACAGCCTTCATATCCTTTAAAAAAGATTCATTAGATATTATCCATGCACCTCCTACCGAATGAGCGAAGAAATACTTATTATCTCCCTGAAATCTGTTAGACCCCATTGCCGCCAATGTAGCTTCAAGCATATACCGTTTGTTATACGCATAATTGGCACGGAAAGTGAAATTACCTTCTTTCAAATCTTGTGAACTACCCGTAGCTTCCTCTGCCGTATAGCGAAAAGCAGCATTTGCTCCCATATCATGCAATCCAAACGAACGATTATATTTTACACGCGCATTCCATCCGAAATAGCGATAAGTGCTGTTAGACGCAATAGACTGTTTCTTTGGCAAATTCAGTTTCTTACGTTCTGTAAAACGTATTTCCTCATCTCCAGCAGCATTCAGGTAACGATCAATAGAATAAGTGGGATAATCATTCCGTAATTGTTGACGCAGATAACTATAATTATCAAAAGTAATATACGCTTCCGCAGCCAGTCCTTCCACAAACTCATTCAAATCAAAATTAAGACCGAGGTTAGTCTGGCTATTGACATAACGTTCCGACGTATTACCGCCATAGAGCATATCCGAATAAAGATTGCTTGACTTACGTGAACTGGCTCCAAATAACAACGACGTTTCATCTGCCGCTATACCATTATGACCATGTATATCCTCAGCCGAAATCATAAAAGGATATTCATTAGGACGGAGTGTCGATATTTCACTAAACATCCCGCCACCATCTTTAGCTCCCCAGTCCTTTTTTTCCCACACGGGCAGCCACATCTGCCGAAGCCGAAAGGAAATCGGTAATACGTATATCCAGATTACCACGGGCGTTCACCCGATTCAAGTCAGACCGATCGCCTACTTTTCCAAACCGGAACTTCCTGTATAACCTACCGTAACGGCATATTTAGCTCTTGCATTACCTCCACTCAATTCCAGTGTCGCTTTACGGAACGTACTTGAGCTGCGCAAAAATTCCTTATAATAATCAACATTGGGATGAAGTAAATCATTCACCCCGGTAGAATTACGATACCCTTGAAGATCAGCGTCGGAATACAAAGGAAGCAAGCCAGTCATTGACACAAGCCTCATTAAAGAGTGTCGCATAATTATAAGAATCAAGATATTCGGGTAAGCGAGTCACAGGTTGTACCCCGTATTCGGCACCAAAACGAATCACCCGTTTACCAGCCTGACCACGTTTTAGTACGCACTAAGATAACGCCATTCGTAGCCTGCGCACCATAAAGAATCTTGGCAGATGCGTCTTTCAATACCTCAATAGATTCAATCTCTTCAGGCAATATATCATCTATCGGACGTTCAATGCCATCTATAATTACGATAGCCTTATTAGTTCCGTTACTATGTTGTCCCCGAACATAAAATGTCGAGTTGGCATAACCGATACCTCCCGTATTAGGAATAACAATCAAACCTGCCGCTTGCCCTTGCAATGTATTGGAGAGTTGCAAGTCGGGCATTGCTTTCAGGTGTTCAATATTGACACGACTAACGACTGCTATCGAATCTTGAGCTTTCGTGTCTACGGTAGCTCCCATGAAAAAAGCAATGGACAGCATACCAGTAAAGAATATATGATATTTGTTTTTCATTAACATCAACTATTAAGTGTTTTTCATTACCAACCTGGATTCTGTTTCAGATTGCGAAGAGCATCAACGTCATGTTGAGGAAGCGGATACCAGTAATTACGCATATTAGAAAAGTTACGTACCTCTTTAGTCATTTCAAATTCTTCATACATAAAGCTAGCCGGACGAGTATAGTTACCTGCCTTATCTCCATAACTTCCTACCGGATGGAAGCGTACCCCTTTGAGTGGGAACGGCGCTTTAAACACCTCATGCATAATCATCCAACGACGCAAATCCCACCAGCGATGATGCTCGAACATCAGCTCCACACCACGCTCACGGCGATAAGCTTCACGGAACTTAACTGGATCATTCACAATATCAGAAGGCAAATTTGTAACCCCGATACGTTTACGAATTAAATTCAGCGCTTCTACAGCAGACATATCACATCCTTCCACTTTAGCCGTGGCACTTCCCGTAGCTTCAAAAGAGGCTTCGGCGAAATCCAGATAAAGTTGCGAAACTCTGATAAATACCGTTTGTGCTATTTTACCTATATAAGTAACCGCCCCACTCGTACTTCCTGTATGTTTCTGGTTTGCTTCCGGCCATAAGAATTTGCGACACATAAAACCAGACAATTCACGAGCATTCGTATTAGAATTCGTCAAATACTGATTATAAGCAGAACAACCTACCCACAAACGGATATAATGAGGAGCTCCATCCTTATACGTCCCCCATTCATCACCCGGAATCAGGATATTATTATAAAAACGAGGATCACGGCGGACAAAAGCATGTTCGGGATCAAACTGGTAACCAGATCTCGGATCGTCAATCGGATAATAGATACCATCCTCGCCCTGACGCTCGTACATGTTAGCTGCGTTCAAGGTAGGACATGACATAGCCATAGATTCCGCCCCAGTCTGCCCGGTCATATCTCCATACAGCCAAAATGCACGAATACACATAGAGCGATTAGTCGTACCCTGTATATTACGGCACATCCATATATGTTCCGCCCTCTTGAGTTCCGTATCGGGAAACCAGAAAGTATTCGTATATTCCTCTTTTGTCGCCAACCGGACTCCTGTAAGCGATTCAATTTTTTTTCATATAACTGATAGCTGCCCAAGCTGCTTGTGCCGCTTTCTTAGCCCGTTCTTTATCATATTCTTTCACCACTACGGCATCCAGGTCATTTTGCATTAACGGACTCGCGTCATACAGAAGTGCCATTTCTTTGAAAGCTAAGGCAGCCAATTTAGTAGGACGTCCATAATGCATAGCTTCCCAAGTATCAGGCAGCATTGCAATCGCTTTATCTATATCACTAACCATCCATTCCGAACTCTCATGATAAGTTACACGAGGCAAATCATCGTCTCCACCGGCAAATACACGATCAATAATCGGCATTCCCCCATAACGTTTGATAACTTGAAAATAGAACCAGGCACGATAGAAATAAGCCTGTCCCAATATTTCATTCCGCTGTTCTTCCGTCAGTGGAACTTTATCTATATTCTCAATAACACGGTTCACTATACGCAAAGCCGGATAAGCCCTGCCAATCGGAGTTAAGCTTCCATTACCTATCTCGGTAACATTCTCGCTCTTCCCTGTCAGCAACCATGCTCCTGAAAAGAACTTATTAAAAACCGTATTATTATATACTACTCCCATCTCATCAGCCATTGCGCCGACATACGTACGACCGTAACTTCCTGCATCACGGCTCACCATACAGTTATAAGTGTCCAGTTTACTGTATACTTTATCCAAAAAGCCACGTATAGACTCATAACTGGCATAAATAGCAGTTTCATCAAGTCCGCCTGCATCTTCACGCTTATCCAGAAAATCTTCACATCCAGTCAGGAAAAGCATGAGACCGACAAGTATATATGTACATTTATTTTTCATTATGATCATTATTTTTATTAAGATTAGAATGAAAGTCTAATTCCCGATGTTACCGAACGCAGAATTGGATAACCTGTCTGATTACCTTCCGGATCTATGCGATTGTCACCTCCCCAAAAAGTCAGCAAGTTATTACCTGTAACGTAAACCTGTAAACTAGAAATACGCATTGGAGTTAGACAACGCTTAGGTAACTGATAACTAACCTCCACATTCTTTAGACGTAGATATGAAAAGTTCCGGTAGCGCCAAGTGCTTTCAGTACCGTTAAATCCACCATCATCCTTTAAATGTAAAGAAGGTCTCTGAATACCACTTGAACTAGCCGTTTCAGGCGACCAGGTATTTAACGCTCCAAGTTGTGCATTTACTCTTCCGCCTTTAAACGAAGATGCATAAACTGTATCCACCAATTTCCATACACCTGTAGGAGCATATATCATAGCACTGAAACTCAACCCTCTCCAATTAAATCCCAAATCAAGACCATAGGTATGAAGCGGATAATTCAACTGATCGACCGCCACCTTATCCTGACCGTTCAGAATACCGTTAGCATCAAAATCGATATATACCAAGTCACCAGGAATCACCTGATTCGGTGATATGGAATTGATAGTGCCGCTTTGAGCATAATTAAATACATCGTCAATAGAACCATAGTTACCTATTGCCAAATACCGTGCTTGATGCCCGATCGGCTTTCCCGCCTTTTTCAAATGGTCTGGAGATTTATACGGATCATCCTGGAATACAATACGATTCTCGCTTGACGCCATTGTAAAATTGGCATAATAATGAAAATCCTTACCAATCTTATCATCCCAACGCAACTCCAGTTCGATACCATGATTCTTCGTTTTTCCAATATTCAACGAATTAAAAGTAGCTCCCGCAATAGAAGATGTGGTATTGGGTGTCATTAAGATATCCCTACGCTTTTCGTCAAACAAGTCAAGCGTTAATGACAATTTATTCCACAGACCAATTTCGATACCTAAAATTTTGTTTGGTTGATTTTTCCCAAGTAGAGCCCAGATTAGCGATAGAACCTTCTGTATAAAGCGGTCCCCAATTATGTCCGGTAGCATCAGTGCCCAAAGTCAGATGGTCTCCGGAGGTAAACGATTGAATATAGTTCCAACGACTTGCTCCGGCATCCGATCCTACTTTTCCCCACGAGTAACGAATTTTGGCATTTGTAAGTACGTCTCCCAAATGTTTCTTGATAAACGATTCTTCAGATAACCGCCATCCTAATGAGAAAGAAGGGAACAAACCGAACCGATGTCCACGTGCGAACTTCTCCGAACCTGTATATGAAATGTTCATCTCCGCCAGATAACGTTCGCGCCAGTTATAGGTAGCTCGTCCAACCCAATCCTCATTATAGTTCGGGAAACGAATATCGCCACCATCTTTTGAGTCAAAGATCTGACGATTCACCAATGCAAGTGCACTTACATTATGATCCCCGAACGAACGGTTGTAAGCAATAGAGAATTCGTAATAAAACCGACGGCTATAAGCATCCAACTGATCGTAATATTTAACAAAAGCCGGATTAGACACAGATGTTTCATAAGGAAGACGCTTGCTTTCCAACATCGGATAAGTTAACTGTCCATCTTCACCAATAATCGGGTTAGCATAGTCGTATGTACGTGAATAACGAATAATATATTTAAACGCCTGACTTGCTGCTTCCGTACCCAGATAAGTGGCTGTAGAAGTAGTAGATGATGAAGAATAAGAAACCTTGGCATTTACTTTCAACCCTTTAGTAATAAAATTAAGCTTCTGTTCAAGAGAAGCATCATACCACCCTTGAAATGTTTTACGCAGATTAGCACCTTCCATATTCATATTAGCTACCGGATTGGTGTAAGTATCATCTCCCCATTCCCCATCAGAATATTTCACAGGATAAACACTCGTCGGACTCGTCAATATAGCATAGAACGGATTACTGTCATCAAGTGCTTTATTACGATAAGCCATCTTACCAGCCACATTAATAGAAAGTTTTGTGGATTTCGTTATATTGAAATCAAAATTCGACCGCCAGTTGTAACGTTTATAACTATGTCGGGGATCAAATGAGTCATTTTTCTTTAACTTATAAATATCACCGTCACCCTGGTAACCAACCGAAGCAAAATACTTCATATAATCCGTACCACCACGAATATTAACATTATAATTCTGGGTAAAACCTGCCCCGACCAACTCATCCCACCAGTTTACATAAGGGAATACATCATTGTACGCACCATAATTTCCTTCGGCATAAGCACGTTCCCATGCATCAAGTGTAGACCTGGGAATCAACTTGTTCCAGCTCCCATCATTAGCCATAGCTTGGTTATAAGCCCGCATGGACGTAACATAATCAGCAAGTTCCATACTGGTAGTCGGTGACTTATACGTATAATTTGCCGAAAAACTGATAGTAGGTGCTTTATTTGTACCACGCTTAGTAGTAATCAAAATGACACCATTACCTCCCCGTACACCATATACAGCAGTTGCCGAAGCATCTTTCAATACAGAGATAGATTCGATCTCATTCATATCCACATCCTTAATATCACTCTGAATACCATCGAGCAATACAAGCGGATCTGTATTTCCCCATGTACTCTTACCACGGATATACATAGAAACATCATTTCCTCCCGGCATACCACCGGAATTAATAGCTACTACACCGTTCAATTTCCCTTGTAATGCTTCGGTTACTGAATTGACACTACCTCCTCTTAATAACTTATTTCCATCAGCTTGTGTGATAGAGCCTACGCTAGTCACCTTTTTTTGGGTACCATACCCCACTACCACCACTTCTTCAAGTACACCAGCATCCTCTTCCATTTGGAAAACAGTTTTCTTTACCGCTTCTTCAGCTTTGATTTCAATGGGTTTATATCCCACATACGAAAACTGGATAACGGAATTGGCTTTGACCACCAATTGAAATCCTCCGTCAAAATCTGAAATTGTACCTGTGGTAGTTCCCAAGATCTGGATATTTACCCCAATAAGGGTTTCTCCACTTTTCGCGTCAACAATTCGCCCTTTGAGAGTTCTCGGCCACCCTTCATCAGCACGGCTTATCTGTACCGAAAAGAGTAGGAGAACCAGCATCAGCAGACGAAATACCTTCGTGCTAAAGTCTAAATTTCTCATAAATTAGATTCAATTAGGTAATTAATATAAATTGTTACTAAAAATTCTTTGTGCAGTTTATTTAACAATTTGAGTTGTTGTGGAATATTAAATTTACCATTCATGGAATCACCTATATACCAAGTGGAAAATACTCCTTCCTGCGTTTCATACAGGGCATCACGTGCCTCTTCCAATTCTTGGATAGCGACTTCCAGATGTTCAGTCCGTTTACTGCGATCCTTTTCTTTATAAGCAGATACAAAATGATATAATGAATGACTCAATGCTGCCATATAATGGCAAGGAGCAGCCAAGTTATCTCTGAAGAACCGTTGATTTTGTTTTGGCAAAGATTTGAGAAAATCTTCACAATGTCGTGAAACCTCCTCGAAACGCACAGCTGTCTTTTTTCATTCCCGCAATCAATGAATCAACCTGATTATTTCCGTCAATGCGGAACGAACGACCGGGCACCCGTTCAAATCCGATCTCATACAAAGGATTCGGAGAAAAGTCATCAAAGCGTTTCCGATCTGTTCAAAAACACGAGAGTAGCGTAAATCCTGAAAGATAAACTGACGTTCCAATCCCGGAAACTCTGACGGTTTCTGTTGCCAATAGGCATAGTAATAATCATGATAAAGCTTGGCAGCTTCAGTAGCATGCTCCTTTCCAAAATATTGGGTACAGAAATCAATCAGGAAAGAATTTGTATTATACGCCTTCATATCCCACATCATACGAGCGTTGGCCGACATTTCCATGACAAATTCTCTTAAGTTGCCAGCATTAACCACCGAGAAAGTCAGCGGACCACGTGTATTCACATAACGATAGTTCGCTTCCATCTTCCATGGACCTTCTGCAGGAGCCAGATGAGCACCGGTCGAAGTAAATTGGAGATTCATATAATACCCCAGTTTCACTTGCTTTGTCGTATCGAATGTAACCAAATCATCGTAAGGATAGTGATCTCTCCGTCCGGCAACAAAAGTCCAAAGCATATTCTTACCTGTCGGAGGTTGTAAATAGCCTTTAGCCAACAAGTCAGAAAGTTCATCGTAGAAAGTCATTCGTACAAAAGGATCATTCTCTCCTGTTGCTTTTTTTATCATAGCCAATTGTATGCGGATCATACGGTTAATCACCTCTGCACGTTCCTTATCACCCGCCGGAGCATCGGCAAAAGCAGCCCAAAAAGGCTGGTCGTTTACACCACGAAAAGCAATCTGCCACAGATTTTCCTGTTTATCACGACACACCGTTTCTATGCTATATTGCCAAAACTCAACAAGAGCTTTTTCATTCGATAAAAGTAACTCCGGTGCTTTCATGCCGCGCACTCGTCGCCAGTATCCTTCCCAGTTTTTCAGATTATTGTTGCAGGCTACGTGATGATGAGAAGTAAGTACCAGTCCGTATTTACGTAATAAAGCAGCCTGACCATTCAGTTTATAATCCGGATATGTAACCGTAGCTTCCAATTCGACAGTATTAAGCTTCAACCGCAACATAGTCTCCAGCCACAATTCGTTGTTCTCTTTCGACAAGCGTCTCCAGGGACTGAACAAATCGGTATCATTAGGGAACCAAGCACGATACCTGACTTGTGGTGACTTCTGAAAATAGTCAAAGTCCGATTGTATCTCCACCTGTTTCTTATACTGCGGTTCCCAAGAAGAAAAATACCACAACGGGGGCACTTCAAGAAATAATTCACTAAAAGTATAAATAGCATATATAGCACCACGCATATCTTTTCCATGAAGATAAATACGCTTCTCATCGGGACTACAATATACCCTATGAGATTCGAAACCATCCAAAGGACGAATGAATCGAGGCTGAAGCAAAGAACCGCCCGTCTCTTCGTTAATGATAACAATATCAATACTATTTGCCTCATCAATCGTTTGTGAGATTACAGGTTTGTAATGCATTACCTTCTCAAAGTCTTTAGATAAGGTTTCTGCCGCCAGCTTTACAGGTTCTACTTCATGCCCGGATAACAAAATCCGAAAATTACCTTTCTCCAATTTTAAAGAAGAAATGGAATTTATTGCCAGAGACGAAGTGGAAAAGAAAAAAATAAAGCAATTAGATTCAATAAAAATAATCGGTTGTAGTTCTTCATACTTTTCACGGTTCTTTTTGATTT
>ENA-OPZZ01001847-OPZZ01001847.1-human-gut-metagenome-genome-assembly--contig:-NODE-1847-length-11790-cov-3.130155_pt1 | contig 11790 bp, 12 predicted proteins | sample MGYA00242487_ERZ504511 | MGnify/ENA primary metagenome ERZ504511 (study PRJEB26092, sample SAMD00036241) | human gut metagenome | host: Homo sapiens | study: EMG produced TPA metagenomics assembly of... | reverse complement strand
AAGCTGTTACAAGATGTCCTAATGCCCATGTAACGATATATTGATTTCCCTCGATTGCTCCGGAAATATTTTTATTACACTTCAGTACTCTGGCAATGTCTCTTGCCACAGACCGGTTTCTTCTGCAATTCTAATGATTTCATGTCTTATTTTCCATCCTAATTTATTTTCTAATCAAAGAAGCAGCCTCTTCATAATCTTCTTTTTTTACATACACTACATATTCATACATAAGTTCCGGTTTTTCTCCGCATGTCCCAGTTACCGCACGCGTTCTTCCACCCAAAGCCGAACCACTACTTCGATTCACGGTCTTCACTTCATACGGCATATGGTTTTTGGCAAGAATATCCCTGACTTCCGCCTGTTTTTCCATACTTGCTGTGACAATCAATTCTTTTCTGTTAAAAATCGTAATCATGGTTTTCCTCCTTTGCACTGCCTTTGTATTCTCAACAAGTTCTTCCGAACTTCCTGAAACGTACAATCCTCCGGATTTACCTGCAAAATGTAATTCACCTTTCCCATCAGATGCTGAAGGTACCGCTCTTCTCCTTTTTGCAGCCACATTTGCGCCCCAGTTCTCTGTAAATGCTCCTGTACTCCATATTTTCCACAGTAATAGACAGCCTGTCTGACATCTCTCCGATATGTTTTAGACACCTGCGCTTTTTCATTGACAACGATTCCGGTCACAGATTGTCTGTTATATTGTTTCAGCACTTTCGTCTTTTTCAAATTCAATTCAAATCCAAGTACCTGAAGGTAACTTCTTACTTTTTGTTTTACTTCCCGCACATCAAATTTCCCGGAAAACGTCATGTCATCACAATATCTTGTATAACAAATTTCCCGCTCTTCACACCATTTTCCCATATATTGGTCAAAGGAAAACATCACCAGATTTGATATCATCGGTGATGTCGGTGCTCCTTGCGGAAGATAGTCCCTGTAACAGCAAAGTTGGGTCAGCAGTGTACGCACTGCCGGCGGATAATATTCTCCCGAAAAAACACACTGGTACACCATAATATATGTAATATTTTCAAAAAAATCTTTGATATCCAACTCCAAAATTGTTTCTGCACCGACATGTGCAAACGCATTGTCACGAATCCTTCTCCCCGGACAATAGGCTTTTGCGTACTTTGAAACTTTCTCTTCACTTAATATTATTCGCAGAATATTTTTCTGCATCGTATGCAGAAGATAATCCGGAACAAGCAGTTTGCGCCTGCCACCTTTCTTTTTCGGAATAAAAACTTCACGATAGTGTTCTTCTATGTGATTACTGACCGCATAGATACATTTCAACGTTTTTTCTTTCGGAACATTTGCCCTTTCCAGTAAGTTCAAAGAAAGAATTGCCTCTTTGTCTTCCTCTTTCGAGCGATGCTGCCATAATCTTTGATTATCCATAATCTATCCTTTTCTTTCCAAAAATAAAAAAGCAGGAACAATACAATAAAGTGATTCCGTAAGATGCGTAGATGTACTCGGACCGCAAGGTCCATGCACACGAAGTGTGCAAAAGTACCTCGAAGCAGCTTATCGTTTCATCGTTTCATCTCCTGTACCGGGCAGCGACTCGCTCCCCTGCCAAAACATCTGTCTTGGATATGCTATCGTTCCTGCTGTTATTCAATTATAATACTATTTCTTCTCTTCCGCAAGATATGCCGCACCAAGTGCCCCCGCAAATCTTCCAAATTCTTCCGGCATCACATGTTTTCCCAATCTTTCTGACAAACGTGCCGTAAAGTAAGTGCTGTGGCTTAGGCCCCCTGTCAATATGATTGTATCTGCCAACGCCTGTCTCTGCGCAAGCTGCGCCACCTTTACCACAACGGATTCAATCACACCGGCCGCAATATCCTCTTTTGCCCGTCCTTCTCCGATATAACTGATTACTTCTGATTCCGCAAACACGGTGCACAAAGAACTAATAGGGATACTCTTTCCTTGTTTTGCCAAGTCAAACAGCTCATCCAGCGTAATACCCAGTCTGTTTGCCATGATCTCTAAAAATTTTCCAGTTCCCGCAGAACATTTATCATTCATAAGGAAATCCATCACCACACCGTTACTTACCTGGATAACTTTTGTATCCTGTCCCCCCACATCGATGATCGTACAGTCTCCACTGGCAAGCTCCCGCCCGCCTCTTGCATGGCAGGTAATTTCTGTTATGACTTTGTCTGCAAAATCAACCGCAACTCTTCCGTAACCGGTTGCTACCACTTTAGTCTCCTGTGCTGTCACATCAACCCCTGCATTTTTCAGACGTTCTCGTATGATGTTTGTCGTCTCCTTACTGCTCCATCCCGTCGGCAGTACAAAATACATCTCATTGTCTCCACGCACTACGACCTTGGATGCAGTAGATCCAATGTCGATTCCTACATAGTTCATACTCTTTCCTCCTCAAGCATACTTTCTATTCATATCGAATCTCTGCCAGTATCAGACCATGTGGAGGTGCCGTCACTCCGGCAGCCTTTCGGTCTTTCGCCTCTAAAATCTCTTTCACCTTTTCCGGCTCATAAAATCCACGTCCGACACGGATCAGTGTTCCCACGATAATGCGAACCATGTTGTAGAGAAAACCATTTCCGCTGATTCGGATCGTAATCTCCTCTCCATCTTTCAAAATCTCAAGCTCAGTAACTGTCCGCACCGTGTCTTCCACATCTGTCCGCACATTGCAGAAACTGACAAAATCATGTTCTCCAATCAGATATCCTGCTGCCTTTCGCATCTTTTCAACATCCAGATCATAGGATACAAAATAATTTGTAAGCCGTTTTGTCGGAATCGGAATCCTCATATTTAAAATATGGTACTCGTAAGTCTTACTGCAGTCACAGTACCTGGGATGAAAATCTTCTGCCACCTCTTCTGACTTTACAATAACGATATCCTCCGGCAATCTCTGATTCAATGCATAGGAAATCCGCTCCGGCGGAATCGTCGTATGCGTGTCAAACACTGCAACATTTCCAAGGGCATGCACTCCTGAATCAGTCCGACTTGCCCCAATCACCTGAATATCCTCACCAGTCAACTTTTTTAATGCCTTGTTTACTACTTCTTCTACCGTAATTCCGTTCGGCTGTACCTGCCAACCACAATAATTTGTGCCGTCATAGGCAATTGTCAACTTTATTCGCTTCATACTTTAAAATATCCACACTTTAAATGGAACTAACCTCCCTATTACGATCACAGCCACCATATACACAATAGTAATGGCATATGCGATATAGTCTCTGCTTTGATATACAAGCGGTTTCATCTTTGTACGTCCCTCACCGCCGCGATAACATCTTGCTTCCATTGCCATCGCCAAATCATTTGCCCGTCGAAATGCTGACACAAACAAAGGCACCAAAATCGGGATCATGCTTTTTGCTTTTTGAATAATATTTCCGCTTTCCAAATCTGCCCCTCTTGCAATCTGCGCTTTCATGATCTTATCTGTCTCTTCCAAAAGAATCGGAATGAAACGAAGCGCAATTGACATCATCATCGCAATCTCGTGTACCGGCATCTTGATTTTATTGAATGGCCAAAGCAGTTTTTCAATTCCATCAGTCAGTGCATTCGGTGTTGTTGTAAATGTCATAAGCGATGAACCGATGATCAGGTAAATCAGACGCACCGCCATATAAACAGCCGTCCGAAGCCCTTCTTCTGTCACTTGAAAAATCCAGGCTTCAAACAAAACATCTCCACCTTTTGTCAAAAACAGGTTGAACACAACCGTGATCATCAAAAGCATGATGATCGGTTTCAAACCTTTCAGGATAAATTTCAGCGGTACCTTGGAAATACGGATAACTGCTGCCAAAAACACGGTTGCAATCGCATACCCCAAAACACTTTTAAATAAAAACAAAGAAATCAAATAGAATAAAGTACACATTATTTTGACCCGCGGGTCTAAGCGGTGCAATTTACTATTCGCCGGGTAATATTGCCCAATTGTAATATCTCTAATCATTGTTTCTCCAATCTTATATCTCTTTCATAATCTCATCTACTGCTTCTTCAATCGTCGTTACCTCCGTGTTCACATGCATTCCTTTCTCAGAAAGCGCGTGCATAATATAAGTCACCTGCGGTGCTGCAAGCCCTACTTTTTCCAGTTCTTTGTAATGTGCGAACACTTCTTTCGGCTCCCCGTCATACATTTTTCTGCCTTTGTTCATCACGACAATACGGTCCACATATTTCGCAATGTCCTCCATACTGTGCGACACAAGAATAACTGTCAGATTCCGTTCTTTTTGAAGATACGCAATCTGATCCAATATCTCATCGCGTCCTTTCGGATCAAGTCCTGCTGTCGGCTCATCTAAGACAAGCACCTTTGGTCGCATAGCAAGCACTCCTGCAATAGCCACACGGCGTTTCTGTCCTCCCGATAAATCAAACGGAGAAGTGTCATAATATTTTTCAGAAAGTCCTACAAGTTCCAGTGCCTCAATCGCACGCTTTTTGCATTCTTCCTCCGTAAGCTCCTGATTCTTCGGTCCAAAACAAACATCTGTCAGGACATCGATCTCAAATAACTGATGTTCCGGATACTGGAACACAAGTCCTACATTATTCCGAAGTTGCCGCAGATTATACTTCTCATCATAAATGTTCTCGCCATTATAGTAAAGCGCTCCGCTTGTCGCTTTCATCAGTCCATTCAAATGCTGGATCATCGTCGATTTTCCAGAGCCGGTATGCCCGATTACCCCGACAAATTCACCCTCATAAATGTCAAGATTGATATCCTTCAGCGCTCGCTTTTCATATGCAGTCCCAGAACTGTATACATACTCGATATGCTCAAGTTTTAATATTGGATTCTCTTTTTTCTCTTTTTTGACAACCGTTTCTGCATGACCAACATATGTCTTCTTTTGATTCTGCCGCCAGTCTCCTGCTTTCTCCAATGCCTCAATCAGCTCGTTTGTCGTCAAAATTCCTTCTTTAATATCTAATCCTCTCTGTTTTAATCCATGTGCCAGCATTGTCACCTGCGGTACATCTAATCTATATTTTTTCAACAGTTCTACTTGGCTGAAAATCTCTCTCGTCGTTCCGTCCATGACAACATGTCCCTGATCCATGACAATGACTCGGTCTGCTCCAATCACTTCCTCCATATAATGCGTGATCAAGATAACCGTCACATGTTCTCTTTTTCTAAGTTCCTCCACTGTGCGCAGCACTTCTTTTCTGCCGTTCGGATCAAGCATCGCCGTAGGTTCATCCAAGACAATACATTTCGGACACATCGCAACAACACCAGCGATAGCTACGCGCTGTTTCTGTCCGCCGGATAATTTATTCGGGGAATGATGACGGTACTCAATCATTCCGACCGCAGACAGGCTCTTCTCGACCCGCTGCCAGATCTCTTCTGTCGGAACACCAAGATTCTCCGGTCCGAACCCGACATCTTCCTCCACAACTGTTCCGATAATCTGGTTGTCCGGATTCTGAAACACCATTCCGGCTGTCTGTCTGACATCCCATAGATTCTCCTCTTCCTTCGTGTCCTTTCCATCCACCCACATTGTGCCTCCGCTTGGCACTAAAATTGCATTCATGTGCTTTGCAAGTGTGGATTTTCCTGATCCATTATGTCCTAAAATCGCAATAAACTGCCCAGGCTCTATGTCAAGATTCACTTCGTCAATGGCACAATGTGTTCCGATTACATTGCCCTCTTCGTCACGTTTCTCATATTCAAATATTAAATTGTCTGTTTTGATCATGCTCATAGACTTTCCTCTTTCCATGTTATTCACTGGGTTTTATTTTACTTCATCTCTTTCTCATTTGCAACAATTCTTTCCCCTGCCGACACTTTATTTACAAGAATGATTCCGGCGCTTACGCAGAGTAAAGCCACCAGATTCTTCAGTGAAAAAATATCCTCTCCCAAAAATACCGCCGACAATCCCGCTCCAAAAATCGGAATGGAAAATCCATAAATCGTAACCTTTCCGACCGGATTATACTTTAATAATGTCGTCCACAGACTGAACGCAACCGCCGACAGCATCGCCATATAAAATAGAAGCAAAGATGACTTCACGGTAAATCCACTGATATTTCCATCGAGTAAAAATCCAAAACCAATCAGAGCAGCGCCTCCCACCATCAACTGGTACGCTGTGATTGCCATTGCCCTCCCCTTTTTTGATACAAATTTCATCAACACCGAACTGGTTCCATAGATGATTGTGCAGATTGCAACCATCCCTTCCCCTTTCAGTGAAAATCCATTTCCCCACGCTCCCGGTGACAGGTTGATGATGACAACTCCCGCAAATCCGAGAATACATCCGACGCCTTTCTTCCACGTCATCCGTTCTCCCTTCACAAGGAAATGCGCCACGATAATGGACACAAACGCATTCGACGCATTGATGACAGAGCCTTTCACTCCGGTTGTATTAGCCATTCCGATATAAAAAAAGATATACTGCAGAGTCGTCTGAAAAATTCCGATTCCCGCCACATATGGTATTGCTGATTTTTTTTAAGGTCAAAAACCCTTTTTTTCAATAATACATCCCATCAAAAAACGTAAGTATTCCTGCTCCGAAAAATCGGTATCCTGCAAACAAAATCTGGCTTCCTGTCGTTTTTATTTGTAACAGCTCATACCCGATCTTCACACATGGGAACGCGCTTCCCCAAAGGGCACAGCAGATCAGCGCCATCACACATATTACAATCGGTTTTTTGAATAATTTCTCCATTTTGTTTCTCCTTTTCCATTTACACTTGACTTTCCTTTTTGACTTGTGATATGTTTTAAACAGTTCTGATTAAAAAGAAAGAGATGGAAAGTCAGCCATCTATTCACTCATTATATCATTCTATTACCACAATATGAAGTGGTATATTTTTGAGTTGCAAGCGTCTCTTTCTTGCAGCTCTTTTTATTTTCTAAAATTTTAAGCAGGGGGTATTTTACAATGTCCATGATACGAATTGAAAATCTTACTTTTTCATACCCGTCAAGCTATGATGCCATTTTTGATCATACCAGTTTCCAAATTGATACAGACTGGAAACTAGGTTTCTGACAAAAAGCAATTGACGGAAAATATTTTACAGGAAGTCTGCCCGAATGCCGAAAGCTGGGAATTGATGCGTGAACTGTCCTATCTAGATGTGGATGCAGATGTACTATGGCGTCCTTTTGAAACACTTTCCAACGGAGAATAGACGAAGGTACTGCTCGCAGCTCTCTTTCTAAATGAAGGACATTTTCTGCTGATTGACGAGCCGACAAATCATTTGGATACCGCTGCCCGTGAAAAGGTATCTGCCTATTTACAAAAGAAAAAAGGATTTATTTTGGTGTCGCATGACCGATGTTTCTTAGACGGATGTGTCGATCACATTTTATCACTCAACCGGAACAACATCGAAGTACAAAGCGGAAATTTTTCGTCTTTTATGAGAAATTTTGAACAGCAGCAGCAATTTGAGTTATCCCAAAACGAACGGCTCAAAAAAGATATCCATCGCTTACAGCAATCTGCGCAACGCACTGCTGTCTGGTCCGACCGGGTGGAAGCATCAAAAATCGGTGCGCAGACAAAGGCTTTGTCGGTCACAAAGCAGCTAAAATGATGAAACGCTCTAAATCGACTGAAGCGAGGCAGCAACAGGCAATCGAACAAAAATCCGCATTACTGAAAAATGTGGAAACTGCAGACTTCTTGAAGATTCAGCCACTTACATACCGCACAGACGTACTCGCCTCATTTTCTGATGTATCCGTAATCTACGACGATCGCCCGGTCTTTCAACCGATGTCATTCGAAATCCGGCGCAGAGAACGCATCTTTTTGGATGGAAAAAACCGGCTGTGGGAAGAGCAGTTTATTAAAACTGCTGTCAGAATACGCCCCGGAACATACAGGTACTGTGGCAATCGGCTCCGGTCTTGTCATTTCCTACGTACCGCAAGACACCTCACATTTGGGAGGAACACTGTCTCAATTTGCCGAAAAACATCATTTGGACGAAAGTTTATTCAAAGCAATTTTGCGGAAAATGGATTTCGAACGCGTGCAGTTCGAAAAATGATATCTCTGATTTTTCCGGAGGACAGAAGAAAAAAGTGCTCATCGCAAAAAGTCTCTGTGAGCAGGCTCATTTATATGTATGGGACGAACCATTGAATTTTATTGATGTGTATTCCCGCATGCAGATTGAACAGCTCATAGAAACATTTTCACCAACTATGCTTTTAGTGGAACACGACAACGCATTCCGGGAAGCAATCGCGACACAGGTAATACGTCTATAATACATTGTTTTTCCATCTCAGGTTGACAAACCTATTCGTGACTTATAAAATGTTGTTTACAAAATAACTATATTTTAGAAGGGAAGTATCGATTATGGCAAATCCAATCGTAACATTTGAAATGGAGAACGGTGATGTAATCAAAGCTGAATTATATCCTGAAATTGCTCCAAACACAGTAAACAACTTTATCACATTAGTGCAAGACGGATTTTACAACGGACTTATTTTTCACCGTGTCATCCGTGACTTTATGATTCAGGGAGGGTGCCCTGACGGAACCGGTATGGGCGGTCCTGGATACTCAATCAAAGGTGAATTCTCACAGAACGGTTTCACAAACAATTTGAAACATGAGCCGGGTGTCCTTTCCATGGCGCGCGCAATGCATCCAGACTCTGCCGGATCACAGTTCTTTATTATGCACAAAAATTTCTCCGCACTTAGACGGATCCTATGCCGCTTTCGGAAAAGTCATTGAAGGCATGGATATCGTAAATAAAATCGCTGAGACAGCAACTGACTACAGCGACAGACCACTTGAAAAACAGGTAATGGAATCTGTAACTGTGGATACAGACGGAGTAGAATTCGCTGCACCAGAAAAATTATAATTTGCAAATTGGGGACGTAGTAAAATTGAATTTTACTACGTCCCCAATTGACTTTATTTGATATAATAATCTACGGTATAAACTGTCTCCCTACTTTTATTTTGAAATTTCACTTCCACTTTTGTTTCTGTATCCACCGGATTCAATACCGGCTGAATTGCATATCCCTGATACACAAGTTTTTCTGCAATCTGTTTGATTTCCTCCGGTTCGGTATATGTGTCTCGCTTCTGTGTCACTTTTGTTCCTTCCCGCAGCTCTGTCACTTCGATTTTTGCAATCTCATATTCACTAATCTTCTTCTTTGCGGGAATCTGATACTTTTCAAGAAGCGTAAGTGTCTTTTCGAAGCTTGGATATAAATACGCACTCGTCTCATTGCCAAACTCTCCGTCCGTCACCAAAAGTTTCCCTACCGGAAGTTCTTTCTCCAAAGTCCTAATATCCAAAACCGTCAATTCCTGGCTATATGTCTCCATCAGTTTTTTCGTCTCATCAGGAGAAATGTTCAATGTCATATTCTCTACCTGATTGGTCCACGTAAGTTCAAGATTTTCATAATCTGTATAGGAAAGCACGCTGTAGATTCCGTTTTTATAGTCCTTCGTCGTATAAATTGGATCAAATGCTTCAATCTGACTCACATTGGCAATCGGATAATTTCGATATACTACTTTTCCATTCTCCAAATGATATGCGATTGTCACATCTGTCAACTGCCCATCATTTTTCTGAGCAAGTAATTGCTCTTCAATCCATGTATGCATTTTCTCAATATCATCCTTTTTTGTCAAACGCACGTTCCGAAGACGCTCCTCCGTAAAAGAGTAGTCTTCTTTTTCATCCACGCCTCTCAGGCTGATTCCCACGGACGCAATTTTCTCTGTCTCCGGCAAATATGTATCATACGAATTCTTTCCTGCAAAAAATCCAAGCACAATTGCCGCCGCTACAATTCCCTCAGCCGCAATCAAGCCCTTCTGCCTGAATCTGACCTTTAACCGCATACGAAATGCCATTTCCAACAGAAGATAAGAACATATACTTCCGGCTACGCACCCTGCAGCACCTGCGATGAGCTGATATGTTCCTGATGCAAACGTAATCAAAAGATTCCCCACTAACAGTCCGACCGAAATATCAATCACTACATGGAGCACTCTCTCGATTCTAAAAAATGCCACCGGCGCTCCCGCACTCTCGGCGGTTCTCTTTTTCTGTAAGATAACACATACTGCCAAAATCAATATATTCCACAACACAATCGTCACAATTTCTGACCATTCTACCGCATAGGCATATTTATTGACTGACATCTTGCGGTATAATCCATTCAGACCACTGTACAGTTCCCATGGAATCCCATATGTTCGTATCCGATTAATCATATCGATCTGATAAAATGTCTCGAAGCACTTTCCACACAGCGGTAACAGAAGATCATCTATCACAATCCGAACACAATATAGAAGCACCAGAAAAATCCCCACTGCTCCAAACATATTCCCAGCCAGGTAAATCGCCATAATTGCAAGATGATAGAAGAAAAAGAGCGCAAGCACATGGACGAAAATTCCCCAAAGTAAATATCCTGTCAGCTCGTTCCATCCCTCTTTTCCTAACCCACATACCATAAAAAAGCAGATATGCTGACTGATCAGCATTGGAATCAGATACACCCAAATCCCATTCAGATAATTTCCCCAAAATAGATGACTTCGCTTGACCGGAAGACTATAGTAAAAATCAACCGTCTTTGCCTGCAGCAAAAATCCATATCCCTGAAATGCGATCATAACCGCCACGGCGAGTGTAATCCACATCATCTTCGTATTATACAGCCCAAAATACATCTCATCGCTGTCCATCAGAACATCCTGCATAAAAAACGTAAAAGTAAACACCGTAAAAATAAGTCCGCTCAATATCCAAAGCCACCCTTTTTGTCTCCGGTTCTCTTTGCAAAACTTAGAAAATAACTTTGCTGATGTCATAATCTACCCCCTCCATATTACACAGAAAAATCTCCTCAATAGACAATGGAATCGTCTCACACCAAACCGGAGTCTTTTCCTGAATCTTTTGCATGATCGCTTCTTTTTCTCCCTTCACTACCATTGTCACAAAATTTCCTGTTCTCCCATATCGGACAATATGAAGATGTTCTCGCAAAAATGCTTCCTCATCTTGTTCAAACACACACTGTATCTTGTGCATATCGCTTGTTTCTTTTCGAATCTCACTCGAATGCAGCAAGTCTCCTTTATGTATAATTCCGATGGAATCGCAAAAATCTTCCAGCTCCTTTAAGTCATGAGACGCCATGACCAAAGTCATTTTCCGCATCTTTCGTTCCTGTCGAAATAAATCTTTTACCACTTTTGAGACAATCGGATCCAGTCCGTCAAATACCTCATCGCACAAAATATATTTTGTATTGGAACAGATCGCCAGAATAATAAATGCCTGACGCTTCATTCCTTTGGAAAAAGTTCGAATCCGTTTGTTCTCATTCAGGTTAAACTGCCTGATCAACATCTCAAACCCATCCTGATCAAACTGCGGATATAGATTCTGATAAAATTCTTTCATTGTCTGCAGCGTGGCATTCGAAAAGTAATACGGGGCATCTGACAGATAAAACAAATTCTGTTTTATCTCTGGATTGTCAAAGACAGCATCTCCATCCACTAAAATTTCTCCAGCATCTTCTTTTAGAATCCCAGCCATCATACGAAGCAGTGTGCTCTTTCCGGCGCCATTACTTCCAAGCAGTCCAAACACACTCCCATCCGGAATCATAAGCGATATCCCCTCAACCGCCTGTGTCTCACCGAATTT
>ENA-OPZZ01001844-OPZZ01001844.1-human-gut-metagenome-genome-assembly--contig:-NODE-1844-length-11809-cov-2.884266_pt1 | contig 11809 bp, 11 predicted proteins | sample MGYA00242487_ERZ504511 | MGnify/ENA primary metagenome ERZ504511 (study PRJEB26092, sample SAMD00036241) | human gut metagenome | host: Homo sapiens | study: EMG produced TPA metagenomics assembly of... | reverse complement strand
CTGAGATGGTAATCATGTAACAGTATCTCATGAAATTGTCTGCCTGTCATGCCTGTATTTCTCACCGACAAAACTATTTTTGACTTTGTCATAATCCTTTTGAACATGCAGCGTCCAGCTCTTCGTACTCAGGAAGCTTAATCCAACGGCATTGCTCATGAATGGCATTTCTCAGTTTCTGCAGTCGTTCTGTGTATGCCTTATATAACATTTTACCATTTTCTGACAACATGTGCAGACAACCATCAATACTCCCATCAAAATATATGACGGACTGCTGGTCTGGTAAATGGTCAGCATTCTTCTGATTCTTTCTCTATCGATCAACTCCCCATTCAAATGGATTAAAGCCGTCTGTGTCATTGCAGGCAGCGTCTTATGCGTGCTCTGGATAACCACATCCGCACCGCATGCCACTGCACTTTTGGGAAAATAATCTGAAAAACAAAAATGTGCACCATGCGCCTCATCCACAATCACCGGTACACGATGCCTGTGTGCAATCTCACAGATTGCCTCAATATCTGATACCACACCATCATATGTTGGAGATGTAATCACAATTGCCTGGATATTTTGGTGAGTTATCCACATTTTTTCAACATCTTGTGGATAAATCCCTTCGTTTATCCCGTATTTTGTATTTATTGGAGGATAAATATAATAAGGTTTCAAATGATGCAGCTCAATGGCGTGATATACCGCCTTATGACAGTTCCTTGCTGCAAGGATTTCTCCGCCATCCCGGCATATTCCGGCAATCGCTGCAAGAAGCCCCGCTGTGCTGCCATTGACAATAAACGCTGTCTCTTCCGAATGATACAGCTCCGCCGCAAATAGCTGTGCATCTTTTAAGATGCCTTCCGGTTCATGCAGATTGTCAAATCCATCAATTTCCGTAATATCCATTTCATATAAATGTCCCATCTCTTTTGGACCCAGGCGCCGCTTATGCCCCGGCATATGAAACGGATAGACATCTGTGCGCCCATATGCCTCAAGTCTCTCAAGCAAGGGCTGTTCATCATTTCTTTCTATTTCACTATTTTTGCACATTTTATTCAATCTCCAGCCAGTTTTTTCACTCTCTGCCTCACCCTCCGCAAAAGCAGGACTATTGTTTCAATATAGATAAAAAGGGCTGCCGCGTCATGTCATGAGCCGACAACCCTTTTCCTCTCCTCTATTCTCACTGTCCGCTTCGCATCAGCGTTCCAAATACAGTTTACATAAATCTGCAGTTTCAACCGGCTTCTCCATATGCGGCATTCCCTTTGTGCCCTCCATCCGAACAGCCTCTATTGCAGGATTAAAATGCGTATACCCTGCAATCGTATCATCCATACCCTCCATGGCTTCTCCGCCGATAATATACATGCTGTGATCAATTTGCTTCAATGCATACACAACATTGATTCTCGTATAGTATCCAACCTGGCTGGCATATGCAAAGCGCGCTGCAAATCCGCCCAGATGGGCCGCTTCATAAAACATATCTTCCATGCCTGGTTCAATCCGGTCTCCATTATAATAATATTTCGTCCTAAAATCTCTCTTAACCTTCCATCTGGAATTCGCCAGAACATAATACAGCGTACCAACTAACGGCAGCTGCAGCAGATAACTCAGGCACTTCTGTTGTGGTCCCGGTGTCCTGATCATATGATCCAAGGATTCAGGATTAATAAAAATAAAACGACCATATAATGAAGGCTCACTGTGACAGGCCATCACTGCAATCGACGACGTATCCCCGCTTGTAATAATATCCGTCTTTGTCTTGATCACATGCTTAACAAAATCATTCACTGCCTGCACATACAGATAATTGGTATAGACCATCTTCTCTTTCTGTGATCGGCCGCATCCCGGAAGATCAATCGTATAAACCGTATGATCCTCCGCCAGTTCATCAATCATCGACTGCCATTCACAATCTGACCCCGAAGCACTCAGCTGATGCAACAGTAAAACAGGGCGTCCTTCACCTTTTCTTGCATAATATATATCACCAAACCGCCAGTTATAATAAGACTTTTCTTTTGATGTCAACAAATCCTTCATCGTTGACAGGAAAAAAAACAAGGCGGTTCATACCATAAACAGCACCTGCCGCAGCAGCTGCAGTTACGATTCCTTTAAGAAGCTTTTTTCTGCTTTCTTTCACACTATCCGCTCCTTTCTGTCAAGTACTATTATTATATGTCATGTTTGCAATATTTACAAGTCTCTATCATGGCTTGCTTCCCGTAATTTGCCTTTATATCATCTTGAAAAAGTGTGGATATTTTTTCAAATCTATTGTAAAATAGTAGAACATATGTTAAAAACAATAGAGAACATCTTATACAATCAGCAGATCTACCGCTTTTCAGCTTATTTTCTGTTCAATTATGTTCTTTTTTGTTATTTGTTACCGCTAGCTAACATTTTATAATGTTTTAAGCTATCTTTTTAGTATAGAAAGGTGTTTTTAATGAGAACAAATTGTCAATTTACTGTCTCAGAACATCGAAGTTCTGACCAGCGAAGAAATCTCACAGCTTATTGAAATTCCACCAAAACCGGAAATGGGTGATTTTGCATTTCCATGTTTCCGTCTTGCCAAATCCTATCACAAGGCGCCTCCTATGATCGCACAGGACCTGAAAGAGTCCATTGGTGATCAGGCATTTTTAAGTGAAATCAAGGTTGTAGGCGGTTACCTCAACTTTTATGTCGATAAAGCACAGTATGCACAGCAGATTATCGATAAGTATAACAACACAACTGATTATGGCTGTTCTGATCAGGGTAAGGACAAGACAATCTGTATCGACTACTCTTCACCTAACGTTGCTAAGAATTTCCACGTTGGCCATCTGAGAACAACCATCATCGGTAATTCTCTGTATAAGATTTTCTCCAAGCTCGGTTATAAAGTCGTTCGTATCAATCATCTCGGCGACTGGGGCACTCAGTTCGGCAAATTAATTGTTGCCTACAAGAAATGGGGCAGTCGTGAAGCCGTTGAAGAAAAAGGTATTGAAGAATTAATGGATATCTATGTCAAATTCCACGAAGAGGCTGAAAAGGATGATTCACTGAATGATGAAGCACGTGCCTGGTTTCTGAAGATGGAACAGGGTAACGAAGAAGCCCTTGAGATCTGGCAGTGGTTCCGTGATATCAGCTTAAAGGAATTTATGCGTGTTTACAACATTTTAGGTATGGAATTTGATTCCTTTGCCGGTGAAAGTTTTTATCGCGACAAGACAGCCGATGTTATCAAGTGCCTAACAGATGATGGCTTATTAAAGGAAAGCCAGGGTGCTATGATTGTTCCTCTGGACGAATATGATATGCCGCCTTGTATTGTTGCCAAGAAGGACGGAAGTTCCATCTACGCGACACGAGATCTTGCTGCTATTCTTTATCGTAAGGCAACTTACAACTTTGACCGTTGTCTCTATGTCACAGGTCTTGAACAGAAACTGCATTTTGCACAGGTATTCAAGGTTATTGAATTAATGGGCAACGATTACGCCAAGAATCTTGTGCATATTCCTTATGGTCTCGTAAGCCTTAAGAGCGGTAAGATTTCTTCACGTAAAGGTAATGTTATTTTTGCAGAAGATCTGCTTCGTGAATCAATTAATAAGACAACAAGCATTATTGAAGAGAAGAACCCTGATATTCCTGATAAGGAAGAAGTTGCCAAACAGGTTGGTATCGGTGCTATTATCTTCAATGATTTATACAACCAGCGAATCAAGGATGTCATCTTTGACTGGAACAAGCTGCTGAATTTTGATGGTGAGACAGGTCCTTATGTTCAGTATACTTATGCACGTGCTTCAAGTGTACTGAGAAAGATCGGCGAAGTACCTGATACAATTGACTATACATTATTAACCGACGAAGCATCTATCGGTCTCTTAAAGGAAATTGAAAGATATCCTCAGGTAATCAAAGATGCAGCTGAACGTTATGAGCCTTCAGTTATTGCTCGATACAGCATTGATTTAGCCCATGCATTTAATAAATTCTATCATGAGTGTCAGATCAACGTTGAGGACGAGACAACCAAATATACAAGAACCAATGTTGTAAAGATTGCACGTTACATCATCAAAGACGCTTTATCATTACTTGGTATTCAGTGTCCTGAACAAATGTAATCCGCAACTGTGTGATTTTGAACCGTTGTTTTACAGAATCTTGATTCTGGTACAAACAAAGCCAATGTTTCACGTGAAACATTGGCTTTTCTATTTACGCGAGCAACGAGCCAAAGTCCGTGCTTGCACGAGACCTTGGCGACTGCCGCGATAACTTGAGAAACTCGCGAAGCGTGTTTCTCATAGTTTGCAAAATAGTAGTCGCCTTAGCCTTCCGAATTTGCGTAGGATTTTTCATGTGAAACATCCTCATCTCTCCTGCTTGTATTCCAAATGTTTCACGTGAAACATGAAATATACTATTTTTATATGTTTTTCACAAATGTTTCACGTGAAACATTTATAATATAGGTAGATTATTTTTATAAGAAATGTTATAATTTAATGAGCGTTATTAGAGCAATGATTAATCCGGGAATTTTAATCCGGATAATAAAACAGAGTAATATAAGGAGGATTTATGAGCAGAATTATTGCTGTCGCAAACCAAAAAGGTGGCGTAGGAAAAACAACAACAGCTATCAATTTGTCTGCATGTCTGGCAGAAAAGAACAAAAAAGTATTAACTTTAGACATGGATCCTCAGGGGAATACAACAAGTGGGTTAGGCGTAGACAAAAACCAGGCAGAAAACACCGTCTACGAACTGATTCTGGATGAGTCTGAACTTTCTGAATGCATCTATCCAAGCGTTATGGAGAATCTGTCTGTTATTCCATCCAACATCAATTTGTCCGGTGCCGAGATTGAATTGATAGGATTTGAAAACAAAGAATACCTTCTAAAATCCAAACTGGATATGATTAGAAGTGACTATGACTATATTATCATTGACTGCCCGCCATCTTTGAATCTTCTTACAATCAATGCTATGGCTGCAGCGGATTCTGTTATTGTTCCGATCCAATGTGAATACTATGCCCTTGAAGGTTTATCTCAGTTAATACATACCATTGATTTAATTAAGGAACGATTGAATCCGAAGCTTGAAATAGAAGGCGTTGTTTTCACGATGTATGATGCCAGAACAAACCTTTCTCTACAGGTTGTTGAGAATGTCAAGGAAAATCTGGACAAGAATATTTATAAAACCATTATTCCTAGAAATGTACGACTTGCAGAAGCACCAAGTTACGGAATGCCAATCAATATGTACGATTCCCGATCTGCCGGTGCTGAAGCATATAGATACCTTGCAGAAGAAGTAATTGAGAAAGAGGATGAAAACGAATGGCTGTAAAGAAGAAAAAAGGGCTCGGGCGCGGGCTGGATGCTCTTATCTCCCCAACAACATCACTGACAACACATTCCGAGACAACTGCACCTAAGAAATCCGAATTGCAATCCACATCTTCAAAGACTGAAGCGGATTTAAAGTCAACTCAGGAAGATGCGACCCATTCTTCCAATATTGTTGAGAAAATCGTTGAAGTGCCTGTTGAAAAGGTCGTTGAGAAAATTGTTGAAGTACCTGTCGAGAAAGTTGTAGAGGTACCTGTTGAGAAAATTGTTGAAAAAGTCATTGAGAAAAATGCAGAAACGCTTGTTAAAATTGATGAAATAGAGCCAAACAGAAGTCAGCCCCGACAAAATTTTGATGAGGATGCACTTCAGGAATTAGCCGATTCCATCAAACTCCACGGCATCATCCAGCCGCTGATTGTACAGAAGAAAGATGATTTCTACACGATTATCGCCGGCGAAAGACGCTGGCGTGCAGCCAGATTGGCCGGACTCACAGAAATCCCCGTTATTATTAAGGATTACACGCCAATGGAGAGTATGGAGATTGCATTGATTGAGAATCTTCAGCGTGAAGACCTGAATCCAATTGAGGAAGCCATTGCCTTCCAGAAATTAATTGATGAATACGGTTTAAAGCAGGAAGAAGCAGCCGAAAAAGTATCCAAGAGTCGAACTGCTGTAACAAATTCTCTGCGTCTGTTAAAACTGGACAACAGAGTTAAACAAATGATCGTTGACGAAATGATTTCAAGCGGACATGGCCGTGCATTACTGGCTATTACAGACCCTGAACTGCAATATACACTGGCCATGAAAATATTTGACAACAAATTAAGCGTACGAGAAACAGAACGCTTAATCAAAAACATGCTTGCTGACAAGAAAAATAAGAAGGCAACCGGTATTGACCCACAGACAGCCATTATCTATCATCAGTTAGAGGATAAAATCAAGTCAATCATTGGTACAAAAGTTCAGATTAATGCAAAGAGCAATAAAAAAGGCCGCATTGAAATAGAATATTACTCTGAAGAGGATCTTGAAAGAATTGTTTCTTTATTAGAAACAATTAAATAATACTTAAACTAACAAGGAGGTAAAAATGGAAAGTAAAATCTTTGCCAAATTAAATTTTGATCCGGGCATATTAGTTATACTTTCACTTATCCTGACTGTTGTGGCAATTGTACTTGTCATTATGCTTGTCTTAAGACAGTCACGACTTGAAATGAATTATAAAATCTTTATGAAAGGTAAAAATGGAAAAACCCTTGAGGATACCTTCAAAGCACAATTTGATGATATTGATCTTGTAAAAGAGCAGACAGACTTACTTCATAAACGCATGATGTATGTAGAAAAGAGTTTAAACCGTTCCTATCAGAAATGCGGCGTTGTTAAATATGATGCATTTAAGGAATTAGGCGGTCAATTAAGTTTTGCCTATGCACTTCTCAATGACAGCAATACTGGTTTTGTTATGAACTGTATCCATAGCCGTGAAGGTTCTTATACATATATCAAGGACATCGTACGCGGTGAATGTGAACTGCCATTAAGCGAAGAGGAAGCAGAAGCTGTCAAAAATGCAATTGCATCTAACTCACCACAACCGACAACAACCACCATTGCCGGAGGCAAGAAAATTCGAAAAATCAACAAATCAAAGGCACAGTCTGAAGAGACGCCTTCGGAAAAAAGAAGCTGTTGCTAAGAAGAAATCTGCTTCTCAGTCAACCACGAAAGAAAATGAATAAAGCACTTGCAACAAAAAAGATCCTGAATCAAATGCGACTCAGGATCTTTTTACGGTTATTAATGACAACATTTATGTGTATTAAAATACTGTTTTAAATCCAGGGATAAATGATTATTTTCAATTGAAAAACCATATTTCTTAAAATAATCAGGCATATGATAAATATCATTGCTTACCAGATAATGTGCACCGCTCTGATAAGCTTTGTCAAAAATCATATGCATAATGAAATCGCCGTAACCATTCTTTCTGAACTCAGGAAGCACAGCCAATCCATCAAATTTGAAAACACCATCAAAATCAAAGATCAGTCTGGCCGTTCCCACCGGTATCTCGTTTTCATTATACAAAAGAAGATAAATCGCCATGTCTTCACTATTAGAATTTTTCCAAGTTTCAACATTCTCATTCATATCTTCTTCAAAAACATCCTGATAAATCTTCATACATTTACTGAGATCATCATTCATTGTATTGAGATAAACGCCTCTAATCATGTTCTGCCTCCCTATTGTAATGGCTCTTTCGATGGTGTGCCAGCTTTTCTCGGATATTTTTTCCCTGTTGATTTGATTTTTTTAATTGGAACCAATGTCCTCGCAAAATCTGTCTCAGGAAGTACAAAACTACAGACCTTCCCGATTTCTCCTCCAAGAATTCTGATTGCCTTTTCTGATTCTCTTAATTCATTATCCACATTCCCGGATTTGTATGAGACAAATTGTCCACCGATTTTTACAAATGGTACACAATACTCGCTTAATGTTGATAGATTAGCCACTGCACGCGATGTGCAAAGATCATACTGCTCACGATACTCTTTTCTATGGCCGAAATCTTCAGCACGCCCATGGCATGTCTCAACATTTTCCAAGCCCAACGTTTCTACAACTTCATTCAGAAAATTAATTCTCTTGTTCAACGAATCCAATAATGTGATTTTCAGATGTGGAAAGGCAATCTTCAGAGGAATCCCCGGAAATCCGGCACCGGTTCCCACGTCAATGGCACTCTGAACCTGGTGCATATCCACCGCATTGACAATCGATAGACTGTCAATATAATGCTTATCAATAAATTCGTCAAATTCAGTAATTCCAGTCAGGTTCATGACCTTATTTTTTTCTACAACCATTTCATAATATGTTACATATTGATTATATTGTTTGTCACTCAATTCAATATGTAACATATTAACTTTTTTCTTAAAGCTTTCAATCGAATACATATTTTTCCTCATTTATTCTCTATTGGCGGTTTCATGTGTATCATTTTCCGGCTTTTCATCGTTGTGCATGTCCTGCATATGCTGCTTCTGACCACCCTGAGACAAATGAATCAGCAAAACAGAAATATCTGCAGGTGTAACACCGGATATACGTGACGCCTGGCCGATTGAAACCGGTTTAATCTTATCCAGCTTCTGCTGTGCCTCAATTCTAAGGCCATGGATATCTGAATAACAGATATCTTCCGGAAGTGTCTTACTTTCAAGTTTCTTAAACTTCTCTACCTGACTCAGCTGACGTTTTATATAGCCATCATATTTAATGCTGATCTCTACCTGATCAGTCACCTCATCCGGCAATTCAGGTCTATCCTCATCAATATCTGCCAACATCTTATAATTCAGCTCAGGTCTGCGGATCAACTCAGCCAATGTAGCAGCTGTTTTCAAAGGTGTACTGCCACATGCTTCCAACAATTTCTGTGTCTTCGGACCCGCACCGATATTGACATGGCTGACACGTTCAATCTCCCGATAAATCAACACTTCCTTCTGAAGCAGGTGTTGATATCTTATATCATCAATCAGACCGATATCATGACCAATTGCTGTTAATCTCTGATCAGCATTATCCTGTCTGAGAAGCAGTCTGTATTCTGCCCTGGATGTCATCATTCGATACGGTTCATGGGTTTCTTTCGTAACCAGATCATCAATCAGAACACCAATATAAGCATCCGAACGCTTCAGGATCACCTGCTCCCTTCCAAGCACCTTCATCGCCGCATTAATACCGGCCATCAATCCCTGTGCCGCCGCTTCCTCGTATCCCGAACTGCCATTAAACTGACCGCCGCTGAACAGACCACTGATTTTCTTGAATTCCAATGTTGGTTTCAACTGCGTAGCCGGAATACAATCATATTCTATCGCATAAGCATTACGGACAATCTTCGCATGTTCAAGTCCCGGCACCGTATGATACATCTGATACTGAACATCCTCCGGAAGAGAACTGGACATACCTCCCACATACATTTCATTTGTATAAAGCCCCTCAGGCTCCAGAAAAACCTGATGTCTGTTTTTATCGGCAAACTTGACAACTTTATCCTCAATAGACGGACAATATCTTGGCCCTGTTCCCTCAATAATACCCGCATAGATTGGTGAACGATCTAAATTATCTCGAATGATTTTATGAGTTTCTTCGTTCGTATACGTTAACCAACAGGAAATCTGCTCTCTCTTAATATCTTCTTCCTTATTTGTAAACTGAATGGCACGATTTTTTTCATTGCCAAACTGTTCTTCCATCACATCAAAGTTAACCGAACGCTTATCGATTCTTGCCGGAGTTCCTGTCTTAAAACGGTATAATTCAACACCATTATCTTTTAGGGACTGGCTTAAATAGTTCGCTGCCTGCAAACCATTACGGCCCCGTATAATTGACAACTTCGCCGTACAGACATCTTCGCTTTTAAATAGGTTCCTGTTGCCAGGACAACTGCCTTTGCATGGTAAACGGCTCCGGAAAATGTTTTTACTCCTCGAATACTTCCATCTTCCACGATACAGCTCCGTAACCTCTGCCTGGCGCAGTGTTAAGTGATCTGTATTCTGCAGTGTATAACGCATTGTCATGGAATAAGCATCTTTATCTGCCTGTGCTCTTAAAGAATGAACAGCCGGTCCCTTAGACTTATTCAACATCTTCGACTGGATATATGTCTTATCAATATTTTTACCCATCTCTCCGCCGAGCGCATCGATTTCTTTTACAAGATGTCCTTTGGAGCTTCCTCCGATATTCGGATTACAGGGCATCAACGCCACACTGTTCATACTAACTGTAAAAATGATCGTCTCGCATCCAAGTCTTGCCGCTGCAAGGGCCGCTTCGCATCCGGCATGACCCGCTCCTACTACGATCACATCATAGCATTCTTCTACTGTCTTCATTAAGTCCTCCATAAATAAGTTCTCTACACTAACATACCTGCTTCACTTCAAGAATACTTCTACATTTTTCTTCCGCATTCTTGAAGTGAGATGCACGTCATGCAACGCATGACCTGTTACTTTCCTGTACAGAACTTGGAAAATATCTCATTTACTAAATCTTCTTCTACAGACTCCCCAATGATCAATCCCAGTTTTTCATATGCATTCATAAGATCAATCGTGAAGAAATCTTCCGGCATTCCTGCCTCAATACTTCTTTGTACACATTCAAGGCTCTCATATGTCTTTGCAAGCGCATCTTTATGTCTTGCATTAGTAATGTAGACTTCTTGATTCACGTCTATTCTACCATGAAACATCATATTTTTTAATTCCATTATGAAATTATCTATTCCATCTCCATATTTTGCAGAAATAGAAATTACAGGTGTTTCCTCTGAAATATATTCCTTTAGAGCAGACTGTTCAAAACCACTCTCTTCTGTTGCTTTATCAGACTTATTCAATAAAATAATTTTCTTTTTATCACGGATTCTCTGAAGAATCTCGATATCTTCCTCACTGATTTGCACTGAAGTATCCATTAAAAATAAAATCAAATCTGCGCTTTCAATCTCTTTCTTCGCTCTTTCTACACCGATACTTTCTACTTTATCTTCTGTATCTCGGATTCCGGCAGTATCTACAATATTAAGCGTGATTCCATCAATTGTCACAGATTCCTCTAACGTATCTCTAGTTGTCCCGGCAATGTCTGTAACAATCGCTCTTTCTTCTCCTAAAAGAGCATTTAAAAAAGAGGACTTTCCTGCATTTGGCTTACCGACGATACAAGTGCGGATTCCCTCTGCGATAATTCTTCCATTATCGTAAGAATCCAGCATCTCTTTTGCTATAGTAATCCACTTCTTATCTTCTTCTAAAAGCTTCTCTGGAAATCCGTCTAAGCTGTAATGTTCCGGATCATCTAAGGCCGATTCTATAAATGCAATCTGGTAAATAATCTCTTCTCTTAACTGTTTTATTTTGTCGGATAATCCTCCCTTTAACTGCGTCATAGAATTTTTTCTTGCCATCTCATTTTTAGAATCAATTAAATCCATAACAGCCTCTGCCTGAGACAGGTCAATTCGCCCATTCAGAAAAGCTCTTTTTGTAAATTCTCCCGGCTCTGCCGCTCTCGCACCATTTTTCAGTACCAGATTCAGCACTTTATACACAACTGTTACTCCGCCGTGGCAGTCGATTTCCACAACATCTTCTTTTGTATAACTGTGTGGGCCTTTCATAATAAGGACAATACATTCATCCACAACTTCCTCGCCGTCTTTAATATTACCATAATAAATACGGTGATTTTCCAGCTGATAAACATCCGCTTTTTTATTATATGGCTCAAAAATTTTCGCCAAAATCTCCATTGCTTCGCTGCCGCTGATTCTTATAATT
>ENA-OPZZ01001840-OPZZ01001840.1-human-gut-metagenome-genome-assembly--contig:-NODE-1840-length-11826-cov-3.514659_pt1 | contig 11826 bp, 8 predicted proteins | sample MGYA00242487_ERZ504511 | MGnify/ENA primary metagenome ERZ504511 (study PRJEB26092, sample SAMD00036241) | human gut metagenome | host: Homo sapiens | study: EMG produced TPA metagenomics assembly of... | reverse complement strand
CGCCTGTGACGGTTTTTTTTCTCCTATTTCCTCTGAGATCGTTCTCGCATCGAAAATATTTTTCAATCCATGCTGACCGTAAGAATTATCAAAAGACTGTGTATATCCATCCGCTACCAGTTTCAATCGTATACCCTCTTTCTTTCAGAGTAAGAAGCATCTCTTTTGCACCGTCGATCAATTCGCAGCTTTGTACGATCGGTGAACCTTCGTTTCTGTACTCGGTTCCTTCATTTACCAAAGTGTCTCCGCTGTCTATAAATACGATTAATTTCTTGCTCATGATTTTCTCTCCATCTATGTTTTGCTGTCATTTTCTGTTTTCGTATTCTTATTTAACATATTAATATATTTTGCAACAGTTTAAAGTATATTTAATATGGCTTTTTCATATATTTTACTTATCAGTAGTTATGTTAAAATATAATAAAGTACAAAAAAGTGGTATAGCATCTGTTTGTCAGTCACCATACCACTTTTAGTTGTTATATTCTTATTTTTCTTCAAAACTGCACAGCGCCTTCACCTGTGCCCCATAGATCGAATGATTTCCATTGACCATATATGCCAGCAGGCAGACCACAACCAGAGGGATCGCATTCTGGCTTCCAAAGACTTCCAGTCCGATCAGAATCGGTGCAATTACCGTGTTGGTTGCACTGCCAAATACTGCTGCATAGCCAAGGGACGCGCAGATGACCGGTGAAATTCCGAACGCAGAGCCAAGCGCCACGCCCAATGACGCACCAATAGAAAATAACGGTGTTACCTCTCCACCCTGAAATCCAATCGCAAGTGTTGCGATCGTCAGCAAAAGTTTCAGGATCCAGTCGTATCGGTAGATGGTATCGCCGGTAAAGGATGCCGTGATCAGGTTAGTTCCGAGTCCGCTGTATCTCGCACCATGTAATGCCAGCAATATCACAGCAAGAGGAATGGCAAGGCATCCGATTCGCACCAGTGGATTGCTGATTTTGTCTCCTGCCAGCTTCTTCGTCTTCTGCAAAAGTACAGAAAAACACCGCCCGGTCAGCCCGAACGCCAGACCGAGAATTACCAGAATAACTACATTTTTTATATTTCCAATCTGCCAGATTTCCTGTACATCCACCGCGAATTTTTCCAGTCCCAGCAGATGTGATGTCGTGGATGCTGTATAGGACGCGATCAGTGCCGGAAGCAGCGCATCATATTCCACATAACCGGAAACCCCCACTTCCATCGCAAAAAATACTGCTGCCAGCGGTGTCTGGAACAGCCCGCCAAATCCCGCTGCCATACCGGTAATCAGCATCACCGGTTTTGTTTCTTTGATATGGAGCCGTCTGCCCGTCTCATGCGAGAGCGTCGCACCAATCTGCACCGCCACCCCTTCCCGTCCGGCACTGCCGCCGAAAAGATGCGTGATCCACGTTCCGATCATCACCAGCGGAACGAGTGCCAGCGGTATTTCTTCCCGTTTTTTCTGTCCCACTTCGAATACCAGTGTCATCCCCTTCAGACTCAGACTGCTGAAACGCTGATACATCCAGACAATTGCCAGACCAGCCACCGGAAGGATCGGGATCAGATAACGATAATATTGCTCACGAAAATCCGAAATTGCCAGCAACCCTCTTCCGAAAATCGTGTCGACGATTCCCACGCAGATACCTACTAATACGGCAAGAATCACGTATTTTCCTTGCAGAATCCATTGTTCCTGTTTTTCTGCGGATATTCCTGTTTTCTTCTGTTTCATTTTGTTTTCTCTTTCCTCCATGTTCTTCTGATTTATTTTTCCCCTGAATGAGATAAAATACGCTTCGCGAATCTGACTCATTCCCTGCTTAATCAAAGTTGAACCGCCGAACTAATAACTGATAGTTCCTGTAGCAAAAAAGGCTGATACTCCCGTGCCATGCACAGAAGTCATCAGCCTTTTGGCGGTTTCGATCAAAAATCGTGGGAGAACCTCATTCCCGTTCTGGATGAAAGTATAACAGTTTTTCCGCACGTTCGTCAAGGCAAAATCTGTTACATACACTTCTCCCTCTTATCTGTTTCTATCAGAACCCCCTCTCAATTTCCCGGTTCTTCCGCATCCGCCGGAACACCCCTTCCGGGATTGCCACGCAGAGTCCGCCGAGGATCAACAGTACACCGATCAGTTCTCTCCACGGGTACACAAATCTAAAATAACCAACCCGGCTTTTCATCACCACGGCAACAGCACCTAGCACGCCGCTTCCCACTGTCAGCACCAGAACCCCTACAATCAGTCCGTAGAAAATCCCTTCCATCCGCGTCATTTTCTTCAGCTGCCGGGTTGTCATGCCGATGCTTTGCATCATGGAAAATTCTTTTTGTCTTACGGTATATCCGGTTACGATCACATGGAAATAATTCATCAATCCCATAAAAAGCAGCACCAGACAGAGTCCGTACATTATGATTCGACTGGACGCGATATAGGATCTGGCAGCGGACAACAGTTCTGATTTGCTTACCAGCATCAGTGTCCGCGAATCCGAGATATAATCTCCATGACTGCTTCCCGTCACGAACTGCATATTGTAGCTGTCCACGGATTTTTCTACAGATTCCCGGATCATCGGCTCCATCGACCGTTTGACATCCATCTCCAGTACAAAGGTCTGTACCGGCAGCTGCATCCGCTCCATCCCCTTCTCGCCCACCAGGAAATATACGATCCCCGGTCCGTTCCAGGTTGTATCGAGTGACGGAGCCCCTTTTTCCTTAAAGTTCAGATAGCCGCAAAACTTCATATCCGCCGTCTTTTCTCCCTGCACCGTATAAGTGGAAAATGTCTCTCCCACATCCTCTCTGCCTTTTTGTGCCTCGATTCTCGAGAACAGATTATAGTGGAGCATGATTGCTCCCGTTCCTGCCTCCACACTGTCAATATCCAGACCCAGATCTTTCTCTTCATTAAACACTTTCAGTTCTTCCAGATAGGTATCACTGACCTGTTCTGCCACAAATTCATAAAGTTTTGGAGTGGTTTCTTCTCTATTTTCCGCATTCTCCTCAGGGATTTGATTCCCTTCCAGCGTCTCTCTTCGAAGATCCAGGATTTTTTCATCCAGCTGTAACTTGCCATAACCGCCCGTTACCTTCGCCACCGGTTCCACCCCGTCAAGACCTGTCATTTTTTCAATCAGATCTTCCGAAAAATACGTCTCCTCCGTCGGATACTGGCTGATCGTCCCGGAGGATATATTTGTCATGATCTTAAAATCGTGGTTCTCCGCCTCAATCTGGTTGGTCATATCCGTTCCCTTCGTGATCACAACGGCAGAAAGTGCCACGCAGATCCCGAGAGTAAGAGAAACAATCGTCAGCACACACCGTTTCCGAAAACGGAACAGATTTCTCCATGCCATCGCTTTCAACGGATCTTTGCTCTGTCTTTTATTTTTTCTCCCTGCAGATACTTTTTCCATATACTGTATCGATTCCACGGGAGAAAGTTTTCCGATTTTCCGGATAACACCTGCGGCTCCGAGAAATGTAACCAGCATTCCGAAGCAGACAGACGCTGCCAGCATCCACGGACGAAACGCGATCATCGCGGAGGCTTTTCCCAAACCATGCAGATACATCCTCGAAAGCAATGCGGGAATTACCGTCAGGGTAACCGCAACGCCTGCCACACTTCCCCAAAGACATCCCAACACCGCGATTTTCCGTATCTGGCGGTACGCGATGCTTCGGATCTGTTTCCCGGTTGTTCCCAATGTTTTTAACAGACCGAATCTTCGGATATCTTTTCCATAGGAAATATGAAGCACATTATAGATCAGCAGCCATGCAGCAAGTAGGATCACGACAGCCATTACCGCTGCGATATCATATCCGCCGACCAGTTCGGTCACAGCCTCCAGACCCAGTCCGGTACCGCCGAAAAACTGCTGACTGTCATCCCGCATCGGAATATCCTGATACAGCCGGTCTTCCACCGTCTGACCATCCACACTCCCGCTCTGTTCGATCAGTAACGTTCTCGACACTTTCGAAAGATCCAGCTGATCCAGATAGGTCTTTGAAAAATAGCCGTACGCTTTTCCCATCGAAGGATCTACATATTCCGTATAATATCCAGACAACCGGAAATCCCCGGAGTGTTCTTCTCCCTCACTGTCCGTCATCGTCACCGGGATTACCATCCCTAGCTTCGGTTTGCTAACCCCAAGCAGCTTCAGAGCCCGCATGGGCAGCATAATTTCATTCCCTTTCGTCGGATACTCTCCATGAATATCCGTATACGCCGGTTTCTGCATGTTTTCCCACGCCGTCTTGTCTAACACTGTACACAAAAAAGCGTCTGTGGCAGCAAAATCCGTTTCCATTCCCGCAGATCGGATATATGCCAGTTCCTGTATTTTCCGATACTGTTCTTCCGATGGATCCTCCAGTGTGGTGCTGGCTTTCGTTCCGCCATTTCTTACCATCAGGAGATAATCTGCCTGTATCTTTCCGATAGCCAGACTGAATACACAAAATATCATCCACACGGCAAATGCAACCGTTCCGATCAGGATCCGGTTTCGTCTTTTATTTTCCTGATATTCCCTTTTTGCCAGCAGCCGCAGGATCTTCTGATTGTTATTTTTCATCCGAATCACCCGTTACCTTTCCATCCTCGATACGGATGATCCGCTCTGCCATCTGCGCGATCTCTTCGTTATGCGTAACCAGCAAAATCGTCTGATGGTACCTTTCTGCACTTGTCTTTAACAGCCCGACCACTTCCATTCCGGTCACCGAATCCAGATTACCGGTGGGTTCATCTGCCAGAATCACCGCCGGCTTCGTGATCAGTGCCCGCGCGATCGCAACCCGCTGTTGCTGGCCACCGGATAGCATATGTGGCATATGATCCAGTTTTTCCGTCATTTTCAGACTTTCGGTAATTTCTTTCAAAAATTTCTGATCCACACGCATCCCGTCCAGCAATAACGGCAGCATTATATTTTCCCGGACACTGAGTGTCGACACCAGATTATAATTCTGAAAAACAAATCCGATATTTCTTCTTCGAAAAATGGTCTTTTCTTCCCCGGACATTCCCTTCAGTGCTGTTCCCCTCACCCATATCTGTCCGTCTGTTGGCTCGTCCAGACCTCCCAGCATATGAAGCAGCGTGGTTTTTCCGCTTCCCGAGGAGCCAACAATAGCTCCGAAGGTTCCTTCTTTTACAGAAAGCGAGACACCATCCAGGGCGCTGCACGATCCCGGATGGTGTCGGATAATATTTTTTTACTTCTTTTGTCTCAAGTATCTGCATGTTTTTTCCTCCTGTCGCAGTTATCTAATTCTTTTTCTCTGCTTTTCTATGATTGTAACAGCCAAAACTTACAAACTGCTTACACAGGAAGAAAAATCGATACTTCCAGTCCCTGTTGTTTTCTTTTTGCTTTCATGAATCCGCCGTGAAGCCTCACGATCTCCCGGCTGATGTACAATCCCAGGCCAAATCCCGGCTCCCCGGTCACTCTGCTTCCCCGGTAAAACCGCTGAAAGATCCTGTTTTCTTCTCCTTCCGGGATCCCGATGCCATCGTCCGATACAACGATTCTTGTATACATCTCATCCTGTGACACGGACACCCGGATGCTCGAATGTTCCGATGCATATTTCACACTGTTATCCAGCAGATTATACACCGCCTCACCAAGCCAGTTAGTGTCATGCCAGGCATGGATTTCTTCCGCTCCGGTCACTTCCACTTCCATATGCTTTTCTTCTGCCACTTTCTGCACCAAAAGCACCGCAGAATATATCGTATCCGCCAGAACATCTGTCGTTTTCCTGATCTGGATCATCTTTTGTTCCAGCCGTGCCATCTTGATAAAACTCTCCGTCAGAAAATGTAGCCGCTGCTCTGATTTTTCCAGAGCACTCAGCCAGGTTTGCCCCGGTTCCCCGGTAATCTCCCCCTTTAAAAGCTGTGTGTAACTCTCCACGCCCGCCAGAGGATTCCGCATCTGATGCGCGATCTCCCCGATTAGTGCTTTCGTCTCATCCCGCTCTCTGGTAATCCGTGCTTCCACGCCCTGATTTTTCTCAGAAATCCTACGAATCTGATAACGGATCTTTGCCGGAAGTGTATCTTCATACCCGATTTCTCCCGGCTGGATACATTCCCCGTTCAGAACCCGCTCCAGCATCCGGGAAATCTCTTCCATTTCCTGCTGTGCTTTTCTTTTTCGAAACATGTTATTCTCCAAACGTATAGCCAAGCCCAAACACATTTTTCACATACACAGGATGTGCAGGATCCGGCTCGATCTTCTTTTTCCAGGCGGTTCAGCGTCACATGCAGCGTATTTTCTTCACAAAATTCCCGCCATCATCCCAGACCTGTTCCAGAAGCATGCGTTTTGTTACTACTTTTTTCTGATTTCGCGTAAGTACTTCCAGGATCTCGTACTCTTTCGGTGTCAGCGCTACCGGCTGTCCCTGGATCCTCGCTTCTTTCCGGTCATAGTCCAGGCTGAAATCCTGATAAAAAAACACCTGATTCGGCTCACCGCCTGTTCTTCGAAGCACCGCCTCGATATGTTTTAAAAGCACCGCAAGTGCCACCGGTTTTACCAGGTAATCATCCGCACCCGCATCGAATGCCTCCACAATATCCTCTTCTTCATCTCTCGCTGTCAGAAAAATAGCCGGCAATTTCTCCTGCCCGCTCCTTTGCCGGCACAGTTCCACGCCGTCTCCATCCGCAAGCCCGCGGTCGATTAAAAGCAGATCCACCGGCTGTCTCTCCATCAACCGGCGGGCTTTTGTCACAGATTCCGCTGCAAATGCCTGATATCCATGGGACGTGAGCATCTCCACCAATGCCTGCCCCAGCAGCGTGTCGTCTTCGATCACTGCGATTTTATACATCTTTACACATCCGATCTGGCGTAACTGTTTTTCATCTGATTACTCAGTTCATACAGAACTTTTTTCAATGTCGCAGAAGCTTCTTTCTGTACCATTTCTGCCACTTTCCGGTTCGCTTTGCGTTTCAGTTCCATCTGTTTTTCCGGATCTTTTTCATCGGCAAGAAGTGCATCGTACTGGTTGATCAGCGCATGACTTTTTGCCAGTACATTTTCCTGATACCGTTCTACATGAAAAACAGATTTTGCATAAGAAGCATCTGCCATCGCTGCGATCATACGGCTGGTCCAGTAGAAGTTTCCGGTAGAGACTTCACCGGTCGTGTTGGCAAGATATTCCGGTGTCTCGTCCACATCCGCATAAAACGGAACCATCGTGTTAAATGCATTCGATGCGTAAGCCACCCATTCCAGCGTTCCAAATGCAGCTCCTCCTTCCGGGCGCATCTGGATCAGAGACATAAAATCGTTTCGATTGATACCGATGGATCGATATGCACCACTCATGGATCTATCCCCATAGGACAGATACGGGTCATACGGTGTTCCCTGATAATGTGCAGACAATACATATTTTACATCTTCCGGTGTAATCTTCTTTTCCGGTACCATACACCAGGGAATATCATCAGAAAGTGGTGTATAATCAGCATCCGGACCATCCCAGTTTACGGAATTCGGATTCAGACACCGTTCCATGTACCAGGCTCTCGGCGTATTGTATACATGGTCGGAATCATCATGGCTCCCGAAGGCATCTCTTGGATTCAGAACACCGTCCATCGAGAGATCCAGATGGTATTTTTCGATAAATTCTTTCAGGTCCGGGGAGCACATATATTCTTTCTGTTCGCCCAGCGCATCTTCCAGATCAAAGGTATCGATACCAAGCTGATTTGGCATCACGACATACACATCATCCGGCACTTTTCTTGCCATCCAGTGATGTCCGCCGATCGTCTCCAGCCACCAGATCTCGTCAGCATCCTGGAAAGCGATTCCGTTATTTTCATATGTGCCATACGTTTCCAGAAGCTGTCCCAGCCGGGCAACACCCTCGCGGGCGCTCTTAATATAAGGAAGCACCAGGCACACGATGTCTTCCTCTCCGATACCACCCGGTACTTCTTCCTGACCATCTTTTGCCGGCTGATATACCACCAGCGGATCTGCGGCCTCCGTACACGCGGGTTGGTTGTGATCGTTTCGGTGGCTGTCATGGCTACATTTGCCTCATTGACACCGCTTGCTGCCCAGATGCCTTCTCCTTTTTCTGCATTCGGCATGGATGTATAGCGCATCGCCTGTTCCGGAAGTTCTACTTTCACATGGGAGAGCACGGAAACATAGGTTTTCGGCTGTTCTTTGGGTGTTACCACCGTGAATTTTTTCGCTGTAAAATGTCCGGATCCGGAGTCGTCGTTGCGGGCGATCATTGTGGATCCGTCGTAGGATGCTTTTTTACCTACTAAGATTGTTGTACAAGCCATTTTTCTCATCTTCCCTTCTGTTTGTTTTGCTGGTTTTTATTTTAGCACATTGCTAACTTACTGTAAATCTGACCTTTTTGGTATACGGGCGTAACCTTTTCGCGTACGGACGAAATCTTTTCGCGTACGGACGAACCCATGCCCAGGCTTCCACTCGTCAGACAACCGCTGGCAACGCCAAGCTGAGCTAAGCATTAACTACGACTATATTCACGAGGGTCGGCGGACCCTCGCGAAAGTCTTCGTAAATGCTGGATCTCATCTTTGCTAAGGGCGCCAGCATAAGGCTGTCTGACGAGTGGAAACCTGGGCATGGGTTCTGGATGTTGGAGACGGAAGATATGCGTAAAATTGATAGGTGTTGGAGACGGGAGGTACATGTAAAGTTGGCAGGTTTTGGGAACTGAAGATACGCGTAAAGTTGGTAGGTTTTGGCAACCGAAGATACGCGTAAAGTTTGGCAGGTTTTGGAACTGAGTGCGCGTAAAGTTGGTAGTTTTGGGAAACTGAAGGTACGCGTAAAGTTGGTAGGTTTTGAAGAAATTTTCATACATTTATCTTGGCGGCTTTCTGGACTTTGCTATCATTTTTTGTTATACTTTTCTACAAAATTTACTCTCTTATTTTGAGAGTGCAGAAAACTAAAAGGAGGTTATGTGACCGGATATTTCCGGTTGCTCTGTGTGTATGAAAAAGATATTTCAGATCTTTGCCCGTGATATGTGGCGTCTGTTTACCAACCCGGCAGCAGCGATCGTCATGGTCGGCGTGTGTGTTCTTCCATCGCTGTATGCCTGGTTCAATATTGCCGCCAACATGGATCCTTACGGCAATACCAGTAACATCAAAGTAGCGATTGCCAACTGTGATACCGGCGCCAGTACCGAGACGATGTCACTGGATGCCGGAGGCACCATCGTGGATACGCTAAAGGAAAATAAACAGCTTGGCTGGACGTTTGTGGATGAAAAGCAGGCAAAAGCCGGTGTAACTTCCGGAAAATATTATGCCGCCATCGTGATTCCCAAAAATTTCAGTGAATCGCTCCTCAGTATTCTGGATGGCGAGGTGAAGCAGCCGGAACTGGACTACTATATTAATGAGAAGAAGAATGCGATTGCTCCGAAGATCACTGCTACCGGTGCTTCGACCATTCAGCAGCAGATCAACGACACGTTTTCTTCGGTAGCCGCAGAAACTGTATCGGAACTGATCCGTACTTCCGCCGGTGATCTGACCGGGAAGATTGATAAGACCAATTCCGAACTGTCCACTGCACTTTCTGAGACGAGGGACAATCTGAAAGAGTATCAGAAAGTTCTGAAAAATTTTGAAGAAACATCCGGTTCTTCTGAGAAGCTGATCAAGGATGCACTGGGGACTCTCGATGCGGTATCTTCTGCCGCGGATTCCGGCTCCAAAACGCTGACCGACACGACAGCACTTCTCGCCACCAGCCGTCAGACACTGGGCTCTTTCTCGAGTCAGTTCAGTAACGCATTATCGAACAGTGAAACACTGTTAAATAACACATACGCTTCCGCAGTCGTAAAACTCGGTACCTTTGAGACGAAAGCTTCTCAGGTGAATACGGTGATTGGTGACAGTATTGATTCCGTTACAGCTCTGAACCAGAAACAGGCGGAATTGCTCGATGAACTGCAAAATCTTCATGAATCCATCGGTTCCGATTCCACGCTTTCCGAGCTGATCAGCGAAAAAATCACTGCTTTGCAACAGCAGAATGCTTCTTTTCAGGAACTTCTGGACTCTTTGAGCACCAGCAATTCCAGTATTCAGGAAGCCATGGTCACAGCACAGAACACCCGCTCTTCACTGGAAAAACTGATGACAGACAGCCGTTCCTCGCTTCAGACTTACCGGAATTCTCTGAATGAATCTCTGATTCCGAAGTTAAGTCAGTCCATGGATACGCTTTCTGCACTTAGCGGAGCTCTGACCGCAACACTTTCGGATGTGGATCCGACCGTAGAACAGTTAAAACTGATCCTCACACAGCTGGATACCAGCCTGTCTGACAGTTCTGCTGCCCTCGGACAGACCGGCGGTGTGCTGGACACCATCGATCAGCAGCTCTCCACGATTGCTACCGATCTTGGTGTGTTACAGTCCTCCGATATTTATAATCAGCTGATCACCTTAAAGGGACTGGATGCCGACTCGATTTCTGACTTTATGTCCTCTCCGGTTTCTATCCGGTCGGAAGTATTATACGAAGTGGAAAATTATGGATCCGGTATGACACCATTTTACACCAATCTGGCTTTATGGGTTGGCGGACTGATTCTGGTTTCGATCTTAAAGCAGGAAGTGGATAAAGATGAAAAAATCTCACGCTTCACACCTTCCCAGGCATACTTTGGCCGCTGGCTTGTATTTGTGATTATGGGCCTGATACAGGGATTTATCGTGTGTGCCGGAGATATTCTCTTATTAAAGGCCCAGTGCCTGCATCCGACAGCATTTATCCTTGCCGGCATATTCTGTTCGTTTGTATATGTCAACCTGATCTATGCGATGGCTCTGACATTCAAACACATCGGAAAAGCACTTGCCGTTCTTCTGGTGATCTTACAGATCCCCGGATCTTCCGGAACGTATCCGATCGAGATGACACCGGTATTTTTCCAGAAACTTCATCCGCTGCTTCCATTTTCCTATGGTATCGGTGCGATGAGAGAATGCATCGCCGGTTACTATGGTCATACTTATGCAAAAAATCTGGGAACTCTTGCGCTGTTTTTGTTGCTTGCTCTCTTTATCGGCCTGGTGCTTCGTCTCCTGTTGATGAATCTGAATCATCTGTTTGATCGACGACTTGCTGACACGGATCTGATGCTTGGCGAAACCGCCAGCGATGAACTGCAGCGCCCACAGATGCAGCTGATGCTTCGTGCACTGATGCGTGACGACGAGGCACGAAAGGATTTCATGGAAAGATCCGAACGTTTTGAACGGCGATATCCATATCTGATTCGATATGGTTTTCTTGCCATCCTGATCATTCCTCTGATCTTCCTGATCCTGATGTTCAGTCTGGAATCCAAGATTGTTTATCTGATTCTCTGGATTGTCTCTTTGATTGCTCTGGTCTTATATCTGATCTGTGTAGAATACATTCACGATAAGATCCAGCGCCAGATGGAACTGGGCGGTATCACTTCCGAAGACCTGGTACATGTGATAGAGGAGGAAAAAGAACGATGAAAAATATATGGAAAATTTTCCAGCGGGATCTGCAACAGATGCAGAAAAATGTCATCGCCATGATCGTGATCATCGGTATCACCGTTGTTCCCTGCCTGTACGCCTGGTTCAATATTGCTGCCAGCTGGGATCCTTATGAAAATACCGGTAATCTGAAAGTGGCGGTCGCCAGCGTGGACGAGGGCTATGAGGGAAGTATCATTCCGATCAAA
>ENA-OPZZ01001839-OPZZ01001839.1-human-gut-metagenome-genome-assembly--contig:-NODE-1839-length-11833-cov-5.313087_pt1 | contig 11833 bp, 10 predicted proteins | sample MGYA00242487_ERZ504511 | MGnify/ENA primary metagenome ERZ504511 (study PRJEB26092, sample SAMD00036241) | human gut metagenome | host: Homo sapiens | study: EMG produced TPA metagenomics assembly of... | reverse complement strand
AAAGGAACCGGTCTTTTCGGAATGAAAAGGACAAAGTCCCATCAGGGTTGAACCTTTTCTGGATAGTCTGACATAAGGACTGAGTACGTCTTCTATGGCAAGTTCCCTTACTTTCCGTATAGTTGTTTCGCTTATCATAACGTACTGAGCAGGTTCCAACAATCGATTATTGACTGGCCGGAGTATTTCGGACGGCTGACATTATTAGGATTGAGCGGTTGGATATATCCGTTATCTCTGTATTTTTTGAGTGTCTTGTTGCTGATACCGAGTTCAGCACAGGTGCGCTTGACTGAATAGACACCGTTTGGATCGCACGCTGGTCTGATTTCTTTCATTATTATAAAATCATTATGAATGTGCGATAAAAAAGACCTGTCCGGCTTTATTGTTAAGTGGCAAAACTATAAGCTGGTGAACAAAGGTTACTGACGCACATTCCTGTACCTACTATAATTGCTTTCTTTATATTTCATAGAGTATCACGGCTAAACTAAACAAATAAAGTTTATCAATATTAGAATGTTAGCCATAATATGTTTATTATTTACCTTTCTTGACCGATTTTTCTGCCATTTTCGGCTGACTTTCATCAAAATAGTCCTGGGTGGTACGCTGGAGAAGCCTGAGGTCTGCTGTGCGGTATTCCACCTTACCCGGTCTTTTATAGGAAACCACCTTTCCCTGGCGTTTCCACCTTTCTACATTCCTGCGGCCAAACAGCTCGTATGCCTTCCTCTGGCTGATGAATTCAGGATCATCCTTGTCGGCTTTCAATTGCCTGACAATTCTGGAGGATAGATCATTCAGGAATGTTTCGTATGGTATAAGATGGTCCAGAAACTGTAATATCTTCATATAAACCTGATTTGGTTTCTATACTGTTCGTTTGACCGTAATGGTATGGTTTTCCCTGTCAGTCCTGGTCTTGAACTGACGGTTGTAGATAGCACCAAGCTCTGAGGCCTGTGTACGGACGCTTTTCAAACGTGAAATGGGGAATGAAACGGATTCACCTACTTCAAGGGCAACAAGTGCCGGACGGATTTTTTCTAAGTTTTCAGACATAATTGTTGGATGTTTAATATTTAATGTTTAACTTTGTATTCACCAAATGAATAGGTTACACTGCAAAGTAACACAAAATGGTTTATATAACCAAATATTTGTTTGATGATTTATTGTTTAAGATGTATTTATTGAAGGAATCGCATGGATAATGACATAAAACACGTGCATGTAGGTCAGGCTATCGACAAAAGACGCAACGAGCTTGGATTAAGCAAATCTGAGCTTGGGCGCAAAATAGGTGTACCGCAGCAGCACATAAACCGCATACTGGAAAGGGAGACAATGGAAACGAGCAGGCTTATTAAAGTCAGCGAAGCATTGGACTTCAATTTCTTTTCCCTTTTCTGTCCGAAACAACATCATATATCGGCACACCTTGCAGCCGTTTCATTGGATGGAAATGCAAATAATCTGATAGGTGATGCAGAACTGGCCGTACAGTTATCCAGCGAAAAGAAAGAAACAGAGAACCTGAGGGAAACAATCAAGCTTCTGAAAGAGCAGATAGAGAGTCTGAACTCACAGATTTTACGTCTTGATTCAAACCTGAAGGATAAGGACGTGATTATTGAACTATTGAAAGATAGGAAATAAACAATACTGAAATTTAAATGAATGCGTCATCTCGTTACAGAGAGGTCAAATCATTCATCCTTAATATCTATTGCAACTGTTCCAAGCATTGTATCAAGATGCATACAGATTACATACACAAATATTGCATCTTATTGAAATACAGATATGTATTGGAGAAGCACAAGCTGTGGAAGATATGAAGTAAATTGAATATTTTCTGAATATAAAGGTGGGAGGTGCTTGGAATAAGTACCTCCTACTCTATTTTTATGGCATTTTATTTTTTCAATAAAAACATAGTTTATACATTTGCCTGCAAGACAAAATCTATATTCATATGAAAAACAAATGCCTCTTAGTATTACTGTTAGCTTTGGGATGTTGCCATGTACAAGCACAAAAAAGTCAAAAGGATCCTTTGTCCGAAGCACTCGTCCGGTTGAATCAAAAAGTGGATTCCGAATTGATTCCCGGAATAAAAAGGTTTCCCCTCATTGGAATTTCCACAGATATAAGTCCGAAACGGACAGCCGTAAACACGGCATATGTACAGTCAGTCATTCTCTCTGGAGGAATTCCTTACATGATACCTGTAACGGATAATGTAGAAATACTGCGTCAAATTGTATCCCAGCTGGACGGAATTGTCTTTACAGGTGGAGAAGACATCCAACCGATGTATTATGGCGACCTTCCTTATGAAAAACTGGAAGAAGTAAGCCCCGCCCGGGATACCTTCGACTTGATGGTGCTGAAAATGGCCGCAGATCGGAATATTCCCATATTAGGAATTTGCAGGGGGCTACAATTAATGAATGTAGCTTTCGGTGGAACTTTATATCAAGATCTGCCCACGCAACATCCTTCAAGTGTCAACCATCGCCAAAAAGAATCCGGCACTACCCCCACCCATCCGATATCCATCATAAAGGAAAGCAAGTTGGCAGAAATTACAGGACAAGAAGTGCTGCAAGTCAATACATTCCATCATCAGGCTATCCGGAAATTGGCACCGGGATTCAAAATCACGGCTTGGGCACCCGACAGTATAGCGGAAGCTATAGAAGCTTATCCCATACGACAAATGATAGGTGTGCAATTTCATCCGGAAATATTTACAGCTGCCGGAGATACCACCATGCATAAATTATTTAAATTCCTGGTGAACAAGGCTGATACATTCAACCTAGCTAAAAAAATTCATAGCCGCATTCTATCCATTGACACTCATACAGATACTCCTCTTTGGTTTAAAAACGGTTACAGCGTAGGCTTGAGAAAAGACAACATGGTCAGCATCCCCAAAATGGAGGAAGGCAAATTGGACGCACAGTTCCTAGCCGCATTTATATGGCAGGGGAAACGAGATGACGTATCTTCACAAAAAGCCGTAGAAAGCACCACCCTATTGATTCAATCCATTTATGACGAAGTAGCGAAATACAAAGATTTTTGCGGCATCGCCCTTACGGAAGAGGATTTGGTACGTTTAAAGAATGAAGGCAAGAAAGCTTTCTTTATAGGGATCGAGAATGGTTACGCCATCGGCAAGGACCTAAAGAATATAAAAAAATACAAACAGATGGGAGTTAATTATATAACTCTCTGCCATTCTTATGACAATGATATCTGCCATTCATCCACTCACACGGAAGATGCGACCCAAGGACTGACCCGGTTCGGACGTGAGGTGGTGAAGGAAATGAACCGCCTAGGAATTATGATAGATGTATCGCATGCCAGTGAAGGTACTTTCTGGGATGTTATAAAATATAGTACACAACCTATCATCGCCTCTCATTCCTCGTCAAGGACTTTATGCGACCATGACCGTAATCTAACAGACGAACAACTCCGTGCACTAGCGAAAAATGGCGGAGTGGCACAGTTATGTCTCCTCGATACCTATATCAATAAAACCCCAAAAGCCGCATCCGTTTGTGATGCAGTCGAACATTTAGACCACATGATTAAAGTAGCCGGCATAGACCATGTAGGAATAGGTACAGACTTTGATGGCGGTGGTGGTCTGCAAGGATGTAAAGGAGATAATGACTTAATTAATCTGACCATAAAAATGATTGAAAAAGGATATACGGAAGAAGATTTAAGAAAGATTTGGGGAGGTAATCTCTTGAGAGTAATGAAGCAAGTACAGGAAGCACCACTTTTTTCGTTGAAAAAAACGTAGATATACCCAAACAAGGATAATCAAAAAATATATAGAAATATCCTTTATCATTTTTCGGAAATTACGGGGCTGTCTCACCAATGGACAGCCTCTTTTTGTAACCTACAGTTTAATAGTAAAAGAAATAAGACAGACCCTTATTCCCCTCTCCTCACTATAGGAATTTTCCTATTACAAATAGGGAAATTCTCCTTTACAAATAGGAATATTCCGTTTATTGTATCATTCTCTCCACTTATCTTTGTGACATAAGAAAAACAAATTTTAAAATTAACGGATATGAGAACAAAAATACTGAAATACTTCGGAATGGTAGTTGTACTGATAATAATGGTTAACCTAACCTCCTGTGAAGTATCCATAGAAAGTTGGTACGATGATGATGATTACAGCGAAATATATTACAGAACCACTCGGGAACTATGCAGCCGGACCTGGCAGGAAACTTGGGAACAAGACGGTGAATACTACACACAACGACTAGACTTTTACGAAAATAGAACAGGCACAGACATCATACGAATAGAACATCGGAACGGCTATGTAACCGAAGACAGGTACAATTTTGAATGGAGATGGGATAACAGCGCACAGACATGCATCCGTATGGTTTACGGTCCCAGTGACATTTCATATTTTGAAAATGTATGGTTAGCCGGAAACTTCTTAAAAGGCACATTGGATGGTGTCAATGTAAATTTCACAGGAATCAGGTAAAAAGAAAAAAGCGGGATGATACCCAACACATATCATCCCGCTCTCCTTTTTCCCAATACACTACTCACTCTTAATGCTATTTACCGGATTCTCATTAGCGATATGCCATGCCTTAAGCACCACACAAGCCACAATAATAATCGCTACAATTAAAGCCGTAGCCAAAAAGAGTAACGGATTAAGATCAACCTGTTCCGCAAACTGTTCCAACCATGCTTTCCCAATAAAATAAGCTATAACAATTCCGAGTAAAATAGAAGGAATAGAAACATATAGAATATCACATACCAGCAGACGGAGAATGTTTGATGCTTCCGCACCATTCACTTTACGAATAGCTATCTCCTTACTGCGACGTTGCGTTTCATCGTTTACATAACCTATCAGCCCCATAATCACTATAAGCAGGATAAAACCGGAAGTGATAAGGACAGAATTGCGGAAACGATATACATCTTTATAGATTTCGGACAGCATATCATCCACTGTATGGAATGTTAAAGCCACTTGTGGAAAAATTTTGTCCATGAATTCATTCAGGCGCTTCAAATTTTCATCGTAGGGTTCTTTCAACCGTACATTGAAGGTATGATTAAACGCATTACCACCTATCAGCACAATGGGTTGCTGCGCCTGATAGAAACTTTGATTGCGCACATCACGGAACACACCTACTATAGTTCCTTCCTTAATCTCATCAAAAGGTTTTCCTACGGCTCCATCCGTCCATTTCTTAAGCCGGACTATCTCTTCATTCACCAGCAGATCTTTGGCATGGGTCATCGGCTTTCCTTCTATAATCGTAATGCCTACCACATCCGGATAATTAAAATCCACATAGTTCATATTAAGAACACCTATACGCTTGCCGTCACTGCCCATCAATCCTTTTGTCCAATATTGGCCCAATACACTATGGCTGGCTGTAGCCACGCTCTCTACCATAGGCTGACGCCGGATCTCATCGCGCATATGAGGAACAATTTCAATGTCCAGCCAACTTTCGGCTTCTACCAGTCCGGCAGTATTGATCCCCATATCCCTGTTCATCAAATGACTATACTGCATTAACGTAACCAGTAATAATCCCAAGACAAAAGACACACCGGTAAACTGTATAAACAACAGTGACCGTTTCCATCCTTTTTTACCATCAGTATAACGACGGAATACCTGTGTGACAGGAATATGTGAAAAAATACGTCCGGGCAATACACCTGCCAACAAAAATAAAAGTACAACAACCAGCAGCGGTACCCACAAAGTTCCCCATGTAAAGAGTGATGCAAGTCGCACCGACAGCAAATCTTCTATCAAATCCCGCGCATTGAAAATGATAAATGCACAGACCAGAATGGATACCAGAACAATAATGCCCGTTTCCATCATAAACATACTGAAGATATTCCCATTATTGGCACCATTGCACTTATGGACACCGACACTCTTGGCACGACGTCCCAAAGTAGCAATTACAATAAGCATATAGTTCATAATAGCGACAAAGAAGATAGAGAAACCCAAAAAGCCATAGATAACTAGACGCTTTGTTGTTTCTGAAGAAGTCTGATGCTTTGTTGCCAATGGAATGACACTGAGTTCCAGTTTCCAACCGTTATGTTCAGTCGGCATGTATTTCTCCACCATCCGCTGGATGTTATCGTTTACCACCTCTATATCCGAAGCTTCTCCGGTCCGGAACACTGCATAAAAAATATCATTTCCTCCCCATCCGGCTCCATCCTTATAACCTCCTTCTTTATGTACACTTACTACAAAGTCTGCCTTAAACATGGTATTCTCCGGAATATCACGATAAACACCACGGACAATCATTTCAGTTTTCCGCTCCAATATTAACACTTTACCTATAGGATCTGCATCACCAAAAAAACGGCGTGCAAAACTCTCGGACACAAACAAAGTATTGGAGTTAATCAAATCGTTAGGATTTCCCTTTAAAACCGGAATGCCAAAGGTTTGGAAAAAACAAGTATCCACCATAAGACACTGTTCGTCATCCGACAATAATTGATTTTCATAATAATAATTACCGTTGGCTGTGTAAGAATTTATACAAGTAGCTTTTTCCACTTCTCCTGGCATATTCTCAGCCAAAGCCGCCGCTATCGGAGCAAAAACGGAATAATCATAGATATCCCCATCGTCCCCATCGACTCACCTGTTTCCAAATTATGGTAATATGCGCGGACTATTCCTAGATTTCCAGCTTCAGGATAACATTTTTCATAACTTAACTCAAATGCAATCTGCGAGAACAACAGGATGCCAACAGTCAGCCCCAATGAAAGCGATATGACTTTCGTCACATTACTTCCACGACCGTGTAATATCGTTTGTATTGCATAATATAATTGCTTCATCGCTATCTATTTAGTTACTCAACTTTAATACTCTTTACCGGATTCTCATTAGCGATACGCCAAGCTCTAACAACGACACACACCACTATCAGAGCGATAATCACCAATGCTGTTCCGACAAAATACAACGCATTTATATCTATCGTTTCGGCAAATTGATCCAACCAAGCCTTTCCTGTAAAGTACGATACTACAATTCCTATCAAGACCGATGGGACAGCAACATATAATATATCACGGGACAGCAACCGAAGAATAGTCGAAGCTTCAGCACCATTCACCTTACGGATAGCTATTTCCTTACTGCGACGTTGTGTTTCATCATTCACGTAACCTATCAACCCCATAACAACAATAAGCAAAATAAAAGTAGAAGTAATCCATACAGAATTACGAAAACGATATACATTGCGATAGATTTCCTTCAGCATGGTATCTATCGGAATAAATTCCAATGCCTTAGTGGAATGCACCTGCTCCATGTATTCGTTCAGCTTTTTCAAACTCTCATCGTATGGCTGCTTTAAACGTACATCAAAAGTGTGACTGGTATTATGACTATAAACCAAAGCCACGGGAAACTGCTTATAAAGAAAAGACGTATTGCGCACATTACGGAATACACCAACAATGGTTCCGGCTTTATCAAAATCATTCAACCGTTTGCCTACTGCCCCATCTGTCCATTTCATCAGCCGCACTACTTCTTCGTTGACCAATACATCTCCCTCATTCTGCATATCTTTCCCTTCAATAATAGTAATCCCCATGGTTTCAGCATAATTCTTATCACAAGGATTATACATCAAGGTTTCTATTCGCTTGCCACTATTATCAATCAGCCCACGAGTCCAATATTCTCCCAGAACACCATGCATAGAACGGGTGGCATTTTCCACCATGGGTTGACGACGAAGATCGTTAACCATATTCTCTGCTTCTTCGGGTGACATCCATGTTTCCGCCTCCACCAATCCTGGAGTACGGATACCCATATCACTATTAATCAGATGATGATACTGCATCAAAGATACTAACAAAATCCCCATCACAAAAGATACCCCCATAAATTGTACAAATAAAAGAGAACGCTTCCACCCCTTTTTCCCATCTGTGTAACGACGAAAAACTTGAGTGACAGGAATGCGTGAAAACAATCTTCCCGGCAGCACTCCGGCTACTATGAACAGTACAAAAACAATGAGCATCGGAACCCATAAAGTTTCCAATGTAAAGAGTGAGGATAACTGCACCGAAAGTAAATCTTCTATCAGATCTTTGGTATTGAAAATAATAAAGAGGGCCACTATAACGGACATCAATACCACAATCCCCGTCTCAAAAAGGAACATACTGAAAATATTGATTGCACTGGCACCACTACACTTATGCACACCTATACTTTTTGCCCTGCGGCTCATGGTAGCAATAGCTACTAATACATAGTTCATGATTGCCACAAAAAATATGGCAAAGCCCAAAAAACCATAAATGTAAAGGCGAGTGCGGGTATTTGAGTCATCCAGATGAATTTCGGGCAATGGCTGTGCATCATAAAAATTTCTCCATTCATCATCAGCAGAATCAGGATAATATTTTTGCATAGCCTTGTATATCTGACGATTGATTTCTTCCCTGTCCACCCCATCGCGCAAACGGAGAATAGTATAATAAATGTCATTACGCCCCCATGTTCCACCCCCTATATAACCACCTCCGGCATAAATGGGAGCTACAAAATCAAAATGATAGGCCGTATTTTCCGGAGTATCCTGATAAACACCACGGACTGTCAGTTCATGCTGTTTATCCAAAGATAATTTTTGTCCCACAGGATCCTGTCCACCAAAGACATCACGAACAAAAGTTTCAGAAACGAATATGCTCCCTGCCCTTTGCAATTCCTCAGGATTCCCTTTCAATACTTTGATGCCGAAAGTACGGAAATAGCAAGTATCTACATAAGCGTAGTTTACGTCTTTCAGCTTATGACCATCCTTGAATACATTTAATGTCTCAAAATTGAAAATGACTGTAGCATTTTCAATCCATTGTGACAAATCACTGCGGAATGCTTCTGCCATCGGAGCAAACAAGCTATCATCATATCCTTCTCCTTTCTCTCCAGTCTTTACATTCTCTCCTCCTCCACGTACCAACACCAATCGGTCGGCCTCAGGGTAACATTTTTCATAATTGAGTTCAAATGCTATTTGTGAAAAAAGCAGAACACCAATAGTCAAGCCTAATGAAAGCGATATGACTTTTGTCACATTGCTTCCACGGCCGTGTAATGTCGATTGTATTGCATAATAGATTTGTTTCATTACAACCACCCTTTCATTATTATTCTTTAATGTTCGCCACTACACTACCGTCAAACAAATGAATGACACGATGAGCAAATCCGGCATCATGCTGAGAGTGAGTTACCATGACAATACTAGTCCCCTCCTTGTTAAGTTCGGTCAATAGATTCATTACTTCAGCACCGTTCTTTGAGTCCAAATTACCGGTAGGCTCATCGGCGAGGATCAATTTAGGGTTAGTAACCACAGCACGGGCAATAGCCACACGCTGTTGTTGACCGCCGGAAAGCTGTTGCGGGAAATGCTTGGCACGATGACTCAAGTTCATTCGCTTTAAAATTTCCAGAACACGCTCCTTACGTTCACTGGCCTTGATTCCAAGATAAGTCAACGGTAATTCCACATTTTCAAAAACATTCAGTTCGTCTATCAGATTAAAGCTTTGAAATACAAAACCTATTACACCTTTACGCAGGCGGGTGCGTTCTTTTTCTTTCAGATTGGCTACTTCATTGCCCAGCAACTTGTAACTGCCTTCAGTAGGATTGTCCAGCAGACCAAGGATATTCAATAAGGTGGATTTTCCACAACCTGATGGTCCCATAATAGCTACAAACTCTCCTTCTTTCACCTCTATGTTTACATGATTCAACGCAATTGTTTCTACTTCTGAAGTACGAAATACCTTACTTAAATTTTCAATCTGTATCATAATAATAAATTTTAATTATTTGTTCTATTGATCTTTATTCTGATTTAATACTCTTTACTGGATTCTCATTGGCAATGCGCCAAGCTTTCAGAATGACACAACCAATTATCAGTACCAACACCCCGAAAGCCACCCAATATAATAAACCACTGGGAACGTAGCTACTTCGGCAAACTGCTCCATCCATATATTCCCCATATACCAGGCGCAAACAGTACCTATGACAAGGGCAGGTAAAGAAATCCAGAAGATGTCTTTTGAAAGTAGGACAAGAATAGAGGAAGCTTCCGCTCCATTTACCTTACGGATGGCTATTTCTTTGCTGCGACGCTGCATTTCATCGTTGATATAGCCTATCAACCCCATTAAAGTAATAAACAGGATGGTAATGGCTGCCAGGATAGCAGCATTCCGAAAATTAGTGATGTCGTTATTCTGGCCGTCAATCACTTTCTGGAAAGGAGAAAATATAATATCATATTGCGGCAAGGCACGTTCTACTTCTTCATTCAATAATTTCAGATTGTCATCAAAAGGTTCTTTCAAACGTACCTGCAACATACCACCAAACGTTCTCTGGTAAGTCATAAACAAAGGCTGAATACCTACATAGGCAGGATTTTCTGTCGAAAAGTCTTTCATTACGCCCACAATATTGCCATATATCATATCTTTATCATGCACTTGCCTACCAACAGGATTCTCTTCCCAATGCATCATTCTCAGAAAGGTTTCATTTACTAGTATCTCATCGGGAGCTGCAAGATTACGTCCTTTTACAAAGTCCAGTTTCATAAAAGGTGCAAAATTCTTATCTGCCATCATCCAACGCATACTCAACCATTTTCCGTCATCGGTAGTGACACCACTTCCACTTAGTCCATCCACAATGAGATTGCTGCTACTAGTTAAATCTTCTACATAAGGAAAACTCTTGATAATAGCGTGTGCTGCTTCCGAATCTTTTTTAAAGTACGCACCATCGGCATAAGCCACACGCTCATAATCAAAGCCACGATTCTTGGAAATGATGTGATAACTCTGAGTCAGGATCAATGTCAACAAGCTGAATATAAAGGCAACACCAGAGAATTGTACAAACAGCAAAGGACGCTTCCAGCCTTTCTTGCCATCCGTATATCGATGAAAGACCTGCGTAACAGGAACCCGTGAAAATAGCTGTCCCGGCAATACTCCACCTATTATAAGCAAGAATAGAACCACACAAAGCGGCGCCCATATATTCTCCCAGCCAAACAGCCCATTCAGTGAAACCCCCAAAATATCTTCTATCATATCACGGAAATTCAATAACAAAAATCCCATCAGCAATAACGAAATAACAAGAACAACAACCGTTTCCCACATAAACATGGCGAATATACTTCCTGAACCCGCTCCATTACATTTATGTACCCCTATTGACTTGGCACGACGACTCATAGAAGAAATAGAAATCAATACATAATTCAATGTCACAATGAATAAAATAACAGTAGCCAAAATTATCAATATTCCTATCATACGCATGGAACTAGATCCACTGTCTATGCGAAAATCCTTTATCGGAACTAAAGATATGGTAACTCCTTTCTCCTGTCTGATTTCTTCTATATATTTTTTTATCTTGATATTCAAATTATCCAAATTGGCAGATTTACGTAAACGAACACACGCCATGTAGCTGTCTCCACCATCCCATCCCCAATATCCCCAATCATATTTGCGAGCTGTTGCCATGGACATAACAATCTGCGACCGATACAAAGAAGAATTTTCCGGAAAATCTTCATATACACCCTTCACGGTCATAGGCATCTGTTTATTATAGACAACTGTCTTCCCTACAGGATCTTGGCTGGCAAACATTTCT
>ENA-OPZZ01001838-OPZZ01001838.1-human-gut-metagenome-genome-assembly--contig:-NODE-1838-length-11848-cov-2.105281_pt1 | contig 11848 bp, 14 predicted proteins | sample MGYA00242487_ERZ504511 | MGnify/ENA primary metagenome ERZ504511 (study PRJEB26092, sample SAMD00036241) | human gut metagenome | host: Homo sapiens | study: EMG produced TPA metagenomics assembly of... | reverse complement strand
CGGATATCAGTAGTAATTATTTGAGCAATAACAGTTATGGTTATAACCCGTATTACGGTTATGGCGGCTATCCATACTATGGCGGCTACGGTGGCTATGGTTATGGCTACGGTTACGGTTATGGCAATTATGGTAACTATGAGCTGGCCTATGACCCGGATAAGTCGATCATGATGTTCGGACTTTCTGCCGGTTATGGTAAGCGTTTGAACTGGCCGGATGATTACTTCCAGTTTATGGCGACTCTGAACTATCAGTTGTATATGATGAAAGACTGGGATTACTTCCTGGTAAATAACGGTAACTGTCATAACATCAACTTGGAATTGAATTTGCAGCGTAACTCTATTGACAATCCGCTGTACACACGTAAAGGCTCCCAGTTCATGTTCTCGGTTGCCGCCACTCCTCCTTGGTCTTTATGGGACGGCAAGGACTATAAGAATATGAGCGATCAAGATGAAGCCAAGTTCCGTATGATCGAATATCATAAATGGAAATTCAAAGCGAAGATATTCTCTCCGCTGGCTCCTCTGACAGTAAAACGTACGCCGGTATTGATGACACGTGTCGAATACGGATTTCTGGGTTCTTACAACAAGTATAAGAAATCGCCGTTCGAAACCTTCTATATGGGGGGTGACGGTATGAGTGGATACTCAAGTACCTATGCAACCGAAACGATCGGTTTGAGAGGTTACGAGAATGGTAGTATTGCCGGTAACGGTGGCTACAATTCCTATGGTTACGCTTACTCCCGTCTGTCGATGGAGTTGCGCTATCCGTTCCTGTTGGAACCGTCTTCGACGATCTACGGTCTGGTATTTGTGGAAGCGGGTAATGCTTGGAGAGATTTGAAAGATTTCAATCCGTTCCAATTGAAGCGTTCTGCCGGTGTCGGTGTCCGTATCTTCCTCCCGATGATCGGTTTGATGGGTATCGACTGGGCTTACGGTTTCGACCGTCCTGATGGATACGATCAGAGAGGTGGTAGCAACTTCCACTTCAATTATCGGTCAGGAATTTTAGAAAATTGATATTGAATGTTCAATATGAGATAGAAAAGACAATCGGATTTGTTTCCGGTTGTCATTTTTTGCGTTTGGGCATTCTTTGAACCGTACTTGGCAAGTCTGTTAAATTGTTAATTGTATCTTATTAATTTTCAATTTTCAACTTTCAAATTTCAATTCTCTTATCTTTGCAGTCAGAAGGTGTAACTATAAATGACATGTGTATGAAAAAGATTATTGCCTTAAGCTGTCTGTTGTTCCTCTGCTCGTTTGCAGGGCACGCACAAAAGTTTGCATTAATAGATATGGAATATATATTGAAAAATATTCCGGCTTATGAAATGACGAATGAGCAGTTGAGTCAGGTTTCCAAAAAATGGCAGAACGAAGTGGATGCTATCCAGCAGGAAGCGCAGAACATGTACAAGACTTACCAGAGCGATCTTGTATTTCTGTCTGCCGAGATGAAGTCGAAACGTGAAGAAGCGATCGTTCAGAAAGAACAGGAGGCACAGGATTTGAAACGTAAATATTTTGGTCCTGAAGGCGAACTGTTTAAAAAACGTGAAAGCCTGATGAAGCCGATACAGGATGAGATCTACAATGCCGTGAAGGAAATCTCCGAAGACAAAGGTTATCAGATGGTCATGGACCGGGCGTCGTCAATGAATATCATTTTTGCTTCTCCGAAGATCGATATAAGCAATGAAGTCCTGATAAAGTTAGGATATTCAAAATAAATGCTTACATTTGTGCGCTTTAATGAAGCAAATTAAGAATATGATTAATAACAAGTAATATTTTATAGGAAAATGAAGAAACTGATTATTTTTTTGTTGATGATGCTCCCGTTGGGCGTTTTTGCTCAAGAATCTAAGATTGCGATTGTAAATACGCAGGAAGTGATCCAGGCTATGCCGGAATTTGCAACGATGCAGAAACAAATGGCTGATATGGAAGCCAAATATAAAAACGAAATGCAGGTGATGCAGGATGAATACAATAAGAAGTATTCCGATTTTGTTGCACAGCAGGATTCATTGACAGAAAATATCAAAATGAGAAGAATGCAGGAATTGCAGGATATGGAACAGCGTACACAGAACTTCATCCAGATTTCTCAGCAGGATTTCCAGAAGAAGCAGGGTGAGTTGTTTACTCCGATCCAGGACAAACTGAAAAATGCAATCAAGGCAGTCGGTGACGAAAAAGGATATACTTATATTCTGGATCCTCAGATTGTTCTTTATCAGGGTAATACTGCTGTTGACGCAACTCAGTTCGTAAAAGCTAAGTTAGGTATTAACTAATATAATTAGCAAACATAAAATAGCGAAGACTGAAGTCCTCGCTATTATCTTTTAAGGCACGGATTTCACGTATTTACACGGATAAATTTATTTTCTTTCCGCGTTTTCAGTGAAATCCGTGCTTGAATTATATATAAATAAACAACTTCTCTCATGTTTTCATCAGTACCAGGTCCGATTGGTATCTTCGACTCCGGTTACGGGGGGCTTACCATTTTTGATAAGATCAGAGCAGCAATGCCGGGGTATGATTATATTTATTTGGGCGATAATGCCCGTTCTCCCTATGGTACGCGTTCGTTCGAAGTCGTGTATCGTTTTACAAAGCAGGCTGTGGAGACGCTTTTCAATGAGGGATGCCAGCTTGTAATCTTGGCTTGCAATACGGCATCGGCAAAGGCATTGCGTACGATCCAACAGCGGGACTTGCCACAGTGGGACCCGGCTCGTCGGGTGTTGGGCGTAATCCGTCCGACGGTGGAGCTGATGGATAAGATCAGTAAGAGCAAGCATGTCGGTATTTTAGGGACGACCGGCACCATTACTTCCGACTCCTATTCGCTGGAAATAAAAAAAGATGTTTCCTCATATGACGGTGACGGGTGAAGCCTGCCCGATGTGGGTTCCGCTGGTTGAGAATAATGAGTTCGATTCACCGGGAGCGGATTATTTCGTGCGGAAGCATTTGGAACATATTTTGGCTGCCGATCCGGAGATCGATACGCTCGTCTTGGGCTGCACGCATTATCCGTTGCTGATCGAAAAGATCAAGGCATTCCTGCCTGAGGGAATTACTTTATTCTCGCAGGGAGAATACGTAGCCGCGAGCCTGACCGACTATCTACGCCGTCATCCCGAAATGGATATCCGTTTGACAAAGCAGGGAAACTGTCGTTTCCTGACCACCGAGTCCGCTGCCAAATTCTCCGATGCCGCCTCTGTTTTCTTGAATCATCCGGTAGAGGTGGAACAGATTCGATTGGTTGAATGAATAATCTGCCAATCGATGCTTGCACTTGTGTGTGGAAGCACGACTGGACTATCTGGTGATAGACTGTCCTTTTCTCTTAAACGATAATTTTTTCCGAACGGCGAAAGAGCCAGTGCGGCCATCTTGAAATGCTGTCTGCCGAAAGGAATGCCGATAATCGTGATGCACAGCAGTAACCCGAAAAACAGGTGTGTCAGGCAGATCCAGAAGCCACCGATGAAGATCCAGATCACGTTCATGACCAGGCACAGGCAACCACCTGAATTACCGTTGTCCGTCACCCGGCTGCCGAAGGGCCAAAGGGCCAGCATTCCTAATTTCAATGTCTGCAACCCGAAAGGGATACCGATTATCGTAATCATCAGCAGCAAGCTGGATATCAGATATTCCACAGCGGTAAGCAACCCGCCGCAGATAAGCCAAATGATATTACCCAAAAATTTCATAGCATCAATATTATAAATTATTTTTTACTCTCATGCTGTCCAATTCTGCCAACACCGTCTGCTTCACGATGGCAAAGCTGTCGCGCAGTTCCGGTTTGACCGGCAGCGAAGGCGGAGCTTCCATCTGTAACGGGTTGATCGGCTGTCCGTTCTTATATACCCGGAAATCGAGGTGAGGCCCTGTCGAAAGCCCTGTCGAGCCAACGTAGCCGATAACCTGTCCCTGCTCGACATGGCTGCCGACTTGTATGTCTTTGGCATATTTGCTCAGGTGCATATAGGAAGTCGTATATACGGAGTTATGTTTTACTTTCAGCGTATGGCCTCCTCCGCCCATATAGCCTTTGGCGATGACGGTCCCCGCTCCGATACTCTTGACTTCCGTTCCGACGGGAGCCGCATAGTCTACTCCATGATGTGCCCGATATCACGCCGCTCGCCTCGATCGAGTCCGTCAATGGCACCGTGGTGCTGGACTGGATGAAGCTGGCCGATGATGGTTCCGGCGACCTGATCGTACGTGCCTATGAGGCGGCCGGCGGCCAGGCCGATGCCACGCTGCACATCTGCCCGGCGCTCGCAGGCGCTTCGGTGCATGAGACCAATGTGCTGGAAGGCGACAATCTGGCCACCGACCTTCCAGTCGCGCTGCAAGACGGTAGACAGAACGCCGAAGGCGCCACACTGCACTTCGGCCCGTTCCAGCTCGCCACCCTGCGCATCACGCGCTGAATTCCCGTCTGACGCTTCTGCCTCCTCGAACCATGAGGCGGCAGAAGTATGTCGTATTACGGTTTTCCCAATTGCCACCACACCCATCATTTCCATCATTCCCACCAGACACAGCAAAGGAGAACTCTCCATGTTTCTTCTTCCCAATCAGCAGTTGGAGCGCTGCGACCGCGTCATGCAGCAGCGCGTCAAACCGCATATCCACACCACACTCGCCGCATGCACCTTGCGTTCGTTCCACAATCCCGGCGAACCGGTGCCCTCCAGCGAATTTCTAGCCAAAGTGCGCAACGGCCAAGTGCCCTTCGAACCTTTCCGCGTTCCCGGCGTCTGGGGCACCACATGGGGCACCACATGGTTCGAGGTGAACGGCCACATCGACATGGCGGCGGTCAAGGACGAAAAGTCGAACTCATGGTAGACCTCGGCTGGCTCGATCACCGCGGCCCCGGATTCCAATCCGAGGGACTTGTCTATCGTGCCGACGGCACCGCCATCAAATCCGCGAACCCACGCAACCACTGGATTCCACTCGTCTACGCGGACGGCAGCAGCACTGTAGAACTCGATGAACATGGCGACTTCACCGTCTATATCGAAGCCGCCGCCAACCCATTCGTCGAAGGCCCCACCCCGTTCTCACCCACCGAACTCGGCGAAGAGGCCACCGGCACCTGTGACTTCCCATACACACTGAGTCGCATGGATATCACCATCTTCAACGAAGACGTGTTTGCCTATGACATGGACTTGGAAACCGTATCTTCCCTGATTCGCGAACTCAAAGACGACGACCCGCGCTACTGGCAGCTCGCCAAAGCGCTGCAACGCTCCTTGAACATCTACGATGAACGCGACTTGGAAACCGTGCCGGCAGCCCGTGCGGCGCTCGCCGGCGTGCTCGCCGAACCGGCTGCATCCAGCGCAATCAACCACATTGCCATCGGCCACGCGCATATCGACTCCGCATGGCTATGGCCGGTGCGCGAGACACGCCGCAAAGTGGCCCGTACCGTATCCAACGTGCTGGCTTTGATGGACGAAGACCCGGACTTCACGTATGCGATGAGTTCCGCCCAACAGTACGCATGGCTGGAAGAGGAACATCCCGACCTGTTCGCACGAATGAAGCGGCGCATCGAAGAAGGCCGGTTCATCCCGGTCGGCGGCATGTGGGTGGAATCTGACAACATGATTCCTTCCGGCGAATCATTGGTGCGGCAGATCACGTTCGGCCGCCGATATTTCAAGGAGCATCTCGGCGTCACGCCGCGTGGCATCTGGCTACCGGACAGTTTCGGCTACACCGGCTCTTGGCCGCAGATCGCCCGTCGTGCAGGATTCGACTGGTTCCTCACGCAGAAGATCTCGTGGAACGACACCACCAAGTTCCCGCACCACTCGTTCATGTGGGAGGGCATCGATGGCACGCGTATTCTCACGCACTTCCCGCCCTCGGATACCTACTGCTCGTCGATGAGTATGCGCGAGCTCATGTATTCGCAGCGCAATTTCCTGGACAAGGATCTTTCCCGCAACGCAATCCTGCTCTACGGCTTCGGCGATGGCGGCGGCGGCCCCACCCGTGAGATGACCGCACGCATCCGGCGCGACCATGATCTCGCCGGTGCGCCGAAATCGATTTCGGTACTCCTGATCAGCTGTTCGATCGCGTGCGCAAGGATATCGTGGACGATGCCCGCGGCGAGACACCGGTCTTCCACGGCGAGCTGTATTTGGAACTGCATCGAGGCACACTCACCGCACAGCAGGATATGAAGCGTGGTTGCCGCCAAGAGGAGTCAATGCTGCGTGTCGTCGAATACCTGTGCGCCGTGGCCAGTATCAAGAACCCAGGTTACGTCTATCCTCGTGAGGAACTGGACCGTATCTGGAAGACCCTGCTGCTCAACCAGTTCCACGACATTCTGCCCGGTTCCGCCATCGCATGGGTGCACCGTCAGGCACGCGAGGAATACGCGCGTGACATCGCACGTCTGCGTGACATCGCTGCGGCTGCCGGCCAGGCCGTTAAAGAGGCCGAGCCAGGCATAGCGACGGTGAAGGATGCCGTGATTGCGCCATATGCAAGCAATCCGCAGTATTCATGGGCTGTGCGTGACGGTGGTGGAACGGCTGTGGAAGAGTCTGTCATTCCGGTTTCCGTCGAGCGTGACGGAAACGCCATCATACTTGACAACGGACGTCTTCGTGTGCGTATCGAGGCGGATGGCACCGTCTCATCCCTGATCGATCTCGCTTTGCGTCGTGAACTTGTGCCATCCGGTGTCCGCATGGGGCGCTATGAGCTGTTGAAGGACGAGCCATTCCATTGGGATGCATGGGATATCCAGCGTGATGCGTTCCTCGCCGCCGATACGCTCACCGACGCCATGGTCGAGCATGTGGAAGATATGCCCGACGGCTCGGCTGCGATTCACGTCGTCACCCGTGCGCGCGGTGTTGAGATCCATACCGTCATCACGTTGCGCCCGGGGTCCGGCAGTCTTGACTTTACCGCCGACGTGGATTGGCATGCCGTGGAGAAGTTCCTCAAGGTGGATATGCCGGTCACGGTGCAGGCGGTGAACGCGCAGTACGAATGCCAGTACGGGTTGGTCGAACGTCCGATCAACAAGAACACGCGCAGCGATGATGCCAAATTCGAAAGCTGCACACACCGCTTCGTACGTATCGCCGATGCCGACTATGCCGCCGCTGTGGTCAACGCCTCCACCTACGGCTCCGACGTCAGCCCCATCCACGCCGATACGGCACATGGCACCGGCCGCGGCACCATGGTGCGGTTGTCGCTGCTGTCCGCACCGCTGTACCCTGACCCACGCACCGACCAAGGCGCGCACGTCCTTCGCATGGTCTCTGGTCGCTGACGCCGATATGAACGCAGTGCTGGACGAGGCGGCGCGACTCAACAGCCCTGTAATAGGGGAGTTGCCTGACTTGGCCCCGCTGGTCTCGCTCACCGACGTCACCGGCACCATCGTATTGGACTGGGTCAAGCTCGCCGATGACGGTTCCGACGATCTGATTGTGCGCCTGTACGAGGCCGCCGGCGGCAATGCCGCGGCCGCACTACGCCTTGACGCCGCTCTCGCCGATGCTAAGGCCAGCGTGCAGGAGGTGAATCTCATGGAGGAGCCGGAACTGGACGCCGAATTGCCGCGCGCGCTCGCCGGCGACGAGCCGATGCCTGCCGACGGTGCGGTCGTCTCGTTGGCGCCGTTCCAGCTCACCACGCTGCGTATTCGCCGATAAGGGATATTGGGCCTAGGCTCGATATTTTGGGTCGCGCCCAACCGTAACGGAACCGGAGTAGACCGGCTCTGCCATACGGTTGGGCGCGGCCCATTGTTGTATGAGAAGAGGGGACGATTTCGTTGGGCAAATATCAATGCGACACGCGCGGATGAATTCGTTGCGTGCATGTTTCGATTGTGTTATATTCTTACTAAACCGATTTAGTTAACAGGTTCATAACTGGCTGGAAACTAAAACGGTTTAGTCTCAGCGATGAGAACTGAATAAAGGTTGTGATACCACGTCAATCACCGCGACGGGTGACTGTACCGGAACACAACGATTAGGTTTTCTCCGTCCACAGCAGGGCGGGGCGAAAAAGGAACCAAAAGGAAAGGAAAACGTATGTTTTCTATGAAGAAGATCCTCGCCATCGCCGGTGCCGGTGCGATGCTCGTATCGGTGGCTGCCTGTGGTAGCGGAACTGCGGGGGATGACGGCGGCAAGAAGGAGATCTCCTTCCAGACCTGGAACCTCAAGAACGACAAGTACACCCCGTATTTCGAGGCGCTGATCAAGGCCTATGAGAAGGACCACCCGGATGTCACCGTCAAGTGGCTTGACGCCCCGTCCGATGGTTACGAAGACAAGCTGTCCAGCCAGGCTGCGGCCGGCGAACTGCCGGACATCGTCGACGGCGGCAACTCCATCCTGTACGGTCTGGCCAAGGCTGGCGCGCTGCTCGATGTCTCCAAGCAGGCTCCGGATGCGGAAAAGGACTACTACGAAGGCGCATGGAAGTCCGTGACCATGCAGGGCAATGGCGTCGAGAAGGGTGCCTACGGCCTGCCATGGTATGTCAACGATGGCCCGACCTACTGGAACACCGAGCTCATGCAGAAGTGCGGCCTTGATCCGAACAAGATTCCGACCACATGGGATGAATACTTCGCCGCCGGCGACACCATCGTGCAGAACTGCAAGGATGTCTACCTGGGCACCACGATGGGTTACAACGCCGAAGATCTGATGACCGCAGGCGTCAAGTCCTTCATGAATGATGACCACAGCAAGTACACCTTCAATGATGAGGCCGGTGTCAAGCAGATCAGCCGCTTCGTTGAGCTGTACAAGAAGGGCGGCATCCCGCCGGAGGCCCTCGACTCCTCTTGGAGCCAGGCCGCCGATCTCTTCCAGCGCGGCAACTTGGTCTCCATGGCCGGCTCCGCCTACTCCGCTGACGGCTTTAAGCAGAACGCTCCGGACCTCTACAAGAACCTCGCAGTCGGCCCGCGTATCAGCAACGACGGCAAGTCCGCTTCCGTGGCCTACGAGATGCTCGGCATCAGCGCCAACTCGAAGCACCCCGACGTCGCCATCGACTTCGCCCGCTTTGTGACCAACGAGAAGAACCAGATCGAGTTCGACAAGAAGGCCTCCGTGTTCCCGTCCGCTAAGGGTGGTCTGGATGACGACTACTACAAGAGCATTGACGAGAGCACCCTTGAGGGCAAGGCTCTGAAGATCACGCTCGACCAGGTCAAGGACGGCTACGGTTCTCGTCCGGCCGAGTTTACCGACAACAACGGCTACAAGAACTTCCAGCAGCAGATCGCCCTCGCCATGCAGGGCAAGCAGACCGCCAAGGAAGCCCTTGACAAGTCCGTCGAGTTCGCAAACGAGAAGCTCGCACAGTGAGCAACGCGGCACTCGCCGCTGACAGGTCGGAGGCCCGCACGGCCTCCGACCGGCCTGAACCGATGAATACGCGTCACGGCAAGAAGCAGGATCGCAAGTTCGGCACCATCATTGCCCCTTACTTGTTTGTTCTGCCCGCATTCGTGATTTGGTTTTGTTTTCATCGTCCTCGCGGCACTCAACACTTTCAGGCTTGCCTTCACCGATTCCACGCTGCTCCGTCCGGGCAAATTCGTCGGATTCGAAAACTTCATCAAACTGTTCCACGACGAGTACTTCCTCACCGCACTGCTCAACTCCACGATCTACGTGATCTGCGTAGTGCCGTTCATGGTGATCCTCCCGTTGATTCTGGCCTATCTGGTCAAGGGCAACTCCCGAATCATGGGCTTCTTCCGCACCGCCTTCTACATGCCGGTGGTTATGTCCGCCGTTGTGGTGGGCATGATCTGGACCAACCTGCTGGATTCCGCCGGTCTGGTCAACTCCGTGCTCAAGGCATTGAAGATCATCTCCAAGCCGATTCCATTCCTCACCGATCGATGGGGCGTGCTCTTCAGCTCGATGTTCGTGACAATCTGGCTGGGCCTCGGCTACTACATGGTCATCTACCTGACCGCCCTCGCCAACATCGATGAATCCCTTTACGAAGCCGCCTCCCTCGACGGCGCTGGCCCTGTCCGCCAGTTCATCTACGTGACAATGCCCGGCGTGCGCTCCACGATGATGCTCATCATGATGCTGTCCACCATCGCCGCATTCCGAGTCTTCAACGAGATCTACGTGTTGACCAACGGCTCCGCAGGCCCCGGCGGCATGGATATGACGATGTCGATGCTTATCAAGCGCGAAGGCACCGGTATCCAGGCCCGCACTGGTTACGCGAGCGCCATCTCCATCGTCGTGCTCGTCATCGTCGGCGTCATGCTCATCGTGCAGCAGATCGTACAAAAGCGAGGTGAGGACTGATGAATACCAACACGCATAAGGTCACTGTCGGCAAAGTCGTCCAGTATCTGATTCTGATTCTGATGTTCCTGCTGCTCGTCGGCCCGTTCGTCTGGGAACTGTCCCTGTCGTTCAAGGGCAAGGGCGACAACGTCTACGCCGTGCCTCCCTACCTGATGCCGAAGACCCCGACGCTGGAGAATTACATTTCCGTGTTCAAGCAGGTCCCGGTATTCCACTACATGCTCAACACGCTGGTGGTCTGCCTGATCTCCATCTTCGGCAACGTGGTTTTCTCCACGATGGCCGGCTACGCACTGGGACGCCTGAAGTGGCGTGGCCGCGGACTGGTGTTCACCATGTTCATGGGCACCATGGTCATCCCGATCGAAGGCGTGATGATCTCCCAGTTCCTGATCATTCGCTCCATCCACCTGCAGAACACGCTGCTGGCAGTCGCACTGCCTGGCCTGTGCGGTGCCATCAACATCCTGCTCATGACCAACGCCTTCAGATCCATTCCAATGGAACTCGAAGAGGCGGCCATGGTGGACGGTGCCAACCTATGGCAGCGGTTCTTCCACATCTGTGTACCGCAGGTCAAAGGCACGATGACCGTTGTCGGCATCTTCGCATTCGTCGGTGCCTGGAACGACTTCCTGTGGCCGTTGATCGCGATCTCCGATGAAAGCAAGTACACCTTGACCCTCGGCATGAACCGACTCAAGGGCATGTTCATCCAAGATCCGCGACTGATTGCCGCCGGCGCGCTCGTCTCGCTTATCCCGATCATCGTCTTCTTCTGCTGCTTCCAGCGCTACTTCTTCCGTGGCTTGGAACAGGGCGGACTCAAGGGCTGAGCGGACTGGAAAAAAAGGAGATACTCCAATGAAATTCGGAGTCAACTACACGCCGTCGCATGGCTGGTTCCACGCATGGCTCGACCCGGACTGGGACGGCATCGACAACGATCTCAAGCAGATCAGCGAACTGGGTATGGACCATGTGCGCATCTTCCCGATCTGGCCGTATCTGCAACCTAATCGCACTTGGATCAACAAGAAGGGCGTGGCGGATGTGCGCCGCATGGTGCACATCGCCGGCGAGCACGGTTTGGATGCCTATGTGGACGTGTTCCAAGGGCATCTGTCCAGCTTCGACTTCCTGCCTTCATGGCTGGTCACCTGGCATGCGGGCAACATGTTCACCGATGCGGACTCCGTTGCGGCCGAGCGTGAACTGGTCAAGACCATGACCGATGAGCTGTCCAAGGAACCCGCGTTCAAGGGCCTTACCTTAGGCAACGAGGTCAATCAGCTGTCTGACAGGCCGCATCCTACGAAGATGAGCGCCACGAGCCAGCAGATCGATGCATGGCTGAATGCACTGCTTCCGGCCGTTGCCGGCGAAGGGCATAACGCACTGTACAGCGTCAACGATGGCACTTGGTTC
>ENA-OPZZ01001832-OPZZ01001832.1-human-gut-metagenome-genome-assembly--contig:-NODE-1832-length-11889-cov-3.249872_pt1 | contig 11889 bp, 10 predicted proteins | sample MGYA00242487_ERZ504511 | MGnify/ENA primary metagenome ERZ504511 (study PRJEB26092, sample SAMD00036241) | human gut metagenome | host: Homo sapiens | study: EMG produced TPA metagenomics assembly of... | reverse complement strand
CTCCGGTAATCCGTGAGGGGATGCACGTGGATCCGTTGACGATCATGGCAAAGGCTGTCTTGGAAGGTACGGGGCATGATTGCGAGATTGCCCGTGTGGTAGCCCGTAAGAATGATATCCAATTGAATACACCGACCGGAGGCGTGATCGGCGAGCGTTCCTTGAATGTGGAGCTGGGTGAGCAGACGACGGTGGAGAACACGAAGGAGATCTACCCGGGATTATTCGTTTCCGGTATGGCCGCTAACGGCGTAAGCGGTAGCTTCCGTATGGGACCGATCTTTGGAGGCATGCTGATGAGCGGCAAGAAGGCTGCTGAGTTGATCTGCGAAAAACTTGGGAATTGAAAATTGAGAATTGAGAATTGAAAATTATAGATTGTTGTATCTTTAATTTTCAATTCTCAATTCCCAACGGTTTTCCCTTGTCTCAAGAATAAGAATCCCGTTATGATCAACGCCGTGGATAATCCCGTATAGAATACGGAAATGAAAGAATTCGGCAGTAAATGGAACGTGCGGATCGTGATCCCGAAAGCGATCATGAAGATCATGATAATCCAACCTTTCACGTCGAAGAAAGAGAACGGGCAATGTTTCCCGTTTTTCCGGGAGATCCGTTCGGAATGTTTATAGAAAAGCCGTTTAAAGACCAAATTGAAGAAAAGTAAGAAAACGATGGTCGCTTCCCCGATCTTGAATAACCAATAATGGGTATCGTTTAACCATGTGACGATGCCGATGCGTAAGATATTGATACCGGCGAAAATCCATACGCAACCGGCAGTATATAATAATACCTTTTTATTTACTCCAAACTTCATCTATCTTTTTATTTACCGCAAACTTACAACATTCATGTAAAAAACGGAAAAATATCCTTATCTTTGTGCCATGCGTGAGAAAATGAAACAGAGGGTTGTACAATACGTGGTGCTGATGGCCGGCATCTTGGCATTGCTTTCTGTGGTTATCCCTCACCATCATCACCGGGACGGGATGCCTTGTTATCAATCCTTGACCGCGGAGCAAGCGCATGGCGATAAAAGCACTGATACGCATGATTGCGGTTGCGACGGGCATAACTTGGCCTATTTCAGTACGCATATTTCTCATTTTATGGATGGAGATGTGGATATACATCTGATGCCGTTACTCGTCTTATTTGATTACATTTATCCACCTGAACCGGCGTTTTGCGGACAGCTCCTTGATCACGAGAACGCCCCCTACATTGAGTCGCTGCACGACACTTGGATAGTGAGTGCCTCGGGACTTCGTGCCCCTCCTATGTCTTGATACCTCGTTTGTGAGAGCGGGTGAGGACAGACTTGCCCCTATCTATTTATTATTAACGATATCAAGATTTTTTACACAATGAAGAAAATATATTTGGTAGGTGCGATGTGCGCTTACCTGTTTGCCGGTTGTACGGGAAATGCGTCGCAAGCCGGACACGATGAGCATAATCATGAATTAGAGGCTCACGACCATGAGCATGAAGGTGAGGCTCACGATCATGATCATGAGGGACATGAACACGAAGGCCATGACCATGAGCATGAGGCCGGTGGTACCCATCCCGGCGAGATTGTCTTTAAGAAAGCCTTAGCCGAGGCCGTTGGTTTGCAGACCGTAATGGTTAATCCCGCTCCTTTCACGGATGTGATTAAGACGAGCGGACGAGTGATGGCGGCGCAAGGGGAGGAGTCCGTGATCGTCGCTACCGTCCCCGGCGTGATCTCGTTTGGTAGCTTGCCATTCGTGGATGGTACGGCGGTACGCAAGGGACAGGCCGTGTTGAGTATCGCTTCCAACGCCCTCTCGGATGGAGACGTGGCGGCAAGGGCTAAATTCGCTTATGAGACGGCGAAAAAGGAATACGAGCGTATGCAAGCCTTGGTAGGCGATAAGATCGTATCCGCCAAGGATTTCGAGCAGGCCCGCTTGAATTACGAGAACGCCAAGGTCGCTTATGAGGCGATAGCGGGAAAACAGACGGCGAAAGGCGTGTCTGTAGTCTCTCCCTTGAACGGTTACTTGAAGAACATCCAAGTGAAAGAGGGTGATTATGTATCCGTAGGCCAGCCTTTGGCTACGATCTCGCAAAACAATCGTTTGGTATTGCGTGCGGACGTGTCTGAGAAGTATTACAACGATCTTCCCATGATCCAAACCGCTAATTTCATGACTCCGTATGATAACGCTCTCCATAAATTGTCTGATTTGCGTGGACGGTTGTTATCGTATGGAAAGGCTTCCGATATGAACTCTTTCTATGTACCGGTGACTTTCGAGTTCGATAATAAAGGAGCGGTTATCCCCGGTTCTTTCGTCGAGATCTTTTTGCTGACAAAGCCGATGGAGAATGTCTTGAGCGTACCTGTCTCCGCCCTTATCGAGGAGCAGGGCGTTTATTCGGTATTTATCCGTCTGGATGAGGAAGGCTATAAGAAGCAATGGGTGACGCTGGGAGCGAATAACGGCTCGGAGGTACAGATCCTTTCCGGATTGAAACCGGGCGATGAGGTCGTGACCCGTGGCGCTTACCAGATCAAGTTGTCTTCCGCTTCTAACGCGATACCGGCTCATAGCCATAGCCATTAATAGGAGGGACGTTGCATGTTAAATAAGATAATTTATTATTCATTGCACAACCGGTTGGTAATCTTGGTTTGTGCGCTATTGCTGATGATCTGGGGTACGTACACGGCGTTTAATACGGACGTGGATGTGTTCCCGGACTTGAACGCTCCGACGGTCGTGATCATGACCGAGGCGAACGGTATGGCTCCCGAGGAGGTGGAACGCTTGGTGACATTCCCTGTGGAGACTGCCGTGAACGGTGCGATGGACGTGCGGCGTGTACGTTCCTCGTCTACCACCGGATTCTCCGTGGTTTGGGTAGAGTTTGATTGGGGTACGGATATTTACCGGGCTCGTCAGATCGTGTCCGAAAAACTGGCTGTCTTGGGTGAGAGCCTTCCCGAGAACGTAGGTAAACCGACCTTAGGCCCGCAGTCATCCATCTTGGGTGAGATGATGATTCTCGGTTTGACCGCCGATTCCACGTCTTTGTTGGACTTACGTACGATCGCCGACTGGACGATCCGTCCCCGTTTGTTGTCTACGGGCGGTGTGGCGCAGGTTGCCGTGATCGGTGGCGATATTAAGGAGTACCAGATCTTGTTGGACCCGGCTCGTATGAAGCACTACGGTGTAGGGTTGAACGAGGTGTTGGATGTTTGTCGGAATATGAACCGGAACGCCAATGGTGGTGTATTGTATGAGTTTGATAATGAGTATATCATCCGGGGAGTCTTGTCTACGTCGAAGGCGGAAGAGATCGCTCAGGGTGTGGTGAAGACCGTGAATGAGTATCCGGTTACGCTGGGTGATATCGCTACGGTTACGGTGCATATCAAGAAGATCCGTGAGAAGATCGAGTTTAATACGGCCAAGCCTCAGTATATTGAGACGATCTGGGGTGTGGGGTACCGGTTTAAGGTGTGATAGAAATATGATAAAAATGGAGGGGAATATCGTCTGGTGATAGCCCCTCCTTGTTTTTAGGATGAAAAGGACGAACTATGGAAGACAGATTATACAAGAAACTGGAAGCGTATGGTAAGAGTGATTTTTATCCGTTTCATATGCCGGGGCATAAGAGGAATCCGCTGGCTGTGGAGGGGGATTTTCCGGTGGAGAGGGATATTACGGAGATTGACGGGTTTGATAACCTGCATCATGCTGAGGATATTTTGAAAAGGGCCCAGGAGGATACTGCACGGCTTTATGGTGTGCCGGAGAGTTTTTACAGTATTAATGGAAGCTCCGGGGCGATCCTGGCGGCGGTGTCTGCGGCTGTGGATAAGGGGGGACAGATTCTGGTGGCAAGGAACTGCCATAAGGCGGTTTACCATGCGATTTATCTGCGGGAGCTGAGTGCTACGTATATTTATCCACATGAAGATCCGAAATTGGGGATAAACGGAGGGATTTCACCCGGCCGTGTGGAAATGTATCTGGCGGAAAATCCGGATATCCAGGCGGTGCTGATCACTTCGCCGACTTATGACGGGATCGTGTCGGATGTGGCGAGGATCGCGGAGATCGCGCATCGTTATGGTGTGCCGCTGATCGTGGATGAGGCTCACGGGGCGCATTTTAGGTTTTCGGATTATTTTCCGGTGTCTGCGGCGCAGCTTGGTGCGGATGTGGTGATCAACAGTGTGCATAAGACGCTGCCCTGCCTGACTCAGACGGGGGTGATCCATCTGTGCAGTGAGCGGGTGAGCCGGGAAAAACTGAAGCGTTTCCTGGGAATCTATCAGAGCAGCAGTCCTTCTTATATTCTTATGAGCAGCATTGATGCGTGCATGGATAAGCTGGAGCGTGAGGGGGATGAGATGTTCCGTGTGTTTACGGAGAATCTGGAAAAAGCACGCAGGCGTCTTTCCGAGTGTAAGTATATCCGGCTGGTGACGCCGCAGGCCTGTGAGTGCCAGAGAGTTTTTGATTTTGACAGATCCAAGATATTGCTTTCTACTGTGAACAGTTCGCTGAACGGTCGGGAGCTGCATCAGATCCTCCGGAGGGAGTTTCATCTGGAAATGGAGATGGAAGCGGAGAATTATGTGCTGGCGCTGGCGGCTGTGGGTGATACTGCGGAGGGCTTTGAGCGGCTTTGTGATGCTATTGAAGAGATCGACCGTCGTGAATCGTTAAAATACAGAGAAGAGGCTGTGGAGAGAGCGCCCTTGAAAAACGGAAAAATGAAGCAGGTCATGCGGATCTCCCAGGCTATGGATGCGGAGAGTGAGCGGTGTCCGCTGGATGAGTGTATCGGACGGACGTCCGGGGAGTTTGCGTATCTTTATCCGCCGGGGATCCCGCTGATCGTTCCGGGGGAACAGATTTCTGGACATTTCGTAAAAAATGTGAGAAGATACCTGGAACAGGGCTTTGAGGTCCAGGGCCTGAGCGACCAGACCAGTGAGACGGTGTGTGTTGTGAGAAATGAGATGTGAGGTGCGTGGCAGCAGACTGCTCTGTGTATTACGGAGCAGAGCGTGTATAGTAACGCATATGCAGCAGAGGAGACATATGGGAAAGATTTTTTACATTATGGGAAAAAGCTCTTCCGGTAAGGACAGTATTTACAGACAGCTGGAGGGGAATCAGGAGCTGGGGCTTAAGCGGCTTGTAATCTATACTACCCGTCCGATCCGGGATGGAGAGGTGAATGGGAGAGAATATTTTTTTGCAGATGAGAATAAACTGAAGGAGTTCCGAAGAAACGGGAAGCTGATCGAGGCGCGTACTTATCAGACGGTTTACGGGCCGTGGACATATTTTACTGCGGATGACGGGCAGGTGTCTGTGGGAAATGACAGCTATCTGGGGATCGGTACACTGGAGTCTTTTGTGAGGCTCCGGGAGTATTACGGTAATGAAGTGATGTGGCCGGTTTATATAGAGGTGGAAGACGGAGAGCGTCTGGAGCGTGCGCTTGCCAGGGAGAAGACTCAGGAGGTGCCGAAGTACGAGGAGATGTGCAGGCGTTTTCTTGCAGACCAGAATGATTTTTCCGAGGAAAATATTCTTAAAGCAGGTATATGGAAGCGTTTTGAGAATCATAATCTGGATGAATGTGTGAAGGAGATCGTAAATTATATAAAATCTGTGCAATAAGGAAAAATAGTTTTTTTTATACAGAAGATTATGTTATAATTAGTTGAAAGATGTCCGCCGGGTATAACGGAGGGCACAAAAGGCAGAAAGAGGTGATTCTTATGGCAGGATTTCATGACATCATCGGCCATGACGATATAATCAGGCATTTGAAGAATGCGATAGAGACAGGGAAGGTATCCCATTCTTATATTTTTACAGGGGAACCGGGATCCGGCAAGAAGCTTCTTGCGGGGACTTTTGCGGCAGCACTGCAGTGTGAATCGGGAGAGTCTGAACCGTGTATGACTTGTGATTCCTGTAAGAAGGTGATCGGCAAGAATCATCCGGATATCATTACAGTAACTCATGAGAAGCCTGGAAGCATCAGCATTGACGAGGTGCGTGACCAGGTTGTGCGTGATGTGGATATCAAGCCGTACTGCAGTCCGTATAAGATTTACATCATTCCGGATGCGGAGATGATGACGGTGCAGGCGCAGAATGCCATTTTGAAAACTATCGAGGAACCGCCGGAATATGCGGTGATCATGCTGCTGACAAGCAATATCGACAGTCTTCTTCCTACGATCCGTTCCAGATGTGTGCGTCTGGATCTGAAGGTGGTGGATGACAGTCTTGTGAAGGAATATCTGATGGAGCATCTTCAGGTGCCGGATTATCAGGCTGAGATCGATGCGTCTTATGCGCAGGGCAGTATCGGCAAAGCGAAGGAGGCTGCGACTTCTCAGGAGTTTGCGGATATGACTGCCAATGCCCTGAAGATTTTGAAATATGCCAATTCCATGGAGGTTTATGAGCTGACAGAGGCGATCAAGACTTTGACTGCTGATAAGAATAATATCAATGATTATCTGGATATTTTCCAGTTCTGGTTCCGCGATGTTCTGATGTTTAAGGCAACAAGGGAAATTGACAACCTGGTTTTTAAACAGGAGATTAATTTTATCAGAGAGCAGGCCAGCGAGCGTTCTTATGAGAATATCGAAAAAATCCTTGAGGCACTGGAGAAGACGAAGGTGCGTCTCCGTGCCAATGTTAATCTCGAACTTGCCCTGGAGCTCCTGTTCCTGACAATTAGGGAGAAATAGAATGGAAAAGGTAGTTGGAGTCAGATTTCGTAACGTTGGTAAGATTTATTATTTTAATCCTAAGAATTATAAGGTAAAGGTCGGCGATCATGTGATCGTGGAGACTGCCCGTGGTGTGGAGTATGGCCGTGTTGTCCTGGAGCCGCGCAGCGTGAAGGAGGACGAGGTGGTCCATCCGCTGAAGGAGGTTCTCCGTGTTGCAACGAAGGAGGACGAGGACCATGAGGCTGAGAACCGCCGGAAGGAGAAAGAGGCTTTTAAGATCTGCAAGAAGAAGATCCGTGAGCATGGGCTTGAGATGAAGCTGATCGATGCGGAGTATACCTTTGATAATAACAAGGTGCTGTTTTATTTTACAGCGGATGGCCGTATTGATTTCCGGCAGCTGGTTAAGGATCTGGCGTCTGTGTTTAAGACCAGGATCGAGCTTCGTCAGATTGGTGTCCGTGATGAGACGAAGATCCTTGGCGGTATTGGTATCTGTGGAAGGACGCTTTGCTGTCATACGTATCTTTCGGAGTTTGCGCCGGTTTCCATCAAGATGGCGAAGGAGCAGAATCTTTCTCTGAACCAGACGAAGATTTCCGGTGTTTGTGGTCGTCTGATGTGCTGTCTGAAGAATGAGCAGGAGACTTATGAGGAGCTGAACCGGAATCTTCCGGGTATCGGTGATATTGTGACGACGCCGCAGGGTGTTTCGGGTACGGTCCAGAGTGTGAATGTTCTCCGGCAGATGGTTAAGATCGTGGTTGAGGTGAATGACGAGAAGGAGATCCAGGAGTTTCCAGTCCGTGATCTGAGGTTCCGCCCTAAGAGAAAAAAAGGTAAGGGTGGTGCCGGTTCTGCTGACCACGAGGAGAAAGAGGTTAAAAAGGGAGATTCGAAGCCGAATGAGAAGTGATCTGGTTTATTGCGGTGAGCGTGTGGATGATCTTCAGAATGGGTTGTTTGTGATCCAGGATCCGAAGAAGTTTTGCTTTGGGATGGATGCGGTTCTGTTGTCTGGCTTTGCCCGGGTGAAGAGGGGTGAGGTTGCTCTGGATATGGGGACCGGTACGGGGATCATTCCGATCTTGCTTTCTGATCGTACGGATGGGGAGCATTTCACGGGGCTGGAGATCCAGCATGAGTGTGCGGAGATGGCTGACCGTAGTGTGAGGTATAATGGTCTTGAGGACAAGGTTCGGATCGTTGAGGGTGATATCAGGGAGGCTGCCGGGATTTTTGGGGCGGCTTCTTTTGATGTGGTGACGTGTAATCCAGGATTTCGCCGTTTTCATCAGTGGTGCGGTCCAGATACCGGCTGCCGTCCTCGATTTTGGCGATGCGGAAGTCACCCCAGCCAGCCGGGAACCGTCCGCACTCAGCTTGATGAGGTGCAGGGAGGGCTGGACGGAGTTGGTGAACACAAACCGGGCTGTCTGGTTGGCCTCCAGTTGGATGATGCGCTGGGCCTCATCAATGATGTAGCCGGGGCAGTCCAGTTCCGTCACCACATAAGCTCCGGTGGGCAGTTCAGACAGGTCGATTTCGCCGTTTTGGTCGGTAACAAATTCCGCCGGGCCAAAGCTGCCGTCCACCGCCTCAATGCGGAACTTGGCGTTGGGGATCACCTTGGAGGGGTTGGCGCTGTCCACCTTGACCAGCCAGATCCCGGGCTTCTGGTCGTTAAAAAAGTAGAGCTCCTTAATACTGTCTCCGGCCTTCAGTTCAATTTCCTGCGGGGTGGAATCCACCAGATGTTCACTGTCCCCAGTGTCCACCTCCTGGACGCGGTAGGTGCCCGGCCGGCAGTCCGTGAGCAGGATTTCTCCCAAAGCGTCTGTCTCATAGTCCCCCAGCAGCTCCCCATCCCGCCAGATACGGAAGGTGACGCCGGGCATGGTCTCATGGCTCAGGCGGTCGTACTTGATAATCTTCAGGCCGGGCAGGGCATCGTTCTTCAGGGTGTAGGTGACGCAGTCCCCTACCACCACAGTGGTGGTATAGGTCTGGGGATCCCGCTCCCACCCCTCCGGGGCGGCCAGCTCCAAAATCTCATATGCCCCAGGCTTCAGCTCTGTGAAGGTATAGGAACCGCCGGTGTCGGTGGTACCGGTATAGGTGGCGCCGCTCTCGATGTGCTTGATCTGTACCTTGGCTCCCGCCAGGCTGGCCCCGGTGGAAGCGTCGATCTTTTCAATTCTGAGATCGCCGTAGGGTTCATTTTCAAAGTCCACCTCGGCGGTTTCCCCGTACTTCACGGTGACCTGTTTGACCGGCTCCTCGTCCAGCAGGTGATGCTCCGGGGGTACCCGCTCATAGATGGTGTAATTGCCCACTTCGGTGAGAGGGATAGTGATGGAACCGGATTCCGGCGTGGTGTAGACGCCGATGGTGTCCCCGTCCGGGCCCACCACCTCGAAGGTGGCGCCGGAGAGGGTGACAGTAGTGCCCGCCTCATACTTGGTGATCTTGAGGGCGGTTTCGCTGGGAGGGGGCGTAGGCTCGTCTGGGTCATCCGGCTCGTCGGTATCCGAATAGTTAGAGATGGCGTTTCGCAGCAGGCTGGTTTGGGGATCGGTATCGCAAAGATAGCTCTGGAGCTTGCCGTATTCATCCGTTTCCTGGCAGAGGGCATAATAAACGGCGTAGCGGTAGACATCAGCAGAAAGGGTAAGCTGGACGCTGCCGCTCCGTCCCTCCACGCTGGCCGCCGGATACAGCACCTTAAATTGTCCACTGTAGCCGTCTCCGGTATTGGAGACCTTGACCTGGGTAATATCCTGTCCGTTCATGTCTGTAATTCTGGTGCCATCAGGTACGTCACCGGGATTTTGAAACTGGATATTGACGATATGGTTTACCACCCAAGTATCCGAGGTGGCAGTAAATACCTGCTGGAGATATGCTTTTCCATCAAGGGTGACAGGGTACGCCTGCTCCCGGTCTGTAGTGACCGTAATTTGGGGTTCAGCCACATGATCCCAGGTCATGCCTTGGGTATAAATCCTGGTTGTGGCATCCAGAAGCTTTTCTCCAATTGTCCGCTCTGAGCCGGTAAGGCCGGGGCCACGGTGATGTCGTTGATGTCCCACTCGGGGATCAGGTAACACCACAGGGCAATCTTGCCGGCGTAAAAGGCCTGATATTTGTTATCCAGCCCCAGTTCCTCCAAGGAGCGGTGGGGGTACATATTGGCAATCAGCCCCACTACCTTGGGATCGCTGGCCTTCTCCTCAGCCAGATAACGGATACTCTCCCCCTCGGGAACCGTTTGGGGTACGCCGTACTGGTTGGGGTTGACACAGTATGCCGGGATCCTCCTGTTGCTTGCCCTGCGCATTTTCATATAAAAAGTAGGTATAAGATTGGGTCTGCACCTTGCCATTGACAGCCAGATAGTTCATGGAATATCCGCCGCTATAAATGTCCAGTTCGCCCAAAGCCTCTTCCGGAGTAGATGCCGCAACAGCGGATAAAGGCAGCATGCCTATGATTAGGACAGCTGTCAGCAGGAGCGATATTACTTTTTTCACAATATTTCCTCCTCGGTGGATTTAAACAAAGTAAAAAACGCCCCGAAACGGTTCGTGATTGGCCGTTTCGGAGCGGTAACACATCGTTTTGCTATTTTTGCTATGGGTGGTTACATGCCCATTACATTGTATTCGGTATAGAGGTATTTCCCATTTTTATAGACATCCCATGCCTCCACCTCAAACCGGGCCATTGGGGCGGAGTAGAAGACGCGGGTGAGCTGCTCATCCCGCCAGGGCCAGAATGTTTGCACACCGCTGGACTCTGTAATCCCCATAGACAAGCGTAGGATGGGTTCCCCCTTAGAGTTGAGCTTGATGGCTCCAGCCTCCCATAACTCCGGGCAGTTGGGTACGGCGTTATACAGGGTATACAGCATCCGCCGGGTCTCATAGAGGTTCAGGATATGAAGTCTATCCCCAGTTTGGCTCTGGAATCGCAGCACCTGCACTTCCGGGAGCTTCAACTCTGGGAACTGGTTCCAGTCACAAGTCGGCGTGGGCAGCGGGGCCGGGAGCTCCCATAACTTCAGATCGGTAATCTCATAGGTGGTACCGTCATCGCAGAGCACCTTGTCTCCCTCCTTCAGCCGGAGGGGCGTATCTGACTGGGGGATGGTGACCACCCCGGAGGGGGCAGGCGCCGCGCTTTCCTCTGTGTAAGGGGAGCTGGTGTCTACCAGGACACAGTTGGCGCCCTGGTCATACGCCACGCCGAAGTCTACCGCCCGGCCGACGTCCCGGAGCTGCACATAGTTGTGGCCGTGGATGACATACACTTCCAGATCCACCTGTTTCCCGTCCACATAGAAGGTCTGGGTGCTTGGTGCTGCAGTGAGGGCGGCCACCTCTGCTGACGCGGGGCCCCACCAGTGCTGCGCCTATCAAGGTACCTGCCAATACCGCCGGAATAAGCTGTTTCCTTCTCATACGGTTGACCTCCTTCTTTCCTCTGCTGTTCTTGTGTTCCTTACAGCAACAACATACCGGAAATCTGGGGAAAAGTCTACAGCAAAGAGCAGTTCCCTGTGGAGAAAATGAGCCCGGAAACTCAAGCAGGTTACACAACCTCCACCGCCTGCACCTGCCAGCGGTAGGCCCTCTGATTACGCACACAGGTGTAGAGAGTGAGCATGTTCTCGGTGGAAGGGGCGGTGCCGCTGGTATCCGTCTCCTTGACCTTCTGCACACTGGTGACCTCATAGGTGCGGCGCCCCAGCTTGGTGGTCCAGGTGATGGTATCTCCCCATTCCAGGGTGTGGAGATCCCCAAAGTCATCCCGTACCCCCCGGTTGTGCCCGGCGATGGCGCAGTTTCCATCCCAGATGCTGGTGCCTTTGAAAATGTCCCGCGCCCTTCATGAGCGTGGAGCTGTCTGTACCCTCATAGACCCGCACGCTCAGGCCGATGGCGGGGATTCTCAATGTCCCCAGGTATCCGCTGGAATAGTAGAGATCCGATGCCCAGGAGGATATGCGCTTGCGCATATTCATACTGGGTACTTGTTTGGCGTCGCCAGACGTGTTATGATAGATCGAGAACGTAGTGGAGACGGGAGGCGTAGAACATGAGAACAACGCAGCACTC
>ENA-OPZZ01001831-OPZZ01001831.1-human-gut-metagenome-genome-assembly--contig:-NODE-1831-length-11891-cov-3.767681_pt1 | contig 11891 bp, 19 predicted proteins | sample MGYA00242487_ERZ504511 | MGnify/ENA primary metagenome ERZ504511 (study PRJEB26092, sample SAMD00036241) | human gut metagenome | host: Homo sapiens | study: EMG produced TPA metagenomics assembly of... | reverse complement strand
AGCATACCACTTCGCATCCCAAGTTTTACGATACCAAGGCGCATACCATGTGGATTAACATTTTGTCCCAAATCTATCCTCCTTCTAATTATTTTCTTAACTACGATCGTAACATGAGATGTACGTTTAAGATTTGAATGCCTGTCCACGGGAACGTGGGTGAATACGTTTAAGGGTAGGTCCCTGATCAACGAATGCTGTAGCCACATAGAGGTTATCAGGATTCATATCAAAATTATTTTCAGCATTTGCTACTGCTGATTTTAAAACTTTATTAATTACATCAGCACCTGCTTTAGGTGTGAATTTCAATATTGCAAACGCGTCAGCTACGTTTTTGCCACGAATAAGATTCATAACAATACGTACTTTACGCGGAGAAATACGGATATATTTTGCTACTGCTTTAGCTTCCACAGTTGTTCCTCCTTTCAACAATTATCTTAAAGATGTACGTCTTTCTTCGCCAGCATGGCCTTTGTAAGTTCTTGTTGGTGCAAATTCACCAAGTTTATGACCAACCATGTCTTCTGTAACATATACAGGTACATGTTTGCGACCATCATGAACTGCAATTGTATGGCCTACAAATGTAGGAAGGATTGTCGAACTGCGGGACCAAGTTTTAACAACTTTTTTGTCATTAACTGCATTTAAAGCATCAATTTTCTTTTCAAGGCTTTCTGCAACGTAAGGTCCTTTTTTTACTGATCTTGACAAAATATGTCCTCCTTTCATTTTAGAATAAGGTAATCAATTAAGCTACCTTATTCATAAATTTATTATTTACGACGTTTTGCACGACGTTTAACGATGAGTTTATCAGATGCTTTTTTACGGCGAGTTTTAGCACCCATAGCACATTTACCCCATTTAGTAACAGGATGTTTGCGTCCAACTGGGCTACGGCCTTCCCCACCACCATGTGGATGGTCATTAGGGTTCATCGCAACACCACGGTTTTCAGGACGAACGCCTAACCAACGGTTACGACCTGCTTTACCAATTGTGAGGTTTTCATGTTCTAAGTTACCAATCTGACCGATTGTTGCACGGCAATTGATATGGATTTTACGGATTTCACCAGATGGCATACGTAAGAGAGCATAGTTGCCTTCTTTAGCCATAAGCTGAGCAGCTGCACCAGCGGAACGAACCATCTGACCGCCTTTACCGATTTTCATTTCAATGTTGTGTACTAATGTACCAAGTGGAATATTAGCAAGTGGTAATGCATTACCTACTTTAATATCTGCTTCTGGACCGGATACAATCTGGTCACCAACTTTTAATCCATCTGGAGCTAAGATGTAACGTTTCTCACCATCGAAATAGTTAAGAAGTGCGATACGAGCGCTACGGTTTGGATCATATTCTATAGTAGCAACGCGTGCTGGAACACCATCTTTATTACGTTTGAAATCGATTACACGATATAAACGTTTGTGTCCGCCGCCTTGATGTCTTACTGTTAAACGGCCCTGGAAGTTACGACCACCGTTCTTTTTAAGACTTTCAACCAAGGATTTCTCAGGTTTTTTTGCTGTAATTTCTTCGAAAGAAGAAACAGTCATAAATCTTCTACCTGCAGAATAAGGTTTAAAACTCTTTACTGCCACTTAATTAACCTCCTTTTATTTTTTACTTAAGCTTGGAAGAACTCGATAGTTTCTCCAGCTGCAAGTTTTACGATTGCTTTTTTATAGTCAGAACGTTTGCCAAGATTACGGCCCATACGTTTTACTTTACCAAGAACGTTAACTGTATTTACGGATTCAACTTTTACGTTGAAGATAGTAGATACTGCTTTGGCAATTTCAATTTTGTTAGCTTCTTTAGCAACTACAAATACGTATTTGCCTTCTTCCATCAATTCAGTTGTCATTTCTGTAACAAGCGGTCTGATAATGATATCTCTAGCTTCCATTATGCTAATACCTCCTCAATACGTGTAATAGCATCTTTAGTAATGAAGAGTTTGTTATGATTTAAGATATCATATACATTTAATCCGCAAGAACTGATAGCTTTTACACCAGGGATATTGCGAGAAGATTTCTCTACGTTTTCTACTACATCAGCAGTAACGATAAGAGCTTTCTCTGCAACGTTGAAATCGCTCATCATTTTTACAACTTCTTTTGTTTTAGGAGCTGCGAAATCTAAGCTTTCTAATACAATGAAATCACCATTGTTTACTTTATCTGTTAAAGCGCATTTAATTGCTAAACGACGCTGTTTACGAGGCATTCTAAATGCATAGGAACGAGGAGATGGACCAAAAACTGTACCTTTTTGTTCCCAAGGGTTACGACCGCCACCGCGTACTAAACCTCTAGTTTTTGTTGCATGCGTTCCTAAACGCTGAGCTGCCAACTGCATTACAACTGCTTGATGAACAAGACCTTCGTTAACTTCAACGCCAAATACGCTTTCATTTAATTCGATATCACCGATCTGCTGGCCGGCAACTGTATAAACTGCTACTTTAGGCATAATATAGCATATCCTCCTTCCAATTATTATTTCTTAGGTTTAACTGTATCTTTAATTACAACAAAGCTATTTTTAGCACCAGGAATAGCACCTTTGATTAAAATAAGGTTACGGTCTGCATCAACACGTACAACGCTTAAACGCTGAACTGTAACTTTAGCGCCACCCATACGGCCTGGTAATTTTTTACCTTTTAGTACACGTCCACCATGACCAGAAATCATAGCACCTGTAGAACCTGGTTCACGATGAGATTTAGAACCGTGACCCATAGGACCTCTAGCAAAGTTATGACGTTTAATACCGCCGGCAAAACCTTTACCTTTGGAAGTACCAGTAACATCAACTAAATCACCGGCACCAAATATGTCAACGCTGATGGAGTCACCAGCTTTATATTCAGGAACATCTGCAAGGCGTAATTCACGAATAAATTTTACTGGTTCAACGCCAGCTTTTGCGAAATGGCCTTTCATTGGTTTAGTTACATTTTTTTCTTTAACTGTTCCAAAGCCAATCTGAACGGCATTGTAGCCATCAGTTTCAACAGTTTTGCTCTGAAGAACAACATTTTTACCGGATTCTACAACTGTAACAGGAACTACTTTACCTTCTTCAGTAAAGATTTGAGTCATGCCAAGTTTTTTACCTAAAATTACTTTTGCCATCTATTGCCACCTCCTCTTACAATTTAATTTCGATATCCACACCTGCTGGCAAATCTAAACGCATTAAAGCGTCAACAGTTTTAGATGTTGGTTCTAAAATATCAATAAGACGTTTGTGAGTTCTCATTTCGAACTGTTCACGAGAGTCTTTATTAACATGTGGAGATCTTAAAATTGTAAAAATATTTTTTTCGGTAGGCAATGGAATAGGACCAGATACCATTGCACCTGTTCTTTTAGCTGTTTCAACAATTTTAACGGAGCTCTGATCAAGTGCTTTATGATCATATGCTTTTAAACGAATTCTGATTTTCTGCTGTTTAGCCAAATTATTTTCCTCCTTGTCGCCCAGATTCATGACCCGGACAATTTCTCCACGCCAGTTCCCTTGCCTTATGCAAGCAATCTGCCGCGTCATCGCATTTTAAAAGAACTTTATATAAGGGCAGCAAAATGCCGCCCTTATACAAATTAATTATTAAAAGTAATAAGCTTAAGCTTGAAATTATTCGTCGATTTCGATTACACGACCAGCGCCTACTGTATGGCCACCTTCACGAATAGCGAAGCGAAGACCTTTTTCAATAGCGATTGGAGTGATAAGTTCGATAGACATTTCAATGTTATCGCCAGGCATAACCATTTCAGTACCTTCTGGAAGAGTTACAACACCAGTAACGTCAGTAGTACGGAAATAGAACTGTGGACGATAGTTGGAGAAGAATGGAGTATGACGTCCACCTTCTTCTTTAGTAAGAACGTAAACCTGAGCTTTGAATTTTTTGTGTGGATGAATAGTACCAGGTTTAGCAAGTACTTGACCACGTTCAATTTCTTTACGGTCTACACCACGAAGCAATGCACCGATGTTGTCACCAGCAACAGCGCTATCAAGCATTTTGCGGAACATTTCGATACCAGTTACAGTAGTGGATTTCTTTTCTTCAGAAAGACCAACGATTTCAACAGTGTCACCAAGTTTGAGTTCACCACGTTCTACACGGCCGGTAGCAACTGTACCACGACCAGTGATTGTGAAAACGTCTTCTACTGGCATTAAGAATGGTTTATCAGTGTCACGAGTTGGAGTTGGGATATAATCATCAACAGCTTGCATTAATTCAAGAATTTTTTCTTTAGCAGCTGCATCGCCTTCAAGAGCTTGAAGAGCGGAACCAGTTATTACAGGGATATCATCACCTGGGAAGTCATAGCTGGAGAGAAGCTCACGAACTTCCATTTCAACGAGTTCGAGAAGTTCAGGATCGTCAACCTGGTCAGCCTTGTTAAGGAATACAACGATTGCAGGAACACCAACCTGACGAGCAAGAAGAATGTGTTCACGAGTCTGTGGCATAGGGCCATCAGCAGCACTAACAACGAGGATAGCACCGTCCATCTGAGCAGCACCAGTGATCATGTTTTTAACATAGTCAGCATGGCCTGGGCAGTCAACGTGTGCATAGTGTCTAGTGTCAGTTTCATATTCAACGTGTGCAGTGTTGATTGTAATACCACGTTCACGTTCTTCTGGAGCTTTATCAATCATGCTGTAATCTTCGAACTGAGCCATACCTTTTTCAGATAAAACTTTAGTGATAGCAGCAGTTAAAGTAGTTTTACCATGGTCAACGTGACCGATTGTACCAATGTTTACATGTGGTTTAGTTCTTTCAAACTTCTGTTTAGCCATTTAATTAATTTCCTCCTTTATTATTCGCCTTTTGTTTTAGCGACAATAGCATCAGATATATTTTTAGGAACTTCATCATAGTAAGAAACTTCCATGGAGTAGTTCCCACGACCCTGTGTTTTAGAGCGTAAGTCGGTTGCATAACCGAACATTTCAGAAAGTGGAACAAATGCGTTGATTACCTGTACACCATTGCGTGGTTCCATACCTTCGATACGACCACGACGGGAGTTTAAGTCACCAATTACATCGCCCATGTATTCTTCAGGAACAGTAACTTCAACTTTTACATATGGTTCTAATAATACTGGATTTGCTTTTAAAGCACCAGCTTTGAATGCCATAGAACCTGCAACTTTGAAGGCCATTTCTGAGGAGTCAACTTCATGATAAGAACCATCATAAACGATAGCTTTGATATCAACCATTGGATAACCAGCAACAACACCGTTTTCCATAGCTTCTTTGATACCATTTTCGATTGGTCCGATGTATTCTTTAGGAATAGCACCACCAACGATTTTGCTTTCGAAGGAGAAACCTTCACCTGGATCTTGTGGAATGAGTTCAATCCAGCAATGACCATACTGACCTTTACCACCGGACTGACGAACGAATTTACCTTCAGATTTAACTGTTTTGCGGATTGTTTCACGGTAAGCAACCTGTGGTTTACCTACTTTACAATCTACTTTAAATTCGCGGCTCATACGGTCTACGATAATATCGAGATGTAATTCACCCATACCAGAGATAATTGTCTGCCCAGTTTCAGCATCAGTTCTTACACGGAATGTAGGATCTTCTTCTGCTAATTTCTGGAGAGCAATACCCATTTTTTCCTGGTCAGCTTTAGTTTTTGGTTCTACAGCTACGGAAATAACTGGATCTGGGAATTCCATAGATTCAAGAATGATTGGATGATTTTCATCGCAAAGTGTATCACCTGTTGTAGTATCTTTAAGACCTACAGCAGCAGCGATATCACCGCTGTAAACAACTTCAATTTCTTTACGGTTGTTTGCATGCATCTGTAAAATACGTCCGATACGTTCTTTTTTGCCTTTTGTAGAGTTAAATACATAAGAACCAGCATTTAATGTACCGGAATAAACACGGAAGAATGCGAGTTTACCAACAAATGGGTCAGCCATAATTTTGAATGCTAACGCTGCGAATGGTTCTTCGTCGCTAGATTCACGTTTGTCTTCTTCATTTGTATCAGGATTTATACCTTTGATTGCTGGAATATCAACTGGAGCTGGCATATAGTCAACAACAGCATCAAGCATAGGCTGAATACCTTTATCTTTGTAAGAAGAACCGCAAACTACTGGAGTAATTTCGCAAGCGATTGTAGCTTTACGAATTGCAGCTTTGATTTCTTCTTCAGTAAGTTCTTCACCTTCAAGATATTTCATCATTAATTCATCATCTGTTTCTGCAACAGAATCAAGCATTTTCTGACGATATTCTTCAGCTTTTTCTTTATATTCAGCTGGAATTTCTACGGCTTCAGGTTCTTTTGTATAATCTTCTTCGTAGATTACAGCTTTCATTTTAATTAAGTCAATAAGACCTTGGAAAGTATCTTCAGATCCGATTGGAATCTGAATAGCAACTGGATGTGCGTTAAGACGTTCAACCATCATTTTGAGAACATTATAGAAGTCAGCACCGATGATATCCATTTTGTTAACGTATACCATACGAGGTACATGATATCTTTCAGCTTGACGCCAAACTGTTTCAGATTGAGGTTCAACACCGCTTTTTGCGGATAATACAGTAACAGCACCATCAAGTACTTTAAGAGAGCGTTCTACTTCAACTGTGAAATCCACGTGACCTGGTGTATCAATGATGTTAATACGATGGTTTTTCCAATGGCAAGTTGTAGCAGCAGAAGTAATTGTGATACCTCTTTCCTGCTCCTGTTCCATCCAGTCCATTGTTGCTCCACCTTCATGAACTTCACCCATTTTATGAAGTATACCTGTGTAGAACAGAATACGCTCTGTAGTAGTGGTTTTACCAGCATCAATATGTGCTATAATACCAATGTTACGAGTTTTTTCGAGTGAAAATGCTCTTGCCACTTACTCATCGCTCCTTATATTATACAAAAGATACTTTAAAATTACCAACGATAATGAGCAAATGCTTTATTAGCTTCAACCATTTTATGAGTATCTTCTTTTTTCTTAATTGCTGCACCTGTGTTATTAGCAGCATCCATTAATTCGCCGGAAAGACGTTCGTTCATAGTTTTTTCACCACGAAGTCTAGCATAGTTAACAATCCAACGAATACCAAGTGTCATACGACGATCCTGACGAACTTCTACAGGAACTTGGTAGTTAGCACCACCAACACGGCGAGCACGAACTTCTAATACTGGCATAACATTTTTCAATGCAGTTTCAAAAACTTCCATCGGGTCTTTACCAGTTTTTTCTTTTATAATGTCAAATGCATCATATACAACTTTCTCAGCAACACCTTTTTTACCGGAAAGCATAACTTTATTTATGAATTTAGTTACAACCTTGGATTTGTACACCGGATCTGGTAATACATCTCTTTTAGGTACGGAACCTTTTCTTGGCATTACTACCCCTCCTTGTCATAGTCTTCAATGTTTTAGTAATTATTTTTTCTTAGGACGTTTTGCACCGTATTTAGATCTTCCTTGTTCACGGTTTTGAACACCTGCAGTATCCAAAGAACCACGAATGATGTGATAACGCACACCTGGTAAGTCTTTTACACGACCGCCTCTAATTAAAACAACACTATGTTCCTGAAGATTGTGACCAATACCAGGGATATAAGCTGTTACTTCAATACTATTCGTTAAACGAACACGGGCAACTTTACGCAATGCGGAGTTTGGTTTTTTAGGAGTAGTAGTATATACTCTTGTGCAAACACCACGTTTCTGCGGGCAATTTTTTAATGCCGGTGCTGTAGATTTTTCCTGCATGCTCTGTCTGCTTTTACGAATCAACTGATTTATTGTAGGCATACATGCACCTCCTTCCTCAAATTTCCAAAGGCTTCAAAGCCCTATCCTTGTTTCGGATATTTTAGATTAAGAAATCTCACTTGCTGTGAGATTTTCAGCTTAGTTAACGGTATCCCTTAAAGTAATGCTACCGCAGCAGCTCCTACTTCAATGTTACAGGATTTACCTAGTTCAGCCATTGTATTTCCAAAAATCATTTCTACATTTTTAGTCATACAAAGCTCTCTTAAAGGGCTTAAAACTCTATCATCTGCGTCATCTGCTATGTAAACACATTTCGCTAAATCGTTTTTCACCGCTTTAGTAACTTGTTTTATGCCAATAACGCGTTTAGCATTTTTCAGTGTAACTGTCATTTTATCACTCCTAAATACTAACTGACAGATTTCAGGCACTCATTAATATTATCATCATTAAAAAGCATTGTCAACACATATTTTGCAAGTATTTTTATTAACACGGCACCTGGCGTATCATATAAAAATATAAAAGCCGTAAAAACCCTTATAAATAAAAGCTTCATAGCATCTTACTTTATAGTTTATTGAATTTTAAGAAAATATTTTTATTTACATACCTTTTACATTAGACACTTGTTTTTGATAGAAAGATTTTATTTTCCATCTAATATTGTCGTAAAAAGCACAAAAAGGACACCGGATAATATCCAGTGTCCTTTAATAGCTTATCAACTTTACTTAAAATAAAATTATTTAAGTTCTACAGTTGCGCCAGCTTCTTCTAATTTAGCTTTTAAAGCTTCAGCGTCTTCTTTGGAAGCGCCTTCTTTAACAGGAGCAGGAGCACCGTCAACTAAAGCTTTAGCTTCTTTTAAACCAAGGCCAGTTACTTCACGAACAACTTTGATTACGTTGATTTTTTTGTCGCCAGCGGAAGCAAGAATTACATCGAATTCAGTTTTTTCTTCAGCAGCAGCACCACCAGCTGCAGGAGCAGCAGCTACAGCTACAGGAGCAGCAGCGCTAACACCAAATTTTTCTTCCATAGCTTTTACAAGTTCGGATAATTCAAGAACAGTCATTTCTTCAATGGCTTGCATAATTTCTTCTTTAGTCATTTTTATATTCCTCCAAATTTAAAACATTAATTTCATTTTATTTTTATATTATTTATATAAAGAGAGTCTGCTTATGCAGATTCTTTCTGAGCGCGGATTGCATCAAGCACATATACTGCATTGCGAATAGTACCCTGAAGTACATTGACAACGCCAGAGATAGGAGCTTGCATACTGCCAAGAACTTTCGCGATGAGAACTTCGCGGGATGGTAGGGATGCCAAAGCTTTAACTTCTTCAACATTGATAACTTTACCTTCAACAAAACCAGCTTTAATAGTTAAAACTTCTGTGTTTTCAAGTTTATTTTCTTTGATGAATTCATATATAACTTTAGCTGGAGCTACAGCATCATCAGCGGATACTGCAAGAGCAGTAGTACCGTTAAGAACTGGATCTAAACCTTCTAAGCCAATTTCATTTGCAGCAATACGAACCATTGTATTTTTTACAACATGATAAGTAACACCTGCTTCACGAAGTTTAGCACGAAGTTTCATATCTTGAGCTACAGTTAAACCTCTATAACCTGTTAATACAGCACCTTTTGCAGCGCTAAGTTGTTCTTTAAGACCTGCAACTGCGGCCTGTTTTTCTGGACGAATGTTTGCCATTTACATGACACCCCCTCTCAAATGAGAAATATTTATTACGAAACCAAAAAACGGTCTCTAGTGAGGACCAGAGACCGCAAAGTTTTCATGCCTTGCCAAGTATCTGACCTCGGCAGGCTATATTATGTTACAAATAATGTAACACCTGCTGTCTTAAGTCGCTTTACTAAATGAATATTAAATTATTCAGCTTTAGCAGCTTTAAAGTTTGTGTTTACAGTAACAGCTGGGCCCATAGTTGTGCTAACTGTGATGTTACGCATATACTGACCTTTAGCTGCTGCTGGTTTAACTTTTACTAATGTGTCAAGAAGAACCTGTAAGTTTTCAACAAGTTTTGCATTGTCGAAAGAAACTTTACCGATTGGCACATGTACGTTACCAGCTTTATCTGTTCTATATTCAACTTTACCTGCTTTAATTTCATTAACAGCTTTTGTTAAATCCATTGTAACAGTACCAAGTTTAGGGTTTGGCATTAAGCCACGAGGACCAAGGATTTTACCTAAACGACCTACAACACCCATCATATCAGGAGTTGCTACTGTAACATCGAAGTCACACCAGCCCTCTTTGATTTTTGCAACGAGTCATCAGAACCAACAAAGTCAGCTCCAGCAGCTTCTGCTTCAGCAACTTTATCGCCTTTAGCAAAAACTAAAACTCTTTTAGATTTACCAGTACCATGTGGTAATACAACGGCACCGCGAACTTGCTGATCTGCATATTTAGGGTTAACACCTAAACGAACAGCTACATCAACACTTTCATCAAATTTAGCAGTAGCAGTTTTTTTAACTACTTCAATAGCTTCTGCTAAATCATATGCTTTACCAGCTTCAACTAATTTAGCTGCGTCCTGGTATTTTTTACCAAATTTAGCCATTATTAAAATTCTCTCCTTTGTGGTTTTAACGGTATAAGCCTCCCACAGTCAAGTATCTTACATCAACTAATAAAATTAGTCAACGATTTCGATACCCATGCTGCGTGCAGTACCTTCGATCATGCGAGTTGCAGCTTCGATATCTGCAGCATTGAGGTCTTGCATTTTGCTTTCAGCAATTTTCATTGCTTCAGCACGTGGTAATTTAGCCACTTTCTTTTTATTAGGTTCACCAGATGCTTTTTCAATGCCAGCTGCTTTCTTTAATAACACAGCTGCTGGTGGAGTTTTTGTAACAAAAGTAAAGGATCTATCTTCAAAAACTGTAATTTCTACTGGAATAATTAAACCGCCCTGTTTAGCAGTTCTTTCGTTGAATTCTTTAACGAAAGCCATGATATTTACACCAGCCTGACCTAAAGCAGGACCAACTGGAGGAGCAGGAGTAGCTTTACCAGCGAGAACTTGCAATTTTACAAGTTTAACAACTTTTTTTGCCATTGTTATTTACACCTCCTTAGGATTATGGAATATAACTATATGTTATATTTGAATTTGCTGATTTATATTTTTTCTATCTGATCGAAATCTGCTTCAATTGCAGTTTCACGACCAAACATATCAACAACGCCTTTAATCTTACTCTTACTATAATCAATTTCTGTTATAGTTGCAACAAAATTTTCAAAAGCACCAGAAGTAATGTTTACTTGGTCTCCCACTTCAACATCAAGTTCTGTTGGTTTATCCATACCCATTGCTTTTAAAATTCTATTTGCTTCTTCTTCAGTTAATGGAACAGGTTTTGTATTTGAACCTACAAATCCTGTAACGCCTGGTGTATTTCTTACAATATACCAAGAACGTTCATCAACTATCATTTCAAGTAAGACATAACCTGGAAAAATTTTTCTTTCTACTACTTTTTCTTTGCCATTTCTCTTTTCAGTCTCTTTTTCTACAGGCACGATTACATTGAAGATTTTGTCTTCCATGCCCATGGAGTGGATTTTTCTTTCAAGATTGGCTTTTACTTTGTTTTCATAACCGGAATATGTATGTATAACATACCATTTCTTTTCTAATTCCATGCCAAGGGACAAGACATCTCCACCTCCTGTAATTATCGTAAAATGAGATCAAATATATGGGCAAAAACAGTATCACATATCCAAATTAAAGCACAAACAAATGCCACTGCAACGAAAACTACTCCTGTATAAGAAACCAGTTCTCTGCGAGTAGGCCAAACAACTTTTTTTAACTCACTTTTTACACCAGATAAAAATCCTATTATTCCTGAATTATTCGACAAGACCGGTGACCAGATTTGCACGCTGGGTCATGAGTTCGGTTCTGTGACAGGACGTAAGCGCCGTTGTGGCTGGATTGACCTGGTGGCATTGAAATATGCCATTATGGTAGACG
>ENA-OPZZ01001830-OPZZ01001830.1-human-gut-metagenome-genome-assembly--contig:-NODE-1830-length-11897-cov-2.339252_pt1 | contig 11897 bp, 11 predicted proteins | sample MGYA00242487_ERZ504511 | MGnify/ENA primary metagenome ERZ504511 (study PRJEB26092, sample SAMD00036241) | human gut metagenome | host: Homo sapiens | study: EMG produced TPA metagenomics assembly of... | reverse complement strand
CGCAAATCTGCCGTGCGTCGTAACAGCCTGATGATCACCTTGTCACAGTCTGGCGAAACCGCGGATACCCTGGCGGGCCTGCGTCTGTCGAAAGAGCTGGGTTACCTTGGTTCGCTGGCAATCTGTAACGTTCCGGGTTCTTCTCTGGTGCGCGAATCCGATCTGGCGCTGATGACCAACGCGGGTACGGAAATCGGCGTGGCATCCACTAAAGCATTCACCACTCAGTTAACTGTGCTGTTGATGCTGGTGGCGAAGCTGTCTCGCCTGAAAGGTCTGGATGCCTCCATTGAACATGACATTGTGCATGGTCTGCAGGCGCTGCCGAGCCGTATTGAGCAGATGCTGTCTCAGGACAAACGCATTGAAGCGCTGGCAGAAGATTTCTCTGACAAACATCACGCGCTGTTCCTGGGCCGTGGCGATCAGTACCCAATCGCGCTGGAAGGCGCATTGAAGCTGAAAGAGATCTCTTACATTCACGCTGAAGCCTACGCTGCAGGCGAGCTGAAACACGGCCCGCTGGCGCTGATTGACGCGGATATGCCGGTTATCGTCGTTGCACCGAACAACGAACTGTTGGAAAAACTGAAATCCAACATTGAAGAAGTTCGCGCGCGTGGCGGTCAGTTGTATGTCTTCGCCGATCAGGATGCGGGTTTTGTAAGTAGCGATAACATGCACATCATCGAGATGCCGCATGTGGAAGAGGTGATTGCACCGATCTTCTACACCGTTCCGCTGCAGCTGCTGGCTTACCATGTCGCGCTGATCAAAGGCACCGACGTTGACCAGCCGCGTAACCTGGCAAAATCGGTTACGGTTGAGTAATCACTATCATAGATAAAAAAGGGCTGCCGACCGGTGGCCCTTTTTTATAACTGACATCAATAAATTCATCTATCTTTCTATATAAATATATTCTGAATTATCATTAATGTCTGATAACAAACTTGATTTTTTACTGTTTAAATAATATTTAAACAATAAATTTATATTTTATTTTTGCGTAATTAATATTATTTTTAGATAAAGCCGTCTCTTTGGTGTACTATTCCTTTGAATCAAAAATACACTTATTAATATAAGTGATGATTCATGGTAAAGGATATATTATATCAATGGAGTTTTTATGAAGCGTAATATTATAGGCGGTGCATTCACTCTGGCATCTCTAATGCTGGCCGGGCATGCACTGGCAGAAGATGGTGTTGTTCACTTCGTCGGTGAAATTGTCGACACTACTTGTGAAGTTACCTCCGATACAGCCGATCAAATTGTCCCACTGGGTAAAGTCAGTAAAAATGCATTTTCAGGTGTAGGTAGTCTGGCGTCGCCACAGAAGTTCAGTATTAAACTTGAAAATTGCCCGGCAACGTACACTCAAGCAGCCGTTCGTTTTGATGGTACAGAAGCGCCTGGCGGCGACGGCGACCTGAAAGTGGGTACGCCGCTTACAGCAGGCAACCCTGGTGATTTTACCGGTTACAGGACAAGCGATTGCGGCAACCGGCGTTGGTATTCGTATTTTTAACCAGTCCGATAATTCGCAGGTTAAACTTTATAACGACTCTGCTTATACCGCTATCGATGCTGAAGGCAAGGCTGAAATGAAGTTTATTGCACGCTATGTGGCAACCAATGCGACCGTAACGGCTGGTACGGCGAACGCTGATTCACAATTTACTGTCGAATATAAGAAATAATTTATCAAGGGCCTTTTTATTCAGTTGGCTTTGGCCAGGGAGTCGTTATGTCCAGAAAAAGTTGTTTAATCAGGCTCTTTAAAACAACAGTTTCATGTAAGTTATTTACCGCGATTATACTCAGCGTTTTTTTAGGCCAACCAGCATTAACTTATGCAGGCGTTGTCATTGGTGGTACGCGGGTGGTTTACTTAAGTAATAATGCTGATAAATCTATTTCTGTATTTAGCAAAGAAGAAAAAATACCTTATCTCATCCAGGCTTGGGTAGATCCATTTAATAAAGAGGATAAAAGCAAAGCGCCGTTTACCGTTATTCCGCCAGTATCACGATTAGAACCTTCGCAAGAAAAAATATTACGCATTATTCACACCAAAGGTGTGTCATTGCCTGATGATCGCGAGTCAGTCTTCTGGCTGAATATTAAAAATATTCCGCCATCAGCGAGCAACAAAGCGACGAACTCGCTGGAAATAGCAGTAAAAACGCGTATCAAGCTGTTCTGGCGACCAGCAAATATCCGCCTTATTCCCGAAGATGCTGCGCCGAAAGTGAAATGGCGCCGGGAAGGGCGAAATCTGATAGCAGAGAATCCCAACCCAATTCATATCAGTGTGATGGATGTCATCGTTGATGGCCATGATGTGCCCCTCAATATGATCCGTCCTTTTGAAACGCTCACGTTACCTTTACCTGCTAATTCTGCGGGAGGCCAAATGACCTGGCGATTTATTAATGATTACGGCGCAGTCAGTGACCCGATAAAAATGACGCTGTAAGCAAGGGATAAGGATAGGCGTATTATGATGACGACCAGAATAGTGGTTGGCCTCACGGCAGGGACGTGTCTGATTTTCTCGCAAAACCTGATGGCCGAGGTCAGTGTATTCAATCCGGCGCTTCTGGAAATCGACCATCAATCCGGAGTCGATATTCGCCAGTTTAATCGGGCAAACCTGATGCCCCCAGGTGTTTATAGCGTTGATAATTTTTATCAACGGTAAAATGTTTGAACGTCAGGATGTGACATTTGTTCAGGATAATCCAGATGCTGATCTGCACGCTTGCTTTATTGCCATTAAAAAAACACTGTCCTCCTTTGGCATAAAAGTTGATGCGCTCAAATCGTTCAATGATGTGGATGAGACGGTTTGCCTCGATCCTGCTCCACGTATTGAAGGCTCATCCTGGCAGTTTGACAGTGATAAATTGCAGCTGAATATATCCATTCCCCAAATCTACATGGACGCGATGGCTTATGATTACATCAGCCCCACGCGTTGGGATGAGGGGATTAACGCGCTCACCATCAACTACGATTTTTCTGGTTCACATACACTACGTTCAGATTATGGTTCACAAGAGACAGATACCAGTTATCTCAATCTGCGCAATGGACTGAATATTGGACCGTGGCGGCTACGTAATTACAGTACTTTAAACACCAGCGATGGCCGTGCGGAATACAACTCCATTAGTACCTGGATACAGCGCGATATTGCCGCGTTAAGAAGCCAGATTATGATTGGTGATACGTGGACGGCGAGCGATATTTTCGACAGTACGCAAATTCGCGGCGCGCGTTTGTATACTGATAACGATATGCTACCCGCCAGCCAGAATGGCTTTGCTCCTGTGGTTCGTGGGATTGCAAAGTCCAACGCCACCGTCATCATTCGGCAGAATGGCTACGTGATTTATCAGTCTGCCGTTCCACAAGGTGCTTTTGAGATCACCGATCTCAACACCGCCAGTACAGGTGGCGATTTGGACGTAACCATCAAAGAAGAAGACGGTAGCGAACAACGATTCACCCAACCTTATGCTTCATTGGCGATTCTTAAACGTGAAGGTCAGACAGATGTTGATGTCAGCGTGGGTGAATTGCGCGATGAAGACGGATTTACACCGGACGTCCTTCAGGCGCAAATACTTCATGGTTTTTCCCACGGGATCACTTTATATGGAGGTATGCAGGCTGCTGAAAATTATGGTTCTGCAGCTCTGGGTGTCGGTAAAGATCTTGGCGCTTTGGGCGCAATTTCTTTCGATGTGACACATGCTCGTGCGAATTTTAGCCATGATGATACAGAAACGGGTCAGTCATATCGCTTTCTCTATTCAAAACGATTTGACGACACAGACACTAGCTTGCGCCTGGTTGGCTATCGTTACTCCACCGAGGGCTACTATACCCTCAATGAGTGGGCATCGCGGCGCAACAGCCCTGAAGACTTTTGGGAAACAGGTAACCGACGTAGTCGCGTGGAGGGAACGCTAACGCAGTCGTTGGGGAGAGATTATGGCAATTTATACCTGACATTAAGCCGGCAACAATACTGGCATACCGATGATGTCGAACGATTAATGCAATTTGGCTACAGCAGTAGCTGGAAGCGTCTCTCGTGGAACGTCTCCTGGAGTTATTCCAATACTGCCAGACAGGGGACGGGGAACAACCATGCCAGTGATAACACCAGTGAGCAGATCTACATGCTCTCTTTATCTGTTCCTTTATCGGGCTGGTGGGGTAATAGTTACGCCACCTATTCTGTTTCGCAAAACGATAATTCCGGTAGCTCACATCAACTCGGACTCAGCGGTACGGCGCTGGAAAGAAATAACCTTTCATGGAATTTAATGCAGTCCTATAACAGTCATGATGATGAGGTTGGCGGTAATATGTCCCTGACCTATGATGGCTCTTATGGCACGGTGAACGGCAGCTATAACTACAGCCAAAATTCCCAGAGGCTGAATTATGGTATCAGAGGGGGAATTCTGGCACACAGCGAAGGGGTAACGTTAAGTCAGGAGTTAGGTGAAACTATTGCTCTTGTTAAAGCACCTGGGGCCGCCGGGTTAGAAATAGATAATATGCGCGGTGCTGCGACGGACTGGCGCGGCTATACCGTCAAGACACAGCTAAACCCTTATGATGAAAATCGGGTAGCAATCAGCGATAACTATTTCTCGAAGTCGAATATAGAACTTGATAATACCGTCGTTACGATGGTTCCCACGCGTGGTGCAGTGGTTAAAGCGGAGTTTGTGACTCATGTGGGTTATCGCGTTCTCTTCAGAGTGTTAAATGCAAATGGTAAACCGGTACCTTTTGGAGCCATTGCTGCGATACAAGATGCAAGTTTGGCAGATTCAGGAATTGTCGGTGACCGTGGCGAACTTTATCTTTCTGGTCTACCAGAAAAAGGACAGGTTACGTTATCCTGGGGAGAAAACGCCTCAACAAAATGCATCTTCAATTATTCACTTTCGACACCAGAAAGTGAGAGCGGATTAATTGAACAGGGTGTGACATGTCATTAAAAGGATTTTTATGAACAAGTATATCAAACAGTGGTGCTTTGCTGTGTTTATGCTCTCGTTAAGTAGTGTAGCACTTGCAGCTCCTAAAGGTATCTGTACCCCTGATAATGGCGTATTTCACAGTACGCTTGATTTCTCGGGATATCTTATTACCGCGAACGAAAATAAGGTTGGAACGACATTTAACACCACTGTAACTAATGGATCCTCATATCCTGGACGCTGTCATTGTGATACTGGTAACGTAGGAGAATTCCCCTATATCTATTATACGTCAAAAATAAACCAGGCATTAACTTATGCTGGGGTTCACTCTAATATTAATTATTATGATCTTAATCCGAACCTTGATGTTGGGATTGCTATAGATATTCTTGGGGTTGGGTATGTGAATGCACCTTTTGAATATCATGCTAACAACCCGTCTGGTAATACAAAGTACAATTGCAACCGCATTGAACCTTTAAGTATATCTAGTGGGGCTAAAGCGATAGTATATTTTTATATCAAGAAGACATTTGCAGGAAAATTGATTATTCCTGAAACAAAGATAGTGACATTGTATGGAACAATTAGCCGTGACACCCCGGTGGATTACTCACAGCCGATGGCTGATGTTTATATTCGGGGCGATATTACAGCTCCGCAAAGTTGCGAAATAAATAATTTACAGCCAGTTTATTTTGATTTTAAAGAAATACCAGCTGCAGATTTTTCATCTGTTGTTGGAAGTGCGGTAACAACACATAAAATTACTAAAACGGTCACTATTGAGTGTGAAAACCTAGGGATACTGAATACCGATGATATCAGTACGTCTTTTTATGCTACCGAACCCAATACGGACAATTCAATGGTCGTAACTTCAAACTCTAACGTGGGGATAAAAATTTACGACAAAAATAATAAGGAAATCAAAGTGAACGGTGGTGAGTTGCCAACAGACATGGGTAAATCAACAGTGTATGGTGAAAAATCAGGTAGTGTAACTTTTTCAGCTGCTCCTGCGAGCCTTACTGGAGCTCGCCCAGCCCCGGGGCAATTTACTGCAACAGCGACGATAACTGTTGAGATTGTGCGCTAATAGGTCTGACAACGATTGTTCATCACATCGTTGTCATCTCACCCATTTCTTTATCACTTTTAAATGCATCATGACAAAAAGATGACATGTGGGATTTTCATCTTCACATTTAAAATCAGTAAGTTATTTGGTAATTCCTTTCTGTCATAAAAATGTCATATTCCTTACATATAACTGTCACCTGTTTGTCCTATTTTGCTTCTCGTAGCCAACAAACAATGCTTTATGAATCCTCCCAGGAGACATTATGAAAGTTATGCGTACCACCGTCGCAACTGTTGTCGCCGCGACCTTATCGATGAGCGCTTTCTCTGTGTTTGCAGAAGCAAGCCTGACAGGTGCAGGTGCAACCTTCCCTGCGCCGGTGTATGCCAAATGGGCTGACACTTACCAGAAAGAAACCGGTAATAAAGTTAACTACCAGGGTATCGGTTCTTCCGGTGGCGTAAAACAGATTATCGCTAATACCGTTGATTTTGGTGCCTCTGACGCGCCGCTGTCTGACGAAAAACTGGCTCAGGAAGGTCTGTTCCAGTTCCCGACCGTGATTGGCGGCGTGGTGCTGGCGGTTAACATTCCAGGGCTGAAGTCTGGCGAACTGGTGCTGGATGGTAAAACCCTCGGCGACATCTACCTGGGCAAAATCAAGAAGTGGGATGATGAAGCCATCGCCAAACTGAATCCGGGTCTGAAACTGCCTTCACAAAACATTGCTGTAGTACGCCGCGCAGATGGCTCCGGGACTTCCTTCGTCTTCACCAGCTACCTGGCGAAAGTGAACGAAGAGTGGAAAAACAACGTTGGTACTGGCTCTACCGTAAAATGGCCGATCGGTCTGGGCGGTAAAGGTAACGACGGTATCGCCGCGTTCGTTCAGCGTCTGCCGGGTGCAATTGGTTATGTTGAATATGCTTACGCGAAGCAGAACAACCTGGCGTACACCAAACTGATCTCCGCTGATGGTAAACCGGTTAGTCCGACCGAAGAAAACTTCGCTAATGCAGCAAAAGGTGCAGACTGGAGCAAAACCTTCGCTGCGCAGCGCCTCGCGAACGCCGGGCTGGATTACTACAACCACAACCTGGACACCTCGCCGGAGTTTTACGGCAATATCATCACCACACGCACTTATCAGGAACGCCTCGATACGCTGGAAAAAGTGCGCGATGCCGGGATCAAGGTCTGTTCTGGCGGCATTGTGGGCTTAGGCGAAACGGTAAAAGATCGCGCCGGATTATTGCTGCAACTGGCAAACCTGCCGACGCCGCCGGAAAGCGTGCCAATCAACATGCTGGTGAAGGTGAAAGGCACGCCGCTTGCCGATAACGATGATGTCGATGCCTTTGATTTTATTCGCACCATTGCGGTCGCGCGGATCATGATGCCAACCTCTTACGTGCGCCTTTCTGCCGGACGCGAGCAGATGAACGAACAGACTCAGGCGATGTGCTTTATGGCAGGCGCAAACTCGATTTTCTACGGTTGCAAACTGCTGACCACGCCGAATCCGGAAGAAGATAAAGACCTGCAACTGTTCCGCAAACTGGGGCTAAATCCGCAGCAAACTGCCGTGCTGGCAGGGGATAACGAACAACAGCAACGTCTTGAACAGGCGCTGATGACCCCGGACACCGACGAATATTACAACGCGGCAGCATTATGAGCTGGCAGGAGAAAATCAACGCGGCGCTCGATGCGCGGCGTGCTGCCGATGCCCTGCGTCGCCGTTATCCGGTGGCGCAAGGAGCCGGACGCTGGCTGGTGGCGGATGATCGCCAGTATCTGAACTTTTCCAGTAACGATTATTTAGGTTTAAGCCATCATCCGCAAATTATCCGTGCCTGGCAGCAGGGGGCGGAGCAATTTGGCATCGGTAGCGGCGGCTCCGGTCACGTCAGCGGTTATAGCGTGGTGCATCAGGCACTGGAAGAAGAGCTGGCCGAGTGGCTTGGCTATTCGCGGGCACTGCTGTTTATCTCTGGTTTCGCCGCTAATCAGGCAGTTATTGCCGCGATGATGGCGAAAGAGGACCGTATTGCTGCCGACCGGCTTAGCCATGCCTCATTGCTGGAAGCTGCCAGTTTAAGCCCGTCGCAGCTTCGCCGTTTTGCTCATAACGATGTCACTCATTTGGCGCGATTGCTTGCTTCCCCCTGTCCGGGGCAGCAAATGGTGGTGACAGAAGGCGTGTTCAGCATGGACGGCGATAGTGCGCCACTGGCGGAAATCCAGCAGGTAACGCAACAGCACAATGGCTGGTTGATGGTCGATGATGCCCACGGCACGGCGTTATCGGGGAGCAGGGGCGCGGCAGCTGCTGGCTGCAAAAGGTAAAACCAGAATTGCTGGTAGTGACTTTTGGCAAAGGATTTGGCGTCAGCGGGGCAGCGGTGCTTTGCTCCAGTACGATGGCGGATTATCTGCTGCAATTCGCCCGCCACCTTATCTACAGCACCAGTATGCCGCCCGCTCAGGCGCAGGCATTACGTGCGTCGCTGGCGGTCATTCGCAGTGATGAGGGTGATGCACGGCGCGAAAAACTGGCGGCACTCATTACGCGTTTTCGTGCCGGAGTACAGGATTTGCCGTTTACGCTTGCTGATTCATGCAGCGCCATCCAGCCATTGATTGTCGGTGATAACAGCCGTGCGTTACAACTGGCAGAAAAACTGCGCCAGCAAGGCTGCTGGGTCACGGCGATTCGCCCGCCAACCGTACCCGCTGGTACTGCGCGACTGCGCTTAACGCTAACCGCTGCGCATGAAATGCAGGATATCGACCGTCTGCTGGAGGTGCTGCATGGCAACGGTTAATAAACAAGCCATTGCAGCGGCATTTGGTCGGGCAGCCGCACACTATGAGCAACATGCAGATCTACAGCGCCAGAGTGCTGACGCCTTACTGGCAATGCTTCCACAGCGTAAATACACCCACGTACTGGACGCGGGTTGTGGACCTGGCTGGATGAGCCGCCACTGGCGGGAACGTCACGCGCAGGTGACGGCCTTAGATCTCTCGCCGCCAATGCTTGTTCAGGCACGCCAGAAGGATGCCGCAGACCATTATCTGGCGGGAGATATCGAATCCCTGCCGTTAGCGACTGCGACGTTCGATCTTGCATGGAGCAATCTCGCAGTGCAGTGGTGCGGTAATTTATCCACGGCACTCCGCGAGCTGTATCGGGTGGTGCGCCCCAAAGGCGTGGTCGCGTTTACCACGCTGGTGCAGGGATCGTTACCCGAACTGCATCAGGCGTGGCAGGCGGTGGACGAGCGTCCGCATGCTAATCGCTTTTTACCGCCAGATGAAATCGAACAGTCGCTGAACGGCGTGCATTATCAACATCATATTCAGCCCATCACGCTGTGGTTTGATGATGCGCTCAGTGCCATGCGTTCGCTGAAAGGCATCGGTGCTACGCATCTTCATGAAGGGCGCGACCCGCGAATATTAACGCGTTCGCAATTGCAGCGATTGCAACTGGCCTGGCCGCAACAACAGGGGCGATATCCTCTGACGTATCATCTTTTTTTGGGAGTGATTGCTCGTGAGTAAACGTTATTTTTGTCACCGGAACGGATACCGAAGTGGGGAAAACCGTCGCCAGTTGTGCACTTTTACAAGCCGCGAAGGCAGTAGGTTATCGGACGGCAGGTTATAAACCGGTCGCCTCTGGCAGCGAAAAGACCCCGGAAGGCTTACGTAATAGTGACGCGCTGGCGTTACAGCACAACAGCAGCCTGCAGCTGGATTACGCAACGGTAAATCCTTACACCTTCGCAGAACCCACCTCGCCGCACATCATCAGCGCGCAAGAGGGCAGGCCGATAGAATCATTGGTAATGAGCGCCGGATTACGCGCGCTTGAACAACAGGCTGACTGGGTGTTAGTGGAAGGTGCTGGCGGCTGGTTTACGCCGCTTTCTGACACTTTCACTTTTGCAGATTGGGTAACACAGGAACAACTGCCGGTGATACTGGTAGTTGGTGTGAAACTCGGCTGTATTAATCACGCGATGTTGACTGCGCAGGCAATACAACACGCCGGACTGACTCTGGCGGGTTGGGTGGCGAACGATGTTACGCCTCCGGGAAAACGTCACGCTGAATATATGACCACGCTCACCCGCATGATTCCCGCGCCGCTGCTGGGAGAGATCCCCTGGCTTGCAGAAAATCCAGAAAATGCGGCAACCGGAAAGTACATAAACCTTGCCTTGTTGTAGCTATCCTGTATTTGGTTAAATTGCGAGCGAGATCGCGTCTTCGATTGACTGCAATTTAACCAATTAAATTCTAAAATAATCACGAAAAAAAATTTTACTTCCGCCTCATGCGGCGAATGTGGGAATTGCCCAGGCGGCGGGGGATAGGGGCTGGAGACAGTTATCCACTATTCCTGTGGATAACCATGTGTATTAGAGTTAGAAAACACGAGGCAAGCGAGAGAATACGCGGCTTGCACGCGAATTGGCGTTAAAGACGGCTCAAAGAAATATCTTTTATTTTTTAACTGGTTAGATAAATGCAATGGCAGTCACTGAACAGGCATCTCTTGCCATAAAACTGTCATCACTCATCTTGACAAATGTTAAAAAAGCCGTTGCTTTGGGGATAACCCGGTAAGGCCGGAGTTTTATCTCGCCACAGAGTAAATTTTGCTCATGATTGACAGCGGAGTTTACGCTGTAACAGAAATATTATGGTGATGAACTGTTTTTTTAATCCAGTATAATTTGTTGGCATAATTAAGTACGACGAGTAAAATTACATACCTGCCCGCCCAACTCCTTCAGGTAGCGACTCATGAGTAAACCGTTCAAACTGAATTCCGCTTTTAAACCTTCTGGCGATCAGCCAGAGGCGATTCGACGTCTCGAAGAGGGGCTGGAAGATGGCCTGGCGCACCAGACGTTACTTGGCGTGACTGGCTCCGGGAAAACCTTCACCATTGCCAATGTCATTGCTGACCTTCAGCGCCCAACCATGGTACTTGCGCCCAACAAAACGCTGGCGGCCCAGCTGTATGGCGAAATGAAAGAGTTCTTCCCGGAAAACGCGGTGGAATATTTCGTTTCCTACTACGACTACTATCAGCCGGAAGCCTATGTACCGAGTTCCGACACTTTCATTGAGAAAGATGCCTCGGTTAACGAACATATTGAGCAGATGCGTTTGTCCGCCACCAAAGCGATGCTGGAGCGGCGTGATGTGGTTGTGGTGGCGTCTGTTTCCGCGATTTATGGTCTGGGCGATCCTGATTTATATCTCAAGATGATGCTCCATCTCACGGTCGGTATGATTATCGATCAGCGCGCGATTCTGCGCCGACTGGCGGAGCTGCAATACGCTCGTAATGATCAAGCATTCCAGCGTGGTACTTTCCGCGTTCGTGGCGAGGTGATAGATATCTTCCCGGCAGAATCGGATGACATTGCACTTCGCGTGGAACTGTTTGACGAGGAAGTGGAACGATTGTCGTTATTTGACCCGCTGACCGGGCAGATTGTTTCCACTATTCCACGTTTTACCATCTACCCGAAAACGCACTACGTCACACCGCGCGAGCGCATCGTACAGGCGATGGAGGAGATCAAAGAAGAGCTGGCCGCCAGACGCAAAGTGCTGTTGGAAAACAACAAACTGCTGGAAGAGCAGCGGCTGACCCAGCGTACCCAGTTTGATCTGGAGAGATGAACGAGCTGGGGCTACTGTTCGGGGATTGAAAAACTACTCGCGCTTCCTCTCCGGTCGGTGGACCGGGTGAGCCACCGCCGACG
>ENA-OPZZ01001829-OPZZ01001829.1-human-gut-metagenome-genome-assembly--contig:-NODE-1829-length-11904-cov-2.557358_pt1 | contig 11904 bp, 11 predicted proteins | sample MGYA00242487_ERZ504511 | MGnify/ENA primary metagenome ERZ504511 (study PRJEB26092, sample SAMD00036241) | human gut metagenome | host: Homo sapiens | study: EMG produced TPA metagenomics assembly of... | reverse complement strand
TGCCGTCGCGGTTAAAGCTTCTGTTCTGGCCGTTGCCGTCGCGGTTAAAGCTTCTGTTCTGGCCGTTGCCGTCGCGGTTAAAGCTTCTGTTCTGGCCGTTGCCGTCGCGGTTAAAGCTTCTGTTCTGACCGTTGCCATCGCGGTTAAAGCTTCTGTTCTGACCGTTGCCATCACGGTTAAAGCTTCTGTTCTGACCGTTGCCATCACGGTTAAAGCTTCTGTTCTGACCGTCACGACCGCCGTTTCTATTCTGACCATCGCGGTTATAACCCCTGTTCTGGCCGTCGCGGCTGCCATTGTCTCTTGATGGTGTGCTGTAATTACCGCGGCTGTCCATACCACCCTGGACATTGTTATTGCGGCGTGGTGCTGCGTTTCTATTGTCCTGAGCCGGCTTTGTTTCCTGCTTCTGAGCCGGTTTTGCTGCCGGCTGTGTAAAGAACTTTCTAATCTTATCTGCATTCTCTGATGAAATGGTGCTCATATGGCTCTCTACATCCACACCATGTCCCTTTAATGCATAGATGACATCTTTGCTGCTTTTATTTAATTCCTTTGCCAATTCATGTACTCTGATTTTTGACATAGGCTACCTCCGTTAAAATGGTGGAATCACTGATTGATTCCTGTATCAATAAGTTTCCTGATGGACTTTCCGAAACCGGCATCAAGTACTGCCAGTGAAGCCCTGTATCCACGTCCCGTATGTGTTCCGAGACTTTCTTTTGTTCCATAAATGTATACAGGCACATGATAATAAGCACCCATATCATTAAATGATTTCTTCGTATTGTCAGATGCATCCGATGCAATAATGACAAGACATGCCTTGCCCTTTCTGACTGCAGATTCTACTGCAAACTCACCGCTGGCGATCTTGCCTGCCTTTGTCGCCAGTCCGATCATTGATAAAGCTTTATCTGTCAATATTCTTCATCTCCTCTTCCAGCTGTCCGTAAACTTCCTTCGGTATCTGCATCTTCAGTGAACGTTCCAGGCCTCTGTTCTTAATGGCTTTCTGCAGACATTCACTTTTCGGACAAATATAGGCACCGCGTCCGTTTTTGCGCCCTGTTGCATCAATACATATCTCATCTTCCGGCGTTTTAATGACACGGATCATTTCTTTCTTGCTCTTCATTTCCTGACAGCCGATACACTGTCTCATAGGAATCTTCTTCATGGCCGTCACCTTTTAGTAACCGTAAGCCTGGGATTCACTCTTTGATATCGATCTTGTAGCCTGTCAGTTTAGCTGCCAATCTTGCATTCTGGCCTTCCTTGCCGATAGCCAGTGACAGCTGATAATCAGGAACAACAACAGCTGCGCTCTTCTCTTCAGGATCCACATCAACAGAGACAACCTTTGCAGGGCTTAATGCATTCTCGATGAGAACGGCAGGATCCTCGCTCCAGTTGATGATATCGATCTTCTCACCGCGAAGCTCATCAACAATGGCATTGACACGGGCACCATTCATACCGACACATGCACCGACAGGATCAACGTTTGGATTGTTGGAGCTGACTGCGATCTTTGTTCTGGAACCTGCTTCTCTTGCAATGCTCTTGATCTCAACTGTACCGTCTCTGACTTCTGTTACTTCTGCTTCAAAAAGTCTCTTCACCAATTCAGGATGTGTACGTGATACAGTGACCTTCGGTCCCTTTGTTGTATTCTTTACTTCTACAATATAGAGCTTGATACGGTCTGTCGGCTTGAATACTTCGCCCTTCACCTGTTCATTCTCTGTCAGAACCGCATCAACCTTGCCCAGGTTCACACTGATATTCTTACCGTTATATCGCTGTACAACACCTGTCACAATGTCTTTCTCGCGGCCATAATATTCATTATATAAAGACTTTCTCTCTTCTTCACGAATCTTCTGGACAACGACCTGCTTTGCCTTCTGTGCTGCAATACGTCCGAAATTCTTCGGTACGATCTCCACATGAACAATATCGCCCGGATCATAGAACTTGTTCTTCAGTCTTGCATCCGCAACACTGATCTCCATTTCAGGATCTTCCACTTCTTCTACAACTGTCTTATCTGCAAAAACTTTGACTTCACCTGTCTCACGATTCATAGTCACACGGATGTTATCTGCTTTGCCGTACTCATTCTTGCAGGCAGCGACAAGAGAATTCTCAATAGCTTCAAGCAGAATATCTTTGCTGATGCCTTTCTCTTTTTCTATATCATCCAATGCCTTGATTAACTCTTTACCTTCATTCATTTTTTTTAATTCCTCCTCTATGTCTGTTCTATCAGAAGAAGAATGCAAGCCGGATGCGCGCAATATCGGAACGTTTAAACTGCATCTCGGTTTCATCTTCCATTTCCAGTGTCACCGTATCTTCATCGTATGCTTTCAAAATACCGACGAATTCCTTTTCTTTATTAATTGCTTTGAACAATTTCACTTCAACATCCTTGCCGATGCTTCTCGCAAAATCCTTCTCTTTCTTCAGAGGACGATCAAGACCCGGTGAACTGACTTCCAGAATATAGTTTTCCGAAATAAAGTCCTCTTCATCCAGTAAATCACTGAGCGCCCGGCTGACTTCTTCGCAGTCATCTACTGTAATCCCGTTCTCCTTGTCAATATAGGCACGCAGATACCAGTTGGCACCTTCTTTCACCCATTCTACATCGACAAGTTCAAATCCTTTCGCCTCGACGATCGGCATGAGCATTGCCTCAGTCCTGCTTTCATAATCTTTCTTTGCCATGTAACTCACTTCCTTCCCGAATTAAGATTCCTTAACACGTACAAAGAGTGGACTTGCGCCCACTCTTTGCTAAAGTTAATATACTATCTTAATCATTGTAACACCAGTTTGATTATTTGGCAATAGCCAACTTGACGATTATTCATAAGAATAAAACGCCTGCAGCCGATGTTTTGTATCAAACAGATCATTATATAAAAGTTTCTTATAATTTTTCAGCAGTGCTTCCGCTTCTTCTTCACCACAGTCTGTTCCTGTATTTTCCTTCAATGCATGTGCAGAGATAAACGGAACATTCTGCTGCAGATCAGACAGATAACTCTGAAAATCCGTCAACGGCAGCCCTGCTGCCTTCAAAAGACGTACAGCCAGATAGTTGGCACTTGTCTCTTCCCCCTGACTTTCATTGATGTCATAATTGGCCCACATGACAAACGGCACCATATATCTTTCCTTTCGGTCACTGCCTGTTCCAATGGAAGTGACAAACGCATCATTGCTGCCCGTTTTTTTGCCGGTGTCTACCACATTGGTAATGTAATCTGCCGGCTGATGATCGCCAAACATCATAATGATCGTCGGTTCTGACTGCTTTTCAAAGTATTCCACCAACTGTTTGAAAGCTTCATCGGAACGCTTGATCAATGACAGATACTGTTCTGTAGCCTTCAGATAAGTGCCGCTGCCTCCCACAACACTGACATCCGGGATAAAATTGCTGTAGCGTTTGACATAGCTGCCATGATTCTGCATCGTCACATCAAACACAAATAGCCTCTCGTCAGAAGACTTCTCTTCATAACGACTGATAATCTTCTGATACGTGGTCAAGTCACTGATATAGGTTCGTAATATCTCAGGGTTTGAAAAATCATCTTAAAATATTTTTCTTCAAATCCCAGGTCATCATACACCGTATCTCTGTTCCACCCCTTTGGATAATACGGATGCATGGACACAGATGTATAACCGATAGAGGACAGCTGACTGGCCAGTGACGGCACTTCCGACTTGATATACTGTTGATAAGGGATACTGCCTGTGGGCAGAAAATACATACTGAGTCCAGTCAGAAACTCAAACTCTGTATTGGCTGTATTGCCGCCCTTAACAGAAGAATACATCCATCCCTTCTGGGTATTCTCCGAAAGAGAACTGATAAATGGCATCACTTCTGTATTCGTTGTATAATCACCCAGCACCGACAGATCAGAAAATGCTTCATTCATAATAACAATGATATTCGGCTTCTTCGTCAGATCAATGTTGTCTGCATTGACATTGCTGTCACTGTTCCCGGAGGATATCTCATCCTGGATTTTGGCCAGTTCTTCCTGTGAATAACCCTCCGGCTTGTCAATCTTCAGATAACGGAGATTCACGATAAAACTCAGCGCCATCCGTTATTGCGATAATAAACCGTCGGCGTAAACAGGGTTGTATCCATATCAAATGTTTTGATGGCCGCATCCGTCTGAACATAACTGCAAAATCCCATGAATGCTGCGCACATGACAGCAATACCGGCACCGCGGAACTTCGACATCTTAAACTTCAGCCGCATTTTCAGACACAATGACCAGAGCAGCAGGATCAGCAGAATCACGTTGCATGCTCTTACGGATAATTTATATTCAAAGTTATCAGCCACTGTCGCTGCCACACCCACTGAGAAAAGATCCCATGGCAGAATCGGCGATGATCGGAACATCAGGACAAAATAATTGGCCAGGCCCGCTGCACCAAGCAGCATCGAACCAATAAGGATGGACATTCCTGTTCTTCCGGTTATAAACAGCAGCACGCCAAAAAACAGATAATACATGATAAGGTTCAGAATAACAGGTCCTTCCCACATCTGACTAAGCAAGTGAGTATAACTTTCCACAAGCATAAAAACAGCTGCCGGTGCAAAGGCTGTTAAAAGTATCTCGATCAAAGCTGAATATCGGAATCGAAACAGATTCACAACAATGGCTGCAGCGATAAATACAACCGCCAGCCACAGCCATTCCTGGCTTTTCTCAGCCGTCTGCATGGCGTACACAGCCAGCCCCGCCATCACAACGCCGTATACCACAGCCAATATGGCAGATTTCTTATCAATCCCTCTGTCCTGTTTTTCAATCGGCCGTTTCAGCTGTCGGCCGATAATTGCTAAATATTCTTTTGCAGAGGAGGATCGTTCTGATTTTGTATAGATTCTCTTCTTGTATTTTTTGTTTTTCAAGTCAATCCTTCCTCCTAAAAACCAAAATCAAAAATTGACAACTGATTGCTCTCAGGGAGTCCACCGAGAAGTCCAAGTTCAGCCATAGTATCCAGCACAGTCTGACTGACTTTAGCCTTCTGACGAATATCGTCCTTCGACAGGAATTTCTCACCGCGCTCAGTCTCTGCGTGAGCTGCCACAGCCAATGCTTCCGCAGCAATACCGCCCATGCCTTCAATGACAGAAAACGGCGGCAGTAATTTGCCCTCTGCAACCTGAAATTTGATGGCATCCGATTGATACAGATCGATTTTCAGAAATTCAAAACCTCTTGCATAGAATTCCTGTACGATCTTCATATCACGCAGAGTATCCTGCTCTTTCTTGGAAAGATTCGGGTTTGCTTTATAAGCTTTGATATGATTATCAATAGCCGCTTTGCCCTGACACATCAGACCATAATCAAAAGCCGTTGCTCGAATGGTGAAAAAGGCTGCATAATAGGCCAGCGGTTCATGGATCTTAAACCAGGCAATACGGATACCCATCATAACATAAGCCACCGCATGGGCTTTCGGGAACATATATTTGATCTTTTTGCAGGACCAGAGATACCAGTCCGGCACATCATGTTCTTTCATGACTTTCTCATAATCCGGTGTCAGGCCCTTCCCTTTACGGACACTTTCCATAATCTTGAAAGACTGTTCGGATTCAACCCCTTTGTCGATCAGATAGATCATAATATCATCTCGTGTACAGATGGCTGTGGAAATCTGGGCTTTTCCCTCCTGGATCAGCGTCTGTGCATTGCCCAGCCATACATCCGTACCATGGGACAGACCTGAAATACGCACCAGATCCGAAAATGCTTTCGGTTTTGTATCACGGAGCATCTGCATAACAAATTCCGTACCGAACTCAGGAATACCAAGAGAACCCAGGTCGGTACCGCCGATGTCCTCCGGTTTAATATGGAGCGCCTCAAGACCATGAAACAGCGATAATACTTCCGGATCATCCAGTTCGTATTTTCGTGGCGTCCACGCCGGTAATATCTTCCAGCATACGGATCATGGTCGGATCATCATGTCCAAGAATATCCAGTTTCAAAAGGTTATGGTCAATGGAATGATAATCGAAATGGGTGGTAATAATCTTGGTTGTCTGGTCATTGGCCGGATGCTGAACCGGTGTGAAGGAATAAATCTCTTCACCATGGGGCACAACAATGATACCGCCGGGATGCTGACCGGTTGTACGTCTGACACCGACGCATCCGCTGGAAATCCGGTCCAGCTCGCAGGAACGTTTATGCTGTTCATGCTCTTCATAATAATGCATGGCATAACCGTAAGCCGTCTTATCTGCCAATGTACCAACGGTTCCCGCACGGAAAGTCTTGCCTTTACCGAAGATAACCTCCGTATAAGCATGAGCCTTACTCTGATAATCACCGGAGAAGTTCAAGTCAATATCCGGCTCTTTGTTGCCCTTGAATCCAAGGAAGGTTTCGAAAGGAATATCATGTCCCTCCTTCATCAGCGGTTCTCCGCATACCGGGCAGACCCTGTCTTCCATATCACAGCCGGAACGGCCCGAAAAACTTTTGACATAGTCCGAATCAAAATCCACATAGTGACATTTCGGGCACAGATAATGGGCCTGCAGGGAATTAACCTCTGTAATACCGGCCATATAGGCAACGAAAGATGAACCGACAGAACCTCTGGATCCTACCAGATAGCCGTCTGCAACGGATTTCCACACCAGTTTCTGCGCAATGATATACATAACCGCAAAACCATTACCAATGATAGAATTCAGTTCTCTTTCCAGTCGCTCCGTCACGATATCCGGCAAATCCTCCCCGTAAAGCTCATGAGCACGATTGTAACAGATATCTCGCAGGATGCCTGCCGAATTCTCAATGACCGGCGGACATTTATCCGGCCGGACCGGAGAAATTCTGTCAATCATATCCGCAATCCTGTTGGTATTGGTCACAACCACCTCTTCTGCTTTCTCAGCTCCCAGGTACTGAAACTCCTCCAACATCTCCTCTGTGGTCCGAAGGTACAACGGCGGCTGCAGATCCGCATCGCCAAATCCCTTATTTGACATGATGATCCTTCGGTATACTTCATCTTCCGGATTCAGAAAATGCACATCGCAGGTGGCGCAGACAGGCTTGTTGAATTTCTCTCCCAGCTCCACAATCTTCCTGTTCAGCTCCTGCAGATCAGCGACCGTGCTGACCTTCGTCATCTTCGGATCACGGATCATAAATTCATTGTTGCCGGTGGGCTGAATCTCCAGGTAATCATAAAATTCGACAATTCTCGCGATTTCTTCTTCCGGACGTTCATCTACAACAGCCCTGAAAAGCTCTCCTGCTTCACAGGCAGACCCGATAATAAGTCCCTCCCGGTATTTTGCAAGAACACTCTTTGGTATTCGCGGACGTCTTGCATAATAATCCAGATGAGACAATGACACAAGACGATACAGATTAATACGGCCGATCTCATTCTTAGCCAGAAGAATAATATGGTAAGTTTTTAATTTCTTAATGGCATCCACAGACATGGCACTGTATGTATTCAGCTCATCCAGATCCCTGATATTCTTTTTCTTAAACCGTTCCAGAAAGCGCACAAAAACATCCGCTGTCGCTCCGGCATCATCCACAGCACGATGATGATTGGCCAGGGTACATCCCATGGCTTCAACTACGGTATCCAGCTTGTAATTCTTCAGACCTTCCAGAAAGCTTCTGGCAATCCCCAGTGTATCCACATAGGTGTAATCATAGGGCAGCCCCAGAACCTCACAATTGTGACGGATAAATCCCGTATCAAAATCCGCATTGTGAGCCACCAGGACAGAGCCCCCGCAGAAATCCATGAATTTCGGCAGGATCACCGAAATATTCGGGGCATCTTCCACCATTCTGTCATTGATGCTCGTCAGTTTCTCGATTTCAAAAGGAATTGGCCTTTCCGGATTGACAAATTCACTGAACTTCTCCGTGATCATGCCATTTTCCACCTTGACGGCACCGATTTCGATGATACGGTCATTCACCGCACTGAATCCCGTTGTCTCAATATCAAAAACGACAAACGTAGAATCCAGGCTCTGCCCTCTGGAGTCCGTGACAATATTTTTGATATCATCCACCAAATACCCTTCCATGCCGTAAATGACCTTAAATGTCCTTGCCCTCTACACAGTGATTGGCATCCGGGAAAGCCTGAACAACGCCATGATCTGTAATGGCCATGGCCTGACTGTCCCCATCCCATAGCCGTCTTCAGAAGCTTCTTCACATCCGTTACACCATCCATATCGCTCATGGTGGTATGGCAATGCAGCTCCACACGCTTAACCGGGCTGTGATCCATGCGTTTCTCCGTGAAATCCGGAATGGTCTTAATACCGGATACAGAACCCAGGGCAATATCATGTTCAAACTGGTCCATCATGGCAACGGCCTTCATTTTGATGAAAGCCCCTTCCTTTAACTTGTCCAGAAGCTCCGGCAGACGTTCATTCTTGGTGAACACCTTTGCTTTAATGGTATCGGTAAAATCCGTTACGGCAAACATCACGATGGTCTTCTCGTTGCGGATCTCCCGGGTCTCCAGCTGAATGATCTTTCCCCGGACAACTACTTCGCCCATCTCATCGATAATCTCATGAATCTCTGTTTCTTCACCTTCAAAATTGCGTCCATAAAAAATATCTTTATCTTCCGGAAGCCGCTGTTTCACATAATTCTTCTTGAAAGCAGGCTTTTCCTTCTGCTGGACCTCCTGCTTTTCGACCTCTTTCTGGTCTTCTTTTGCCTGCTCATAGGTCTGTACAATCTGTGCGATTTCTTCCTTCATAGCAGAATCAGCATAAACCGCATACTTACTCTTTTTCTTCGGCAGCCATCCGAGGACGATCCCAAGAGGCATATCAAAGCGCTCTGAAAAAATATGTTCCAGCTTATGCTTCAACTTCTCCATTTTCACCTGCGCAATGCAGTTTTCTTCCACCTTCAGCTCCAGAACAAAAGGTTCCAGAAATGTTTTCTCTGCCTTTCTGAAAAGATTGGCAGAAAGTTCTCCCTCTTCTTCCAGTTCATCGATCAGACTTCCAGTATATGCCTCCAGCAATCTCGCCGGCGTATACTGCCGGGACAGGTGGTATTTTTCAACCAGGCATACATCTACCTGGTCCTTAAACATCTGGCTGCGAATAGCCCGCTCCGTCTCCCGGATGGCCTTATGGGCAATCAAACGATCACTGTGAATATAGATCTTGATGCGCGAATGATCTCTGCTGGCCGCCACCTTTTCACATTCCACAGTTTCAAACAGCTCAGTCATTTCATGACTGAGCTTTAAATCAGGTAATATATTCAGAAATTTTTTCACTTAATCAAATCCTTCTATTTGTTCCAGTGATCAAGCTCATCTTTCAAAACAGCCAGAAGCTGGTCTTCCGGCACCTTCTTCACAATTTCACCTTTCTTGATCAGCAGGCCTTCACCGATGCCGCCTGCGACGCCGATATCAGCCTCTCTGGCCTCTCCCGGTCCGTTGACAACGCACCCCATGACAGCCACTTTGATATCCAGATCGTAATTCTGAACAAGGTTCTCCACTTTGTTGGCAAGGCCGATCAGATCAATTCTTGTACGGCCACATGTCGGGCAGGATACAACTTCAATACCGCCTTTTCGAAGTCCCAGTGTCTTTAAAATGAGTTTGGCTGACTTGATCTCTTCCAGAGGATCCCCGGTCAAGGAAACGCGGATAGTGTGACCAACTCCCTCATTCAGCATAATACCGAGACCGACGGCTGACTTGATATTGCCGGAGATCAGGGTTCCGGACTCTGTAATGCCCACATGCAGCGGATAATCCGTCTTTGCGGCAATGAGTTCATGGGCTTTCACACACATCATAACATCTGAAGACTTAATACTGATGACCATCTGGTCATAACCCAGATCTTCAATCAGATGCACCTTATCCAGAGCACTTTCCACAATGCCTTCCGCCGTTACATGACCGCCGTATTTGGCGATCAGATCCTTCTCAAGAGAACCGCTGTTGACACCCACGCGAATCGGCACATGGTAAGCCTTTGCCTTATCTACAACCGCCTTCACGCGATCCACACTGCCGATATTGCCCGGATTGATACGGATTTTGTCAACCCCGTGTTCAATGGCCGCAATAGCCAGACGATAATCAAAATGAATGTCTGCCACCAGCGGAATATGAATCTGCTTCTTGATCTCCGTGATGGCCTCTGCCGCCTCCATGGTCGGCACTGCCACACGGATGATCTCGCATCCGGCCGCTTCAAGGGCCAGGATCTGGGCAACAGTTGCCTTTACATCTTCCGTTTTTGTATTACACATAGACTGGATCGCAATCGGATAATCGCCTCCGATGCAGCGATCGCCTATGCGAATCACCTTTGCTTTTGTTCTATCAAACATAACTGCTCCTTTAATGTCTAAAAACCAAAAATTCTCGCAAAATCATTGAACATGACAAGCACCATGATTCCCATAAGAATCACAAAGCCGATCATATGCACAAACCCCTCTTTGTCTCTCGGTACCGGCTTGCCTCTGAGGGCTTCCACAATAAGAAAGACAAGACGTCCGCCATCCAGTGCAGGAATCGGCAGCAGATTCATCACGCCAAGATTGGCTGACAGCAAAAGAATCATATCTGCATGGTTAGTATCACACTTCGAAGGCCGTACTTGCCGCAGATTCATAGCTGTCACCGATCACCTGAAACATACCTACAGGCCCCGCCACATCGCTTCTTGATACCTGTCCCTGGATCATCATCTCAAGGCTCTTGATCACCAGATCAATATTGGACTTCACTTCATAGAAACTGCTGATAAGAAGTCCGCCGAACTTCGGCTTCTCCTGAACACCGCCCACAATACCAATGCGGTATACACCATCATCGGTCATCTCCGGCGTCACCGTAGTCTGATGCTTCTCACCGTCTCTGATGTAGGTGATCGTACATTTCCGTCCCTGATTCAGTGCAATATGCATTCTGAAATCAGAAAATGTATGCACAGATGTTCTGTCCGCCTTTGTAATGATATCTCCCGCTTCAAGGCCGGCTTCCATGGCCGGTGAACCATCCTCCACCTGAAGGATCTCACCTGATATATAACCATTCATACCGATAATGATCACAGCACAGACAAAAGCCATGATAAAGTTAAAAACCGGTCCCGCTGCTACAACAGCCATTCTGGCCCACACAGACTTCGAATTGAATGACCCGGGAATCACTTCCTCTGCTGTATCCTCACCAAGCATCATGCAGGCACCGCCAAGGGGCAGCAGCCTTAATGTATATTCTGTCTCACCGCGGCGGACACCAAAAAGCTTCGGTCCCATGCCCACGGCAAACTCTTCAACAACAATACCGTTCTTCTTTGCAACTATAAAATGTCCGAACTCGTGGAATATGACAATGATGCCAAATACAAGAAGTGCCACGATCAGCTTCAATCTACCACCTGCTTTCTATATAACGATAGGTCCACTGTTCAGTCTCAAGTATATCTTCAAGAGACGGATGATCAATCCACTGATGGGCTGCCATACACTCTGAAATAATCTCGGGAATATCAAGAAAGCGAATCTTTCTGTCAAGGAACATGGCCACAGCCTTCTCATTAGCCGCATTCAATGCTGTCGGCATGCTGCCGCCTCTGCGTGCTGCTTCATAAGCCAATGCCAGTCCTCTGAATGTTCCAAGATCCGGTTCTTCAAAGGTCATTGTATGCAGTTTGAACAGATCCAGGGCTTCTGACTGAAGCGGCTTTCTCTCGGGATAAAACAGTGCATACTGGATTGGCAGACGCATATCCGGTGTGCCGAGCTGGGCAATCACTGCATGATCCTGGAA
>ENA-OPZZ01001827-OPZZ01001827.1-human-gut-metagenome-genome-assembly--contig:-NODE-1827-length-11908-cov-2.271963_pt1 | contig 11908 bp, 13 predicted proteins | sample MGYA00242487_ERZ504511 | MGnify/ENA primary metagenome ERZ504511 (study PRJEB26092, sample SAMD00036241) | human gut metagenome | host: Homo sapiens | study: EMG produced TPA metagenomics assembly of... | reverse complement strand
CAACGCCCTTGTCTGCCGCATTCTGCTTGATAATGTAATTAGCCAGACCCTGTGTTGTCTTGCGGACAACATAAACATTCATACGGTTGGTTCCGGCTCCGATAACACCTCTCAAACCTGCTGTACCAAACTCCAGATCTGCATAGAAACGTTCCTTTATCTCATTCTCGTCATCCTTGATACTTAATAACTCCTGCTTTGTTGCTTCATCAAAATAAGGATTCGCAAGCCAGCTTTCGTAGACTTCTTTATACTCCATCGGAATGACCTCCCTTTATCTTTATTTGGTTTTATTATACTCCAGGATGCCTAAAAATAAAGGCATATTTGAATGTATTCAGAAAATCCTGCCTCTGTCCCTCCGTTTTCTTAAAACGACAAAGCTTGTCATAATTGACGCTGGAAATCCAGCTTTTCCGTGAATTGTAATAACGATTTGATATTTTCCAGAATTTTTTCCGGAAAAGTCAACATCGCATACAGTACACGTCTTTCCTCCTCCGACAGTGTTCTGACAGACAGATACGTATCCATGATCATTGTTCCCAGGGAACTGTCCCAGTTATTTTTTTCAAGAACCTTTCTCAGAAATTGATACAGATCTTTCACCTGGATATCATAATGCATTTTATCAAAATTCACCACTGCCGTATATTTTCGGTTTAAGATCACCTGATGATAATTAAAATCCCCGTGACACAGTGTCCGCTCATCCAGGGCTTTCTTTCGCAGACCATCAAAGTCGAATTGATTTAATTCACTAAGGGCGGCATCTGCCTCTTTCATGCAATCACCATACAGCTGCATATACAATTTTTCAAAATCATTCCATTGTTTTTTCTGACGGATATAGCTGTAAATAGCTCTCAATTCTTTTCTCCTCTTCAGGAAAATCTGTCTGGTATCCTGAAAACTAAATTGTTCCACCCGATCCTCCGACAAATCACACCGTCGCATCAGCATATGCAAAACGGCCAGCTGCCGCACCGCTGCCAGGACATCTGCTGCATTTTTCACATCGCATTCACGTCCTTCAAACCAGTCTCTCACGGTGTACATCTGACCGTCCTTATTGTTATTCAGATACTGCCCCTCTTTATTCGGCAGCAGCTGATCCACGTAATAATACCCTCTGTCGCGGATTGTATATTTGACCAGCTGTTCAAACTCCAGTCTCTGGGGTGACCGGTGATACGCCTTGACAATTTTCATTCCCTGGTCCGTGTCACAGATAAATGCACCTCTCCCACGACAGACCCGGGTTGTCTGAAACGTATAAGCATCCAGAACATCTTTGATTTTTTCTTCCACACACTCGCCCTCCCATACCCGCTGCAAATCGCTGACTACTTTTTAATCATATGTGCGGTATGGGGCAGGTATGCACTTGTTTTAAAACCGGGATTCAATTATAATGAAATAAATAGAATTTTAAAATGATTGCGGAGAAATAAATATTATGGATTTACGATTAATTGCTCTGGATTTAGACGGGACCACTTTGAACAGTCAGGGAAAAGTGAGCCCTTATACCAAAAAAAATATTAGAAAAAGCACTTTCAAAAGGCATTCTCGTTGTCATTGCCAGCGGACGTGCGTTATCCGCCATTCCGGAGGATATTCTGAACATTCGCGGATTAAAATATATCATTACTTCCAACGGATCCAGTATTTTTGAACTGCCGGACAGCCGCAGAATTTATGCCAATGATATGAAACCCGGTGTCGTAATGAGCGTCCTTGCCATTATGCAGGATACACATTTCCCCTTTGAAGTTTTTATCGGCGGTCATGCTTATACGATGCAGGCTTATTACGATTGTCCAACTGATTTCGGCGTTCCCGAACGAATGAATCATTATGTCCAAACAACCCGCACCCCGATTTCTGATATGCCGGACTTTATGATGAAACATTGTAACGAAATCGAAGGCATTGATATGATTGTTCCTGATATGCCGAAGAAACAGCAGCTGATCACTGCCTTATCCCAAATCTCGAATCTCTACATCACATCTTCTGAAAGCTATTACATAGAAATGGCCTCCGGCTCTGTCAGCAAAGCCTCTGCCCTGCATGCGCTGGCTGCGCAGTTTCATATTACCCCGAAACAAGTTATGGCCTTTGGAGACAGTGATAACGACATCGAGCTTTTATCTTATGCCGGATGCGGTGTCGCAATGCAAAACGCGACATCCAATCTCCTGAAAGCCGCTTCGGCTGTCACCCGTTCTAATAACGAAGATGGTGTCGCATTTTATCTTGAATCTTTTCTTTAGTTATTGTAGCTAATATAGCAGGAATCCTGTCTATACTTTATCGTTTGTATAAACAGGATTCCTCTTTTTTAAGTTGTTGTTTCCGTTTATACATCTTATTTTTTCAAATAAAGTCATGCTGCATTTTTCTATCTGCTTTCATTGTACAGAATGTCCTGCGCAACAGTGGTATAAAACAATCTCCGTATTCCCGCAGGCTCCCTTGTCTGCCCAAGAATCCACATCAGCTTCGTGACTACAGCCTCTGTTGTCATATCATAAGCTTCCAACACACTGTCGTACTGCTTCAGATGATGTCCCACCTGATAAATGGTCATGTCACTGCCCTCATTCGGCACCTGTGTTGTCATAACAATGGTCTTGCCCTGATTGATGCCCCACTCAATCGCCTCACCGAAATGATAACGCTCACCCATTGGCAGACCACCCACACCGAAACTCTCAATAATAATGGCATCATTACGCTCAAGGAAATACCTCAGATAGTTCCCGTCAATCCCCGGAATCAGCTTCAGCAGTCCGACTTTCGGGTCCATTTTGTGGTAAAACTCCGCCGTTGCAGCTTTTACCTGATGGATATACTGAATCTTACGGCCATCCTGAATCACTGCAAGACTTGGATAATTAATACTTGTAAAAGCCTGAAAACTCTTTGTCCGGACTTTTCTGGCTCTTGTTCCCAGAATAACTTTTCCGGAAAAGACAATCTGAACACCGCAGGCATCATCTGAGGATGCATAGATAAAACTATCCAGAAGATTGGCCCTTGCATCCGTAATCTCCATATCCACAGGTTTCTGTGAACCGGTCAGGACAATCGGTTTTGGTGAATGCTGCACCAGATAAGATAAAGCCGAAGCCGTATAAGCCATGGTATCTGTACCGTGGCAGATCACAAAGCCGTCGTATTTTTCATATTTTTCTTCAATCGCATTTGCCATCATCATCCAATGTTCCATGGAAATGTTGGTGCTGTCCAGATTACACAACTGCAGTGTTTCCACTTCACAGATGTCCTTCAACGACGGAATGTAATGCAAAATATCCTGAGATGTCAGCTCCGGTGCCAGCCCGTCTGCTGTTCCTTTTGACGCAATCGTACCGCCTGTTGCGATCATTAATATCTTTTTCAATTTTTATCCTCCTGCTTATCTTCTAATACCGCCTGTCTATCTTCCAATGCCGCCCGCTTTTCCAGACTGCGCACACAGAAAAAGAAAGCTGGTACAAGGAAACAATCCGCCAATATCCATGCCACCGGACTGGCAAAACAAACTGCCGGATATCCGAAAATTGGTACAAACACAAAGGCTACTACTGTTCGGCCAATCATCTCACACACGCCTGCAAGAATAGCCAGACGGCTGAATCCCATGCCCTGTATGGTAAATCTGAAAATATTCACCAATGCCAATGAGAAATAGAACGCAGAGTTACACATCAGGAAAAGATGTGCCTGATTAATAATGACCTTCTCACTGGCATCCACAAAAAGTAATGCCAGATATTTACCGAAGAGCAGAATAAATATAAAGGCTGCAATACCATAAACAAGTCCCAGCAGCGTACAGGATTTTTCTCCTTGCTTCAGTCGGTCAAATTTGCTGGCTCCTACATTCTGCCCCGCATAGGTCGCCATGGTAGAACCCATCGCATCATACGGACAACACAGGAACATATTGATCTTGACCGCCGCTGCCACAGAAGCGACTGCCACAGATCCCAGTGAATTCACTGCCGCCTGGATAATGACACTTCCGATGGCTGTAATGGAATACTGCAATCCCATAGGAATACCCATATTGCACAAATTCAGTATGCAAAGTTTATCCGGCTGCCATTCCTCTCTCTGAACATGCAGAATCGGGAATTTCTTCCAGATAACACCCAGACAGCAGAAACCTGAGACGGCCTGTGCGATCACTGTCGCCCATGCAGCACCTGCCACGCCCATTTTCAGAACGATAATTGACAGCAAATCCAGTATAATATTCAGGATTGATGAAAAAATCAGCAGATACAGCGGTGTCTTGCTATCTCCCAGCGAACGCATAATGCCTGACAGGAGATTATACATATAAGTTGCCGGTATACCAAGAAAAATAACAAAAATATAGCTGTAGGAACCATCAATAATATCCTCCGGCGTGTTCATCAGTTCAAGGATCTGGCGGCAGAAAACACAGACCAATACAGCCATAACCACTGCAAATATGATCGACAGCCAGACACTGTTAGCCACGAATTTTCGCATACCATGCTCATCCTTGGCACCAAAACGCTGGGCCACAGGAATAGCAAAACCATTGCAGACACCCATACAGAAACCAATGATCATAAAATTAATAGACCCGGTAGCTCCAACAGATGCCAGGGCGCTGACACCCAGAAACTTTCCGACAATGATCGTGTCCATCATATTGTAAAACTGCTGAAACAGCATACCAAACAAAAGCGGAATGCCGAAACCGAGAATCAGCTTCATCGGCGAACCCGTTGTCAAATCTTTTGTAGCATTTCTGCTCATCTTCATCCTCCCTCAAGGTCATTCAAATATCCATAAAACCTGTCACAAAATTCCAGTCAGCATACGCCGACTGGAATTTCGGAAACCTTATCATCTCTGTGCCTATTAACAGACAATCAGCTCATAATCTCTGCTGCCGAGGCCAATCTTATCTGCATGTTCCAGACATGACTGCCACTCTGATTCCGGTGTGGAATTCGTAAAATGATCATGATGATCCACAAAATCCGGTCGGCTCATGTTATCTGAAAGCTGACTGTTTGGCATCGGTTCTGCCTTCAGACAGGCATCTACACAGGCCTGGTCAAGAGCCAATGGATCAAAAGAAGCAAACATACCGATATTCGGCAGAATCGGCACATCATTTTCTCCATGGCAGTCGCAGTTCGGAGAAACATCAATAACCAGAGAAATATGGAAATTCGGTCTTCCGTCAATAACCGCCTTCGTATATTCTGCCATCTTGCAGTTCAAAATAGTATTAGCATTGCTGTTTCTGAATGTAATGGCATCAAAATTACATGCGCCAAGGCATCTGCTACAGCCTACACAATGCTCTGTATCTACAGTCATTTTCTTTTTTCTGCATCGAATACAAGTCCGCCGTTGGCACATTCCTTCTGACAGCGCTTACAGCCTACGCATTTGCGTGATGAAATTGTCGGTATACCGTTGCTGTGCTGCTCCGTCTTTCCTGCTCTTGAACCGCAGCCCATACCGATATTCTTGATCGTGCCGCCAAATCCTGTTGCTTCATGTCCCTTGAAATGGGTCAGGCTGATAAAGACATCCGCATCCATCACTGCACGTCCGATCTTGGCTGCTTTGACATATTCACCACCTTCTACAGGTACATCAATATCATCCGTACCTTTAAGACCATCCGCAATAATGATCGGACATCCTACCGTCAACGGTGTAAAACCATTCTGCCATGCACATTCCATATGTTCAAGGGCATTCTTTCTGCTGCCCGGATACATCGTATTACAATCTGTCAAAAACGGCTTGCCACCCAAAGATTTTACCAGATCAGCCACTGCCCTGGCATAATTCGGGCGAAGGAAGCTCAAATTGCCCAATTCACCAAAATGCATTTTAATGGCTACGAACTTACCGTCCATATCCAACTGCTCAATGCCTGCTTTTTTCAGCAGTTTCTGCAGTTTTGTTGTTAAGCCATCTCCATAAGCCGGTGTTCTGAAATCAGTAAAAAAAACTTTAGATTTTTCCATCTTCAAAGCATCTCCTTCATTGTATGTATCTTTATCTTCTATTGTTTTAACAATTATGGTAACTGTTTATTTGCGTTTATCTCGTGATAGTATAACCTACCGCTTTCAAAAGTGAAATAGGCATCTTAACCAAAAGTATCCTATACATTCTTCACTTTTTAAGATATGATAGATAAAAAGGAGGAATCAGCCATGTACACAACCGAATCCTGCACAACATCCATCGCTGTCAGTGATTATAAAAAAAGATATATCGATATTCCCACTTTCACTGAATACTGCAAAGCCTGTCCCAATTATGACAGACTCTGGTCCTGTCCTCCCTACACCTTCGATGTGGAGGCTTTCTGGAATCAGTTTCAGACACTGGATCTATTTGCGGTCAAAATCATCTATAATGATAACTATGCCGGAAAACAATTCTCGGAACACAAAATTGCCGATATTATGCGTCAATCCCTCAATGTTGAAAAAGCCCGTATGAGCCAGGCATTATTCCGACTTGAAGAAAAAATTCCCCGGCTCCGTCAGTCTTTCAGCCGGCTCCTGCAGCCTGTGCCATGACAATTGTACACGCCCCGACGGCCTGCCATGCCGTTATCCCGACAAACTCCGTTATTCCATCGAATCGCTTGGCGGCAATGTCGGTCTGACCCTCAGCCAATGCATGGGCATTGACCTTGAATGGATGGAAGAAGGCCGACTGCCTCACTACTTTGTTCTTGTCAGCGGCCTGCTTCGCAGGTAAACAGCCCTCAATCCCTCCGATTACCGCTATTCACTCAGTTTATAGCCTCTTGGCGTCACCATCTTGCCATTGATGACTTTAGTTGTACTATTTCCGATAAATACTGTTGTAAACATATCCGCCTCATAATTCGACAATTTCTGAAGCGTCATGACCTGACAACTTTCACCCTCACGGCCAATTTGTTTGACAATACCGCAGACTGTTTCCGGCGAAGCAGACTGCATCACAATCCGACAGGCCTTATTGAGGTAATCCCTGCGCTTTTTACTTGACGGATTGTACAGGCAAATAGCCATATCTGCGCTTGCTGCGGCTGCCAGACGCTTCTCGATCAACGTCCATGGCGTCATCAGATCACTGAGACTAATAACAGCAAAATCATGCATCAGCGGCGCTCCAAGTACGGCACCGCCGCTCAAGGCTGCTGTCACACCGCTGACAATTTCTATTTCAATCCCCGGATAATCACGACTGATTTCATAAATAAGGCCTGACATGCCGTATACACCGGCATCTCCCGAGCAGATCATCGCTGTATTTCTACCTTTCATGACTTCGTCAAAGGCCATTCTGCAGCGTTTCTCTTCCTGCCGCATTGGTGTTGTCAGCATTTCTTTTCCTGCAAAATGCTCCGCAACTAAATCCACATATACCGTATACCCCACAATGATATCACATTCTTCCAGCACCTTAACGGCCTTTACTGTCATCTGTTCATAACCGCCCGGTCCGATGCCAACTACATATAACTTACTCAAATCTTAACCTCCTGCCTGTACCGGCCGCAGCCAGTGTAATCCCAGGCATAATTTCCTTTCTGATAAGAAGTATGGTCTCTCCATGTCCGATGATGCCGTTTTCTTCATTCTCCCCGGCCGCACAAAGTGCAGACCGCTCACAGACATTATCCACACCAACATGACTTTTAACAAATTCAGACGCTGTAAAGTCACCCTCCAAAGCACACAGTTTTTCTGCTGAAAATGTGCTAAAAGGCCAGTTATATTCTCTGCACGCATCAAGAATCCCCTGTTCCTGTGCTTTTACATCTATTGAAGCTATCCCGGCAACAGACCGTTCATCAATCGCATGTTCCGTCAAAAAATATCTGATTGCCGCTTTAATCATGTCAGCCTCTGTACCTTTACGGCATCCGATCCCAATCCATACTGTCTTTTCAGGTATCAGCTGCAGTCCCTTCATATTGTCGGACAACCGATGATAATCAATAATAATATCCGCCTTTTCAACTTCATCTGTTATACTCAGGTATTTCGGTAGCACCGCTTCATGTGTCAGCATGGCATCCGCATAAACCAATTTCTGTTCATATTCAAGGATTGAAGCAGATATCTCTTTTGCTTTTCTTCGATCCGTTATCAGCAAATGATTCTTCACTGCAAACACATCGACGGCAAACAAACCCTGAATATCGGTCGCAGTTGTGATAACAGGTATTGCCTGCAAATACGCTGCCAACTGGACTGCCAGTGCATTGGCTCCTCCCACATGACCTGAAAGTATCGGAATGACATACTGACTTTTTTCGTCCACAACTAAGACTGCCGGATCGGTTAATTTATCTTTCAGACAGGGGGCAATACTGCGCACAGCTATCGCCGTTGCCCCGACAAATACAATAGCATCATACTTTTCAAAAGCATCCTTTGTCCATTCAGCTACCTTTTTGGCAGCAGGACGCAAAATTTCTTTTGCTAAACTGTCATTCTCTTTATAACGGCCGCCGTAAAACCCTTCCGTCGTATAGCCTGCCATCTTCAGGCCGGTTATAATTCTCCGATTGCAGGCATTGCCATTCTGTGTAAAACTAATAACCGCTGTTTTCATACTGTTATTGATCCATACCGGCTTTATCTGTATCAGATCCGTTCGTGGTTTCTGTTGCTTCTCGAAATGCCGTCGTAAACGAAGGGTCATACAAAAGGGACCGATCATACTGTTCTCCGATGATATTGCCCACCACAATCAATGCTGTACTTGTAATGTTTTCCCGCTCTGCCGTCTCCGCCAGCGTCCCCACCGTACAAAAAAATCTTTTTTCCTCCGGCCATGTCGCCTTATAGCAGATTGCAGCCGGTGTAGCCGCTGTATAGCCGCCTTCTATCAGCTCTTTCTGAAGTTTCGGCAAATGGCCTGTACTCAGGAAAAGGACCATCGTTGCCTGATGTCTTGCCAGCTGAGGAATAGATTCCCGCTCCGGCACCGGCGTTCTTCCCGCTGTACGGCTGATAATAACCGTCTGGGACACTCCCGGCAATGTATATTCCAATTCCAGTGCCGATGCCGTGCCGCAGAACGCACTGACACCGGGACAAATATCATATGCAATATTCATCTTTTTCAAAGCATCCATCTGCTCACGAATCGCACCATAAAGGCTTGGGTCTCCCGTATGCAGTCGGACAGTTGTCTTTCCTGACTGTTCCGCTTTCTTCATCACATCCAGAACTTCTTCTAAGGTCATATGGGCACTGTTATAAACTGCACATTCCGGCTTTTTTACTTCCAGCAATGCCGGATTGACCAGAGAACCGGCATAAATGATCACATCGGCCTTTGCAAGCAGCTTTTGTCCCCTTATTGTAATTAAATCCGGCGCTCCCGGTCCTGCTCCTACAAAATGTATCATTCTTCTTCATCCTTCCGATCTTTCACAATGACAAGGGTATAATATCCCGGTTGTTCCGGCATATCTTCTGCATTTATCCACAGATGTTCTTCTGCCATGCCGCAATTTTCCACCATTGCAGCCCATCCATGATGTTCTTTGACGCACTGTCTGACAACCGGCATCTTTTTTCCTGCTTTCATGAGGATTTTGATTCCGGGAAGCTGCATCGCCGCTTCAACATCATAACTTGCAGGAATAATATGGATCTGTTCCTGCTTCTCACCAAGAGAAACGCCAAGTTTTGCCGCCGCAGCACAAAAAGAAGGCACACCGCTGACAATGGATGTCCGATACCCCATCCCGGCAATTCGCTGATGGATATACATGGATGTAGCATATACAGTCGGATCGCCCAACGTCAGAAAGGCTGCATCCTTTCCTGCATCCAGGACCTCTGCCACCTTTTGGGTTCCCTCTCTATGGCTTTTTTCAAGCCTGTCTTTGTCTTTTGTCATTGGCATGACAAGACAGACAGTTGCCTTATCTTCAATTTCCGGTATTGCCCGCCTCGCAATCTGATAGGCCACACATTTTTCTTTACTTTCCGCCGGCAAAACCAGAACCTGACAATTCCTGATTATCTTAACTGCCTTTAAAGTCATCAGTTCCGAATCTCCCGGACCTACACCCACACTGTACAAACAGCCGCTCACCCTTATTCCTCCTTATGCTGTGCAGCATTCATCTTCTTAAACAGATTCGGTACATTTTCTGTCTGTCCCAGCATCCCGAATACATTTGAAAATATAATAATGCCAATCTCAATCTGGCTTCCGGCTCTTTTTTTCACATGTGCCTCTATTTTCTCAAGAATTAACTGCATTGTCTCTGTTAAAAGTCCGCACTGCTGCAGAATTTCCATCCCGGCATCCGTCGTTACTGAAGACATAATCTGACGCAAAATATCATTCCCCGCTCCGGCCATTGCCGCATAGGCTGTCATTATCTCCATTCTGGCATCCGCCTGATGAGAATGGGTATTCATAATTCCTCCGGCGACTTTGATCAACTTGCCAATGTGCCCTGCAAGGATAATCCCCGATGCCCCTTCACAAACCGCCAGATCAATACTGTCTCCTATAAAATTGCTGATTTTTATCACCTGTTCTGGATGGATATGATAAGCCGCCTTTAGATAATCCAGTCCGTAATTGCCCGGAGCCATAAGAAGAATATCTTCATTCTGTGCCCGGTGCATTCGGATATCCACTGCAATTGTATCAATTAATGCTTTCTCACTCATCGGTTCAACAATACCTGTTGTTCCAAGCACAGAAAGTCCCCCTACAATGCCAAGCATCGGATTCAGTGTTTTTTCTGCCTTTTCCTTCCCATTTGGAAATAAAAAACAGTGACCTTCAGTCCTTTTTCCCAGGCATTACTGCCTGCGCACATCTTCCACTGCTTCATGGATCATCTTCCTTGGCACAGAATTGATTGCCGCTGCACCCACAGGCTGATCAAGCCCTGGTTTTGTCACGCGTCCGACGCCCATTCCGCCATCTATGAGAATTGTTTCTCCTTCTGTTTTCTCAACAGCTGCGCATATGAGCAGTCCATTCGTAATATCCGGGTCATCTCCGGCATCTTTTATCATTCCGCACTTCACGCAATTTTCACTGCATTCCAGGAACTCAGTTTCAAGAATAATATGCTCGCCTCCCGGAAGCTGCAGGGAAACATCCCTGCAAATTTCGCCGCTCAACAAAGTAACCGCGGCGGCTTTGGCAGCAGCTGCCGCACATGTTCCGGTTGTATAGCCGCATCTTAATTCCTGCTGACCTTTGATGACTGTTTTTCTCCTGTAATCAATCATGCTTTTTTATTATTGGCCTTTGTTTTATGCACTGAGGCTTTCTTGACTTTTGCAGGATTTTTCTGCACAGAATAGCCAAACTTGCCAATGTAACGTCCTAATCCGTAATATTGCCCGTGTGAATACACAATCGGTTTTGCTTTGATAAGATCAAACTTACCCTTTTCATCCATATAGGCCTCATCAGCATAAACACCTTTGACATTGGCAATAAACATATCATGACTGCCAAGTTCTTCTATTCTCACAACTTCACAGGCAATACATACCGGGCTCTCTTTGATCATTGGTGCCCATGACAGCATCCCCATCTCAGGGGTCAGATGCATCTCCTCGAATTTGTTCAAATCCTTTCCTGATTTCACACCACAGTAATCTGTTGCAAATGCCAATGCCTCTGTTGTCAGATTAATATAAATTCTCCGGTTTCCTCTAGCATATGATGTGAATATCTGTTTTTTCTTACAGAAACGTACACCATCGCAGGATCCGAACAGATTGTTCCTGTCCATGCAACCGTCAGTACATTATAATTGCCGGCTTTATCCCCGCAGGATACCAGAACAGCCTGGCAGCGGATACAGCATATTTCCCGGCTTCCACAATTG
>ENA-OPZZ01001825-OPZZ01001825.1-human-gut-metagenome-genome-assembly--contig:-NODE-1825-length-11918-cov-7.771012_pt1 | contig 11918 bp, 7 predicted proteins | sample MGYA00242487_ERZ504511 | MGnify/ENA primary metagenome ERZ504511 (study PRJEB26092, sample SAMD00036241) | human gut metagenome | host: Homo sapiens | study: EMG produced TPA metagenomics assembly of... | reverse complement strand
GTTGACAAAAGCACCTTTGGATTTGCCGATCCAGTGAACCTGCTGCTGTTTTACGTTCTCCGGATAGTCTACGTGATCCAGACCTTCCAGAAGCTTATCTGCATACTGGGTAATTCTCAGATACCATACATCCTTGGACTTCTGAACTACATCGCTGTGGCAGATATCACATTTGCCGCCCTGGCTGTCCTCATTGGAAAGGACTACCTTACAGTGTGGGCAGTAGTTTACCAGTGTTCTGTCACGGAATACCAGACCTTTTTCGAACATTTTCAGAAAGATCCACTGTGTCCATTTGTAATAATCCTCGTCTGTAGTGTCAATCACACGGTTCCAGTCAAAGGAGAATCCTACTCTCTTTAACTGGTTGGAGAATCTCTTAATGTTCTCATCTGTGATAATACGTGGATGTGTGCCTGTCTTTACTGCGTAGTTCTCTGTAGGAAGACCGAATGCATCAAATCCGATGGGGAAAAGTACATTGTATCCCTCCATACGACGTTTTCTGGAAATAACCTCCAGACTGGAATATGCTTTAATATGTCCTACGTGCATTCCTGCACCACTTGGATATGGAAACTCTACTAAGCCGTAGAATTTAGGTTTGTCGCTGTTGTCCTTGGCTTCGAAGACTTTGGCTTCTTCCCATTTTGCCTGCCACTTGGGCTCGATCTTTTTAAACAGGTATTTCATTTTATACTTCCTCCAACATACTATGATCACTGCCCAATAGAAGCACAGCAACCATTCATTACCTATAAAAACTCATTTTATTTTAATTCATGACAGAGCGTTTGTCAATGTAAGTCCTTCCCGATTCCTACTATTTTATTACAATTTTCCTGATCTTGGACCAGCGGGTGAAATTCTTGACGTAGCCCTTTGTATAGGCGTGGCCGGTAAGGTAATAGGTTCCCGGACGTACCTTTTCAAAGGTGATGGTGCTCTTTGTCTGGTTTTTTACTACGTAGCTGTAGTTGCCTACCCCTGTATAGGCTCCTTTGTCATTTTTATATACCTGTTTAGAGAGTACCCAGTCTGTGCCTGTGACCCTTGGGCAGCTTAAAGCTTACTGTTGTGTTTCTTGTTTTTCCCTGACCGGAGGTTTTTACTGATTTTACAGTCGGTGCCTGGGCTGCTGCCCCTGTCTTTATGGTAACCTTCTGTAAGGGTGCCCATTTGCTCAGAACCTTGGTGGTGGAAAATTCTGACTGATAAGTATAACTGTGCACGCCAATATACCAGGTGCCTGCAGGCAGTCCCTTCAGGATCAGCTGACTGCTGTCTCCGGAATATCTGGTCTGTACCTTTACATAATCTATCGGTTCCCCTTTTTTTTCGCTTCTGGCTGCAACCACATCATAGCCATCCACCTTCTGAGGATTTGTCAGTGTTAGTCTGACATCACATTTTTTCACCTGTGTTTTTGCGATTTTAGGGGTTTCAGGCGTTACTGCCTTTACTTCAATGGCCGTGCCTTCTGACCATGGGCCGTATTCCGGCTGTCCTTCTACCGTTCTGTAAGCCCTACAGTACAGAAGATGGCTGCCTGCAGGCAGATATTTCAGATTTACGGTGCCCTCTGCCATTTGGGCTGCAGGTACTGTCATCCGGGCTGTATAATTCTCTTTTTCCAGATCCTCTGCTGTGGTAGCTGTCACAAGTTCATATCCTTCTGCCTCATTGGAAAAGTCCCTCAGGCTGACCTGCACATAGTTGGTGATCACCTTAACCCAAGAAAGATCAAAAACCGGTCTGTTCAGCGCCTGATAAGCATCTACCTGTACCTGGATCTGCAGGGTGGTATCCATTTCCGTGTTATTTTCCCCCTCTTCCAGATCCAGATGACCGGTTACCGTAAACTTCTGAGCTTCTTTATTTTGGGGATCATAATCACATCCGTCCACATCCCAGATGATCCCTGCCGGAAAGGTTGTTTTCTCACCACTCCTCTCTGCTCCATAGACCAGGGTCTGTGTAGGCAGGTGAAGAGCCTCTGCTGTTTTGGCCACACCGTTGGTAATTCCTGTCACAGGCTCCACAGGAGCAGTCAGTCCCTGATAAGTACGGGCACCTACCCGGAAAGAGCTGTAAAGATTTTCTGTTGTCTTCTCTCCTGCTGCAGTTCTGGCAGTAACTGTGACCTGGAAGGAATGCTCTCCCACTGCCAGTCCCTTTTGAGGCAAAAGCCGCAGTTCTGTGCTCTCTCCGGGAGCCAGACGGGTATTGCCGGAAAGGGTTACACTGCATCCCTGGCTGCGGTTGAAGGTCAGATCCAGATCCTTGTCTGACACATTTTTCAGAGTATAGATTTTGGCCTCCGGCAAAGTTTTGTAGCCCCACTGCAACGTAGGAAAGGCTGCTGTGTCATTTTCTGTGATTTCCAGATTTTTCTTTTCTACAGGATTCCGCTCTCTGTTCATGGTAACATGTACCGGATATCTGCTGCCATCATCTGCCAGGAAATCAAAGGTTTCATCAAAGGTTCCGTATTCCTCCCCTGGCAATACATAGAACTGGAGGCTTTCCCCTGGCTTCAGCAGTCTCTGCACATCCTGCTCTTCAAAATCCTCTGAATTTCTTGCACTCTGGCCGTCAACTGTAAAATGCTCCAGGCCTGAAGCATCCACGCTGATCCTGGTTTCTTTTTTTTCCGGAATTTCGCACAGAAACATATTTTTCCACACGGAATTCCGGATCATAGAAATCATCCTCTGTAAAACATATCTCCGGATGATCTACGGTCAGATCATATTCCTTCTCAGAGGAGGCTCCCAGGATCACCTTCAGGGTTACCTGGCAGGAAGCGCCCTCTTTTGTGGTAAAGGTAAGATTCTCCTCATATTTTCCTGTAGCCAGGTTTTCCTTCAGGTCTGCCTTCAGTGCCACATATGCTCCTGTGGGGATCTCCCTATCCTCATCCCCATATGCATAGGAAAGATCAAAATACCGGCTCTCCGGAAGCTTACCCACATGGAGTGCTTCTGTGCCTGTATTCTGAAGGAAAAATTCCCGATTCATCTGCTGTCCCTCTGCATAGATTCCCAGGTCGATCTGAGAATTCTCTGAGGTCAGTCTGTATTTCTCTTCCGGCCGTTCTGCCTCAATGATCGTCAGGTCCAGATCACAGGTTGCTCTTCCTGTGTTGTTATCTGCCTGTACTGTAAAGTGAAAGTAACCATCCTTTTGCGGAACTCCGCAGAGCAGGCCTGTCTGAAGCAAAGTCAGACCCGGGGGAAGCTGGCTGCCGGAAGCCAGACTCCACCTCACATCCGAATCTGCCTGCAGCTGTACCTTATATTCTTTTCCCACCTGTCCGTAATCCAGCATGGAAGTCAGGATTCCGGGAATACTCTCTGTGCCATCCCCAAAGGATTCCCCTGCAGAAAAAACATCTGCACCCCAGGCTGTGTAGGGTGTGGTGACAGTCATTGCAGCTGCCAGTATCAGGGCAGCCAGTTTTCTATTATTTTTCATACTAATTTTCCTGCTTTCTAAGATTGATATGAGTCCAGTATATCATCTATCCTGCCATTGTCAATCCGGACAGGGGATTTTTACCCAAAAAAAAAAGGCAGAACTACCTCTATCTCTGAGATAGTTCTGTCTGTTTTCTTCTTAATTCATAGGTATATAAATTCTATTATTCGTCTGCTTTGTCAACCTTGCTTGCTCTGGCTTCGATCTCCTTTGCCTGGATATCAGAAGGAGCCTGCTCATAGCGTGCAAATTCATAGGAAAATTCTCCGCTTCCGCCTGTCATGGAGCGCAGGTCTGTGGAGTATCCGTAGATCTCCAGCTGAGGTACATCTGCCTCAATAATAGTATTACCCTGATGATCAGGATTCATACCCAATACACGGCCACGGCGTTTGTTCAAGTCACCCATAACATCACCTGTATATTTATCCGGAACTGTAACCTTCATGGATACGATTGGCTCCAGAAGTACAGGGGATGCATCCATAAAGCCCTTCTTGAAGGCCAGGATCGTTGCCATCTTGAATGCCATCTCTGAGGAATCTACCGGATGATAGGATCCGTCATAAAGAGTAGCCTTCACACCAACTACAGGATATGCAGCCAGAGGTCCCTTTAATACGCATTCCTGCAGACCCTTCTCAACTGCCGGGAAGTAGTTCTTCGGTACTGCACCGCCTACAACTACCTGCTCAAATACATAAGGATTCTCCAGATCACCGGATGGCTCGAAGCGCATCTTTACATGACCATACTGTCCATGTCCGCCGGACTGTTTCTTGTGCTTGCCTTCCACATCGGAATTCTTGCGGATAGTCTCGCGGAACGGAACCTTCGGTTTGCTCAGCTCAACATCTACTTTGTAGCGTTCTTTTAATTTATTCATAACGATATCGAGATGCTGATCACCGATACCATAGATAAGGCTCTGACGGTTTGCACTGTCATTTACTACACGAAGTGTCTTGTCTTCACTCATCATCTTCGCAAGTGCCTGGGAAATCTTATCCTCATCACCCTTCTTCACTGCTTTAAATCTCTTGCAGGTATATGGTGTGGAAAGGAGTGCCTTCGGATAAAGAATCGGATTTGCTTTTGTCGCAAGGCTGTCACCAGTCTGTACGCTGTTTAATTTAGCAATTGCACCAATATCACCGGCATGAAGTTCCGGAACCTCGATCGGTTTGGATCCTTCAAGTACATATAATTTATTCAGACGTTCTTCTTCGCCTTTCTCTACGTTTAATAAAGTGTCATCGGATTTGATAACACCGGAGCATACTTTAATAAGAGAATATTTGCCAAGGAACGGGTCTGCAATTGTTTTCCACACATATGCGGATTTCACTTTCGTGAAGTCGTAGTTTGCTTCAAAGATCTCATTTGTCTTCTGAGCGATTCCGTTGCAGGAGCGTTTGTCCGGGCTTGGGAAATATCCGCAGATATCATCCAGTAAGTTGGATACACCGCGAAGATTGATCGGTGAGCCCATGCATACAGGTACGATAGATGCCTCCTGTACGTTCATTGCAAGCGCCGCGGAAACCTCTGTCACTGAGAAAGTATCTCCTTCGAAGTAACGATCCATGAATTCCTCGCTGGTCTCTGCTACAGATTCCATAAGGATATCATGATATTTCTCCAGATATTCATCCAGGTATTCAGGAATCTCGCATTCCTCTTTCTTACCTTTATCTATGTATTTACGTCCTGCCTGTTTTACAACATTTACATATCCTACAAATTTGCCGTCTTCACGAATCGGGAAGTGAAGCGGTGCAATCTTCTTGCCGTAGAGTTCAGTGAGCTGTTCTACTACTTTACGGTAGCTGACATCATCTACGTCCATATCTGTGACAAAGATCATTCTCGGAAGTTTATATTTCTCACATAAGTTCCATGCCTTCTGTGTTCCAACCTGAACGCCTGCTTTACCGGAAACTACAATGATCGCTGCATCTGCTGCGCTTACTGCTTCTTCTACTTCGCCTACGAAATCGAAATATCCGGGAGTATCCAGCACATTGATCTTTACCTTATCCCATGGTACCGGAATCAATGTGGTAGAAATGGAAAAATGTCTCTTAATCTCTTCTTTGTCATAATCGCTGACAGTATTTCCGTCTTCTACTCTTCCGAGACGGTTAGTCATTCCTGCTAAGTAAGCCATTGCTTCTGCCAGTGTAGTTTTGCCAGCGCCCCCATGACCTAAAAGGACTACATTTCTAATTCGGTCAGTTCTAAATACATCCATGTTGCGTACCTCCCTGTTTGTCTGTTATGTTATTGCCGCCTGTAACGTCCGCAGCAACGATATGGCTATATATTACTAAATTTTTTTATATTTTTCAAGTATTTTATGAAATTTTAACATCTTTTTTTGTGAACTTCTTGTAAATCGATGAGCATTTTATATATTTTCAGTAATTTTTACGGATTTCGACTGTGAACTTTATCTTAAGTGTACAGCTACTGACTATAGCAATCCTCGTAACCAGCGTGTGATAGACAGAAAAGATACCTTCATATGATACGGCATTTGCTTTGCCGCTTTAAATTATTTATGTATAAAAGTGCCGTATGAATTGACTTTTCACATCATATCCTTTAAAATAGTAAATTATGAAATCATGTAACTGTTCCGTATTTTCACAGTTACGAATAATGTTACCTGAAAGGATGCAAAAACCACTATGAAAACTATCGGTTTTATCGGTCTCGGACTGATTGGCGGATCAATTGCCAAGGCCATCCGAAAATACCATGAAGACTACCGACTTCTTGCTTATGATCAGGATCGGGAAACACTTGCTGTAGCAGTAAGCAGCAATATGATCGATGCTGTATGCGAAGAACATGATGAACGTTTCAGGAGCTGCGATTATATTTTCCTGTGTGCTCCTGTAGAATTTAATGTAAAATATCTTGAATATTTCAAAGACAATATCGGTCCTGACACGATCCTCACAGATGTCGGAAGTGTCAAGGGCATTATCCATAAAGAAGTAGAACGTCTTGGAATGGAATCCCGTTTTATCGGAGGTCATCCAATGGCCGGTTCTGAGAAGACCGGATTCGAAGCTTCCAGTGACCGTCTGATTGAGAATGCTTACTATATTATTACTCCGGGCGGTGAAGTTGCGCTGGAACGCCTGACAGATTTCACAGAGATGATTTCTTCCCTTGGTGCGATCCCGATGGTCCTTACAAGTGAAGAACACGATTTCATCACTGCCGGAGTCAGCCATCTGCCTCATATTATTGCTTCTGCACTGGTAAATCTTGTCAATATGCTGGACAGCGATCAGGAATACATGAAAACGATTGCAGCCGGAGGTTTCCGTGATATCACACGTATTGCTTCTTCTTCTCCAATTATGTGGGAGCAGATCTGTGTGGAAAATAATCAGAATATCTCCAATGTTCTGGATGACTACATCCGCCTGCTGGTTCAGATCAAATGTTTTGTGGATAACAAGGACTCCAGGAGTCTGTATCAGATGTTTGCAAGTTCCAGGGATTACCGTGATTCTATTGATGTGGTAGACAATGGTCTGCTGAAAAAAGCTTATGTCCTGTATCTTGATATTGCGGATGAGGCCGGCGGTATTGCTACGATTGCCACTATCCTTGCGATGGAGAAGATCAGCATTAAAAATATCGGTATCATTCACAACCGTGAATTCGAGGAAGGTGTCCTCAAAATTGAATTCTACGACGGAATCTCTATGGAAAAGGGTGCCGCACTCCTTAAAAAAAGAAATTATATTGTCTACGAACGCTAGAGCGTATCTGAAAAATCATTCCCGCAATCTGCACGCCCCACTTTGCAGGATATTTCACCCGAATTCAGTTGCCGTAGCCCGCTACGGCGCCCTCATCCGGGCAAAATATCCCACAAATTGTGACGCACATCTTGCAGAAAGCCTTTTTCAGACACGCTCTAAACAGATCACCCTTTGACATTCATTTCAAAAATATTTTGTCAAAAGCAGATTGCTATAAATAGCTGCAGGGAAATACAGAAATATTATAAAAACAGGCAGGAATCAAACATGGAAATAAAAAAACAGACAAACCTCAGAGGAGAACTCACTGTACCCGGAGATAAATCCATTTCCCATCGTGCAGTCATGTTCGGTTCTCTTGCACAGGGTACTACAAAGATCACACATTTTCTTGAGGGAGCTGACTGTCTCTCTACTATCTCCTGTTTCCGGAAAATGGGAATCGATATTGAAAGAAATGCTTCCGAAATCCTCGTTCATGGAAAGGGACTTCACGGACTCAGTGCTCCGTCTGAAACTCTGGATGTGGGAAACAGCGGGACTACCACAAGACTGATCTCCGGAATTCTGGCAGGACAGTCTTTTACCAGCGAATTAAACGGCGACGCTTCCATTCAGTCCCGTCCAATGAAAAGGATTATGACTCCTCTTCTGTCTATGGGCGCTGATATCGTAAGTCTGAGGGGCAATGGATGCGCACCTTTGCGTATTACAGGAAAGCCTTTACATGCCGCTCATTATCAGTCACCGGTTGCTTCCGCACAGGTAAAATCCTGCGTGCTTCTGGCTGGTATGTATGCAGATGGGATTACCAGCGTTACTGAGCCGGTACTTTCCAGAAATCATACGGAAATCATGCTGAATTATTTCGGCGCAAATGTAAATTCCCAGGGAACAACTGCTTCTATTGAACCGGAGCCTGTGCTGAACGGACGCGAGATTAAAGTTCCCGGAGATATTTCTTCTGCTGCTTACTTTATCGCAGCAGGGCTTCTTACTCCCGGAAGTGAGATTCTTCTTAAAAATGTAGGCATTAATCCAACCAGAGACGGAATGCTTCGTGTATGTAAGGCTATGGGGGCTGATATTACTCTGCTGAATGCAAGTACAGAGGGTGAGCCTACCGCTGACCTGCTGATCCGCACAAGCAGTCTTCACGGAACCACTGTTGAGGGTGAGATCATCCCCACACTGATCGATGAAATCCCGATGATCGCTGTAATGGCAGCTTTTGCAGAGGGGACTACTGTTATCAGGGACGCACAGGAGCTGAAGGTAAAAGAATCCGACCGTATCGCAGTGGTAACAGAAGGACTGAAACGCATGGGAGCTGATATTCAGCCGACTGATGACGGAATGATCATCCATGGAGGAAAGCCACTTCATGGTGCCGAGATCAATTCTTATCTTGATCACCGTATTGCCATGTCCTTTGCTGTTGCAGGTACAATTTGTGACGGTACACTTACTATCAAAGATGGGGACTGCGTTAAAATTTCCTATCCGGAATTCTATGAAGATCTGTACTCTCTCGGAAAATAGCAACTGTCATTTATAATTATGCTGCTGTCAACATATCATTTTTTTATGTTTGTTGACAGCAGCATAATTTTTACTGTTCACCGGTAATATCCCGCAAAATGTTTTTTATCCTGCATATCTTTTGTCTTTCTGTACATACTTTTCATAACAAAGCATAATTTGCAATTCCTGTTTAAGGTATCTTCATACTCTCTCAGATTGTATTTTTATAGATACTTGATAAATTTTATCCAAAATAGCCTTTTCTTTTTCCGATAAATCGGTTATAATATGAATCGTCAGAAGATTGTTATTATTTTAACATTATTCGATTTGTTTTACTATAGCAGGATTTCACACTCTGATGGTCTGGATTAAGATGCATTATTTATGAGGATTGCTATAAACACTGATATTATAATTTTCACGGTGAGTATACCATACAGGTATACAGCCAGAGAGGAGCTAACATTTATGAAAATCTTATTTTACGGCACAAAAAACTACGACGAAGAATTTTTCGAGAAGCTTCTTCCTTCCTATCCGGGAATTACAATTAAATTTACTGAAGCAAATATTCACGAAGAAACTGCTTCCCTTGCAAAAGGATATGAGGCAATCTGCGCTTTTGTAAACGCTGATCTGAGCACTCCTGTTATCGAAGAGCTGAATGCTCAGGGTGTAAAACTGATCCTTATGCGCTGCGCAGGATATAACAATGTAGATCTGGAAACTGCTCACAAATTCAGAATGAAGGTTCTGCGTGTTCCGGGATATTCTCCGGAAGCTGTGGCTGAGCATGCAATGGCACTTGCGCTGACCGCAAACCGCCACACACATAAAGCATACATCAAATGCCGCGAAAACAACTTCTCTTTAAGTGGTCTGATGGGACTTAATTTCTATCAGAAAACTGCCGGAATCATTGGTACCGGAAAAATTGGTCAGGCAATGGCAAAAATCTGCAAAGGTTTTGGTATGAGAGTTATCGCTTACGATCTTTTCCCGAATAAGAGCCTGGATTATCTGGAATATGTATCTCTGGATGAGCTTCTGGCAACCAGTGATCTCATCAGTCTTCACTGCCCGCTTACAGAAGAAACCAAACACATCATCAATGAAGAAACTATCGCCAAAATGAAAGATGGTGTAATTCTTGTAAACACTTCCCGCGGCGGTCTGATCAAGACAGAGGATCTGATCTCCGGAATCCGTGATCATAAGTTCTTTGCAGTAGGACTGGATGTTTATGAAGAAGAAACTGATTTCGTATTCGAGGATATGTCCGAGCGTATTCTGCAGAGCTCCATTACCCAGCGCCTGCTCTCCTTCCCGAATGTAGTGATGACTTCTCATCAGGGATTCTTTACAAAAGAAGCACTGACTAACATTGCTGAGACTACTCTCGAAAATGCGAAAGCATTTATGGATGGGAACGAACTGAAGAACGAGGTTCTTTCCTGATAATTACAGAAATATGATCAGGGGGCTGTCGCAATAATAATTCCAGCGACAGCCCCCTTGTGATTATTTTTCAGTTTTCGTTTTAGTTTCTGATTTCGTTGTATCTGCAGAATCTGATGTTTCAGTTTTATCCGCAGATTTTTTTGCAGAAGAATCTGAAGTTTCTGCTTTATCTGTATTTTCCGTTTTATCTGTAGTTTCTGTTGCATCTGTAGTATCTGTAATGTCAGCGGTTTCTTCCTCAGGCTCATCAATCTGTTTCATATCCTCGTCAGAAGTATCTGCATCCATTTCATTCAGCTCTTCTTCTGTCAGCGGTTCAAGATCATCCTGATAAATTTCCTTATTTGTAATATCATCTTCTGACTTCTTCCCACATCCGGCAAGACCGATGGATGCCAGAAGCATTCCTGTAATCATAAAGTATTTTATTTTTTTCATTTTAATCATCCTTTCGTCTGTTCCACATAACACAAATGGTGTTTCATTTTCAGATAATATTTATTCTGCTGTTCTCAATCTGCCTGCCAGATCTTTTATTTCCTGTATGATATCTTCTCTGTCTCTGACCGGCACTTTGTCTGTACGGTTTACATATACAGTCCCCAGACTGTCACAGCTCATCTGACGAAGCAGCATCTCTGCCGTACTTTCCGCTTTTTCTCTGGGTCCGATACTTCCTGCTGTCAGCAGAACTGCTCCTGTTTTCTTCTTAGGAACAGGTTCTTCTTTACGGATATATCTTGCGCTGAAATAGGTCTGCAGTCTGCTCATCACAGCAAGAAGCATTCCCGTAACCTCCTCAAAATATACAGGAGATGCCATAATAATATGGTCACATTCTTCAATGTACGAAAGAACCTCCTGCCATTCATCTTTGACTGCGCATCCTGCATGGTCAAAACACCATCTGCAGTCTATACACGGTCGGATATCTGCCCTGTAGGCATTAACCACCTTAAAATCCCCTCCAAGATTTTCCTGCAGAGTCCGGATCATATATGCAGTTTCACCGTTCTTTCTCGGTGAACCGTTGAATATCAATGTTTTCATCTTTATTTTTCCTCATATTCTTTCCTGAGAAGTGCTATCTCACGAGTCCATCCCTCATCATCATTCGGTGTTTCCAGAATAAATGGGATTCCTTTTGTGGCAGGATGTCTGATCACACGTACCAGAGCTCCCAGACCAATTTCACCTTCACCAATCTTCGCATGTCGGTCTTTGTGACTGCCAAGTCCATTCATACTGTCATTCAAATGAATTGCTTTTAATCTGTCAAATTCTGTAAATACCCCATCAAGGTTATTTACAATATCATATCCGCCATCCCAGACATGACAGGTGTCAAGACAGACACCCATCTTATCTTTTCGTTCTACCCTGTCAATGATCTGGCGCAGTTCATCAAAGTTTCGACCTATTTCACTGCCTTTTCCTGACATGGTTTCCAGAAGTACTGTAGTGCTCTGTTCTTCTGTAAGTACTTCATTCAAAATCTCTGCAATCCTAGCAATACCAGTTTCTGCGCCCTGTCCGACATGGTTTTCCCGGATGAAAATTATAATAATTTCCTGGAGTCAGTTCCAGACGTTTCAGATCATCTGCCATTGTCTCTCTGGCAAAATCTCTCAGATTCTCCTTCGCTCCGGCACAATTCATCGT
>ENA-OPZZ01001823-OPZZ01001823.1-human-gut-metagenome-genome-assembly--contig:-NODE-1823-length-11933-cov-3.246993_pt1 | contig 11933 bp, 14 predicted proteins | sample MGYA00242487_ERZ504511 | MGnify/ENA primary metagenome ERZ504511 (study PRJEB26092, sample SAMD00036241) | human gut metagenome | host: Homo sapiens | study: EMG produced TPA metagenomics assembly of... | reverse complement strand
CAGGTTTTTTCAGTGATTCTGATTTTCGTTCAATGACATCTAGTGTATCTGAAAGCTCAGCGTTTTGTGAGATATAGGAAGACTGGGATTTTTTTATATAGTCTAACATATCCGAGAAGGGATGTTAAAGGAGTACGCAGGTCATGACTGATATTTTCAATCTGTTTTTGAAATTCTTTTTCCTGTTTTGTATAACGCGCGCGCTCATGGTGAAGCTCATCTAAAAAAGAGTTGATTGTGATGAGAAGTTCCTTTAACCGATTGTTCGGAACGGGAAGATGTATCATCTGATTTTTTGGAGAGATCCTGCTGTATGACATCGAGCTCTTTTTGTATCTGTTTTAATGCACGGAGAAGGGAAATGTAGCGAAACGCAACATATCCTCCTGCGATACTGATAAGAAATAGAATGATATACAACATATGTGATCCCTCCATATTTATGTTTATAAGTCTGCTTTTCGGAGTGCCTGAATCCGATTGCCATGAAAATAATAATTCCTGAAATTCCTGCAATTATGCAGCGCAGCATACCGCCGGTTGTATCCCATGCGGTAATGCATGAACTCATATTGACGTTTGCGGTGTTGATCTGAAAAAAGTTCGATGGCATCCACATGGCGATGTTGTAGATAAAATCTGTTTTAAAATGGGCTGAAACTGCTATTCCGAATTTAGTAAAATTGTCGGAAAATGAAAAGACAAAAGCCATGTTAAAAATATGAATGCGCCGTTTTGAAAACACAGGCAAAGTACGATTGTTTAAAACAATACTGGATACGGCAATCAAATAAATAGCCGGAATTTCCATTAGCAGATCGGTCATATGAACCGGACCGGTTTTATCAAGAAACAGTTCGGTCATGAAAATCCAGAGGGTGAGAACAATCGTCATAATGACAGTAGCAGTGGTGATACTGACGATACATTGGCTGAAGAACACCTTTCCTCTGGGAATTCCGTTTGCTATCGAATTTTTTATAATCCCGTTTCTTTTGCTGTCTTCATAGAGAACCGAAGCGGTCAGCATTCCCATCAACGTGAAAAACATAGGACTCGATACAAGGATGGAATAAGAAAAAGAGGTTGTATGGTACTGTGTTTCAACAATCGAAATACCTGATATCAGTAAAATGGTCAAAACAGAGAGAATTCCGAAGAAGACACGGATTCCGGTTGTATGGATCATACGGTAGTACTCACTTTTAATAAAATTCAACATTTTACAGCACCTCTTTTCTTCAGTTCCATATAATAATCTTCCAATGATGTCTGGAGTGTCTGCATTTTTGTAATGTAAACATCATTTTTTTGCGGCAAGTCTGCTGAAGCTTTCGGCTGTCTCGTGCGGTTTATAAATGCGAATCGTATTTCCCGGAAGCACTTTATAGTTTTCTTCAGGAAAGATTTTTTCGAGCAGAACGGTATATTTTTCAGCATCAGAAACAGTCAGTTCGATACAGTTGGCGCATTTTGCGTGTAAAGCTTCAGAACTGATCTCTTCAAGTAAGATTCCTTTATTTAGGAAGCCGTAAACTGTGGCAAGGTGTTGTAATTCTGATAAAATATGGCTTGATAAAAGGATCGTGATGTTTTTCTGTTCATTTAATTGTTGAAGGATACTGCGAAATTCGACAATACCGCTCGGATCAAGTCCGTTGATCGGTTCGTCCAAAATGAGAATCTGCGGTTCACCCAGCAGGGCAACTGCAAGTCCGAGCCGTTGTTTTTGCCCGAGCGAAAGCGTTTTACATTTTGCATGTTGCTTTTCGGATAGACCGGTCAGTTGAATTGCTTCGCCGATTTTTTTGTTGTCTGGAACTCCCTTTTGAATGGCATAATAATGCAGAGTTTGCTCAACAGTCATGCCTGGAACAAAGCATGGATATTCGATCAGGCAGCCGATATTTTTGCGTATATTGCAAAGTGCTTTTTCTTCTGTTTCGCCAAAAAGGCATAGTTCTCCGTTTGTTGGAAAGATGTGTCCGGCAAGTAATTTGAGTAATGTGCTTTTTCCCGCGCCATTATCTCCGATCAGTCCGTAAATGCAGCCTTCGCTTACATGAAGATCCACATGATCCAGTGCGATAAAGGGAGAACGCGGATTGTATGTTTTTGTGATTTGTTTTGTCTCTATGACATATCTGTTCATATCTGTTCACTCCGTATGGATTTTATTTTATGCAGCAGGTTTTTGAATAAAAGCTGTTACGATGCCAATTATATCTGAATCTGTTTTAATAAGTCATAAAGAACTTTTAAAGAACTTATAAAATCGTACTGATTAGGTTTATCAAAGTTTAAATCTATAATTTTTGAATCAGTTCAGTTATTAAATGCTAAATCACTGCTTCAAATTTTGTTTTATTTGAATGAAGAACAAGTTTGAATCCAATTCCGTATACAGTACGGATATATTCGTTTTCAGGATCGGCTTCTTTTATTTTTTTTCCGGAGATTGCTTACATGTACATTGACAGTATTGTTTTCTCCATAATAGCCTCCGTGCCAGACGAGATCGTACAGCATTTCGCGGGAATAGACCTTCTCTGGATTTTTTTATGAAAAGATAGAGTAAGTCATATTCGTGGGCGGTCAGAGAAAGTTCGATTCCGTGAACAGTAACTTTTCTAGAATCCGGATATAACTCTAAATTTAGGCAAGACAGTTTTTTTGATGTTGCAGTACGCCGTAAAGCAGCCTGGATTCTTGCTATGACTTCTTCAGGTTCAAACGGCTTTGTAATATAATCATCGGCACCCATTTTTAAAAGTGACACTTTGTCTGCCAGGGCAATTTTTGCAGACAATATGATGACTGGTACGTCAGAAGAAAGATTTTCCCGAAGTTCGGATAGAAGTTCTTCGCCGGATAATCCCGGAAGCATAAGATCCAGTAAGATTAAGTCCGGCGTGTTGTGCATAAAGAGCAGTTTTGCTTCTGTTCCGGAAAATGCCTGTATCGGCTTAAAATGCTCGGTGCGTAATATTTTTGCAAGCAGATTGTTGATATCTGCGTCATCTTCTGCAATTAAAATTTGTTCTCCCATATCGTTAATATTTCTTCCTTTCCTATTTTCTGTCTTTAGAAAGACGTGTCAATAACTTATGAAAATGTCACTTTTTAATATAGAAATTTATTTGAAAAAATGTCACTTTCATAAAAGGGCTAATGCCCTTTTATGAAGCTGACTGCTGCTTCTCGAAAAATAGCTCATATAAAAATTTAAGTGACAGATTATAATCCTCCATCCACCAGATTGCTTTCCATTCATCACTGCTGTGACGCAGCTGAAGGTGTGGTTCTACTGTTTTTGACACTTTTTGGGGAACTTCTGTATTGGCATTTTTGTTCTGAGGTTTCAGATAACGGATGGTATTATAGATTCGTCCGCCGTACTCTACACGAATTCCAAAACGTGGGTTAATTAATACAGTGATCTCACGGCGGGCATTGATAATCGGAAATCCCTCATCTAGGATTTGAAAACACCGATTTTTAAACGAAAATGTCCCGGCTGCATCTGTTTTTCTCGTGTGCTTTACACAAAGGATGGAATCCAGATTCAAATCTTTTGCGGCAGAGACAAAAATAGACTCTGCTTCCGGCTCAACGGCAAACCTCTGATTGAAAAGTTCCCTGTACTCTGTTTCCAGAAAACGGTTTGCTTCTGACACAGTAGTAATCCCACGTTTTGCGAACTCAACAGGGAGCCTGCTCTGCAGTGTGACCCATAAACGTTCAATCCGCCCCTTTGCCTGAGGAGTCTTTGCGAAAATAAGGTCAATGCCCAATTCGTGCAGGGAACGTCCGAACTGGGTAAGATGGACAGTCTTGCCTGCGATTAGTTCATCAACAGTCAGCTTTCCGGTTTTAGGAGAACGGAAGATGGTATGGTTGTCAGAATAAACCGTCTGTGGGATGCCGAAATCAGAGCAGCATTGACGCATGGTTTCCAGATAACCGTAAAGGCATTCATTCTGTGTCAGGAAAAGTCCGACGACCTGCCCGGTAGCATCATCGATAGCACCATGAAGGGCGTATTTGATATTTCCCCCAAACCACTCGTAAGGCGTGGCATCGATCTGGATGAGCTGTCCGGGATGGGGCTTACGTTTGCGCCGATGTGTGCGGTGTCGGATTTTTTTCTTTTTAGGGCTTTCAAAACCAGCATTTTTTAGTATACTGGAAAGAGCAGAGTAGGAAAGTTGAATTCCGAAATCTGCAGAGAGTATATCTTTGAAATGGAGGAAGTTGGCATTAGAGAATTCTGGGCGGGAATAAATCTTAAGGACAGCTTCCTTCAATTCGTCAGAAACGGAGTGAACGGGTTTTCTACCGGTATTTTTATGAATGAGGGATTGAGCGCCAGAGGTAAGGACTCCTTTCTTTAAGCGTGTGATCTGGCGTGTGGAGAGACCCAAAAGTTCAGCAGCCTGTTGTCTGGAAATAGACTTGTCAATGAAACGGTTGATGACAGTCAGCGTTTTCAGTTGTTCTTGTGACAATGTAATTTTACCTTCTTTCATAGCTTTAATAGAATACCAAAAAGAGACAAAACCTCAAGTGAATCTTAAGGAGACATTATCACAAGTTAATAACATCCAACGTTCAATAATTATTGACAATATGGAGCAAATATGATAATCTTCTTTTTGAAGATAAATGAATTATCAAAAAGAAATCGTTTATTAAAGGAGGCATAAATTTGAGTTATTGTTCCGACTTAACAAGAGAACGAATTATGGAATGTGCGAAAGCGGAATTTTTAAAAAAGGGTTTTCAAGCAGCACAGCTTAAAGATATTGTTGCCGCAGCAAAGGTTACAACAGGTGCTGTATATCGTCACTTCAAGGATAAAGAGGCGTTGTTTTTTGCGTTGATTGAAGATGTTTACCATTATACGTTAGATTTTTTGGACAATGTGGAGTCTTATGATACGGTTGGAATCAAAGAAGCCATAGAGAGGGATTCTATTGAATCGTCATACATGCAGGCTATGAAATATGTTAACTACATGTATGAACATTTTGAAGAATATCAACTCCTGTTGAAATACAGCAAAGGTTCTCGCGTTGAAAACTTTATAGAAGAAATTGCAGATCAATATACGAAGCAAAATGCCCAATTTGTAAAAGCGGCATATGAAGCTGGATATGCTAAATGTCTGCCAAGCGATATAGAAATACACATTTTGACGCATGGATATATTACTGCACTATGCGAGTGTATTTTGCACGACGTTCCTTATGAAAAAGCGGAGGATTATGTAAAAAATATCATCAAATTCCAGCATTATGGATGGTATGGTGTATTAGGGCTTCCGATTAAATAAGTGGCTGTTGCCATTTATTTTTGCATATCGGTTAGTTTTTTCTAACTTTTTTGAGGAGGACTTTTCATGGAGAAAAAAACAAAACCAGGAGCAATTCAGCAGTTGTTGGATTATGCCGGAGATAATAAAAAACAATTATACTTTTCAACCTTTCTTGCGACACTGGGGGAATTATTCGGTATGGCTCCATTCATTGCAGTATCGTTATTAGTCTCTGGGTTATTTAACAAAACAGCTACTATTCAGAATGTATTGATTCTATTTGTAGTCGCTTTAGGTGGTCAGGTGCTGAAATTGTGGCTTACATATCAGTCATCTTTCATGTCTCATAAGGCCACATATAAAATACTGAAAAATATTCGCAGTACGATTGCAGATAAAATGCTTCGTGTTCCTATGGGTATCATGCTGGATACACCAACGGGGAATTTCAAAAATTTGATGGCAGATACGGTTTCTAAATTGGAGGATTCGATGGCGCATTTCATGCCAGAGATAACTTCTAACATAGTAGCGCCCTTGTGTTGTATTATATTGGTATTTATCCTTGATTGGCGTATGGGATTAGCCGCATTGATAACAATTCCTCTCGGCCTTTTGGGATATATTGGAATGATGAAAGACTATGTAAATAAAAGCACTACTTATATGAAATCGCAGAACGCAATGAACAGTACACTGGTTGAATATGTAAACGGGATAGAGGTTATTAAGGCATTTAATCAGGGAAATACCTCTTATAGTAAATTTACAGGTGCTATCAATTTCTTTCATGACAGCACTCTGGCTTGGTGGAAGCAGAGCTGGCTTTGGTCAGCAGTCATTCAGGCTGTAATGCCTACAACATTGTTGGGGACGTTACCGATTGGAGCATGGCTTTATATGACTGGAACATTACCTCTGTCAGATTTTATCACCTGTATTATCCTTCCCATTGGATTTATTGCTCCGCTTATGCGAGTAGGAAAATACTCTGAACAATTTAATATGGTGAAAGCCTGCCTTGACCAAATACGGGATTTTATTGAGAAGCCAGAACTGAGTCGTCCAGAAAAAAATGTTGTGCTAGATGGAACAGCCTATCGGTTTGAAAATGTTTCCTTCGCTTATAATGAAACGGACGTCTTAAAAAATGTATCCTTTGAAATAAACCCCAGTACGGTTTCAGCGATTGTCGGTCCTTCCGGCTCTGGTAAATCAACAATCGCAAAGCTCATGGCTGGATTTTGGGATACTACAAAGGGAAAGGTTATTTTCGGCGGAAAGAATATCAAAGAGATTCCTTTCGCACAGTTGATGGATGAAGTCGGTTATGTAGCACAGGACAATTTTTTGTTTGATGAAAGTATCCGTGAAAATATTAGAATCGGTAAGCCGAGTGCGACGGACGATGAAGTGGTAGCTGCCGCAAAAGCTGCCTGCTGTCATGATTTTATCGTAAAGTTAGAAAACGGATATGATACAAATGCAGGAGATGCAGGAGGAAAACTTTCTGGCGGAGAGCGTCAGAGAATTACCATCGCAAGGGCGATTCTTAAAAACGCAAGAGTAATTATCCTTGATGAAGCTACTGCTTATGCTGATCCAGAGAATGAGTATCTCATTCAAAGTGCTATCAGCAAACTTGTAAAAGGAAAAACACTTATTGTGGTAGCTCACCGCCTTGCGACAATCCAGAACGCAGATCAAATTCTTGTGGTGGAAAATGGAAAAATTGTTGGCTGCGGCGGGCAGGAAGAACTTTTGTTAAAATGCCCGCTTTATCAAAGACTGTGGAGTGATTATGTAAGCTCGGCGGATCAAGTGGAAGGAGGAAAAGTTTGATATGCTTTCAATCATAAAGAGGATTTTGAGATTATCTGGAAAATATCGTTTCCGTGTAATTGCCGGACTGATTTTCAATGCTCTGAAATCCTGTTGTGCAGCGTTTGTATTTTTTGCGGTACTGTTAGTTATGTTAAATATCGAACATTTAACATCTGCTGTTATATGGCAAGCATTTGGAATTATTGCTCTTAGTGTTTTGGGGCGTTTTTTGTTTCAGTATTTGAGCGATGTGCTTATGAGTGCGTCTGGATATAAAATTTTTCGGGAGAAGCGTCTTGAAATTGGAAATCAACTCAAACGGGCGCCGATAGGATATTTTACAGAAAATAATCTTGGTACTGTACAAACTGTATTGACAACAACAATTTCCGATCTGGAAGGGAATTGTATGCTTGCACTAACATTTTTGGTAGGCGGTTTTGTTCAGGCACTTGCCATGACATTGATGTTGAGTGTGTTTTGCTGGCAGATTGGGCTTTTAGCTTTAGCAGGAATTTTAGCGGGAATTTTTGTGTTAGGACAGATAAAAAAGCGGGCTGGCGCGCATACAGAAGATATGCAAAATGCCCAAGAATTATTGGTGGGTAACGCATTAGAATACATAAAAGGAATTTCTGTTCTACGCATATTTGGAAAAGGAAAAGAAGGAAAAGGAAAAGTAGATCAAGCCTTTGAAAATAAGTGTCGCAGCGATATAGCGGTTACAATCTCTACTGCCGGAATTATGAAGTTATATGAAGCTGTATTTAAGATTACCAGTTGTTTGTTATTTTTATTGTCCGCTTTACTTTACTTATGGGGAGTTATTGCGTTGCCCTATTGCCTTTTGTTCATCATTTGTGCATTTTTAATGTTTATGGAATTGGAGTTGATGAATGACGGTGCTTTTTTGAGTAAAATGCTTGCTACACAGTTAGATCGGCTGGATCTCATTTCAGATATACCTGTTTTGGATACCGATGGAAAGGAGATTGTTCTGGAATCATATGACATTGAACTGAACGATGTTACTTTTGCTTATGATACCCGTCAGGTTTTAGATGGAATCAGCTTAAAAATCCCCCAGAATTCTACATGTGCTATCGTTGGGCCTTCAGGTTCGGGAAAAACAACTCTGTGTAATATAATTGCAAGATTCTGGGATGTAAACTCCGGTAGTGTTAAAATTGGAGGACATGACGTAAGAGAATTTACTTGTGACAGCCTTTTGTCATATGTAAGTATGGTATTTCAAAAAGTTTATTTATTCAATGATACGATTGAAAATAACATCAAATTTGGAAAACCTAATGCGTCTCATACAGAGGTGGTAGAGGCTGCTAAAAGAGCTTGCTGTCATGATTTTATAGAAGCGCTCCCACAAGGCTATGAAACGATGATAGGAGAAGCTGGCTCAACTTTGTCTGGAGGCGAAAAGCAGAGGATTTCAATAGCAAGGGCAATATTGAAAGATGCGCCTATCGTTATTTTGGACGAAGCAACATCAAGCGTAGATCCAGAAAATGAAAAGGCTCTTTTAGACGCGATCTTTGAATTGACAAAAAATAAAACATTGATTTCAATCGCTCACAGGTTATCTAGTGTTCGGACGGCAGATCAAATTATTGTCATTGATCAAGGACATATTGCTCAAAGGGGAACTCATAAGGAATTATTAGAAGAAGGGATTTATCGTACTTTTCTGGAGTGTCGGGAAAAATCCATTAGTTGGAAGTTGTGAGGTACGTTGCCATGAAAAAACAATTTCCAATTATATCCTTTGAACATGTTTCTTTTCAGTATGAGGGGCAGACACGGGAAAATCTAAAAGATATAAACCTTACTATAAAATCGGGAGAATTTCTTGTTATTACCGGGCAAAGCGGATGTGGAAAGACCACTTTAACCAGATGTATCAATAATTTAATTCCGCGCTTTTTTGAAGGAACATTATCAGGCGAAGTCATTGTATCGGGACGTTCTATAAAAGAGTCGGATGCTGGTGAGGCTGGTAAAGAGATTGCTTCAATTTTTCAAGATCCTCGCAGTCAATTTTTTACTACAAATAGTTCCAGTGAGGTTGCATTTGCCTGCGAAAACTATGGAATTTCACATGAAGAAATTGTTAAACGTGTTGACAGAGCCTTTCAGTCGTTGAATATGGAGGATTTAAAAGACAGAGATATTTTTACCCTGTCCAGTGGAGAAAGGCAAAAAATAGCTTTTCTTGCAGCGACTGCTCTTAATCCTCAAATTTATGTATTGGATGAACCTTCGGCTAATTTAGATATTCATACAATTTTGCAGGTAAGAGAGATTCTTTTTGCTTTAAAAGCCGCTGGACACACGATTGTTGTTTCAGAACATAGATTATTCTATCTATATGGGCTTGCAGATCGTTTTTTAGTTATGAAGGAGGGACAAATTTTCGAAGAATTAACAGGCAAGGAAATGGCAGAGTTATCTGTTTCTCAAATGCACAACAGGAGGCTTCGTCCGTTAAATCTAAGCACAATACAAATAGAAAGGAAAAAAATTTATTTGTCACTCGACAGTATTTTTCCAAATTAAAGATTTGAGTTTTTCGCATAAGTCCATGCCGGAGCTTCTTCATAACATTTCGTTAGAAGCCTGTAAAGGAGAAACGATTGCCTTGATTGGAGAAAATGGCTGTGGAAAAACAACATTAGGAAAAGTCCTGTCTGGTCTGATTCGCTGCCGCCGAGGGGCATTTTCCATTGACGGTCAGACTGTGAAGCAACGAAAATTAGCCGACTATGTGTACTTTGTTATGCAAGAAGCAGATCACCAGCTTTATACAGACAGTGTGGCGGAAGAACTAAGACTAGGCAACAAAAAAATCCAAGATAATAGACGAAAAGATAGATAGTGTTTTGAAAATGCTCCATCTGGAAAACTTTAAAAACTGCCATCCGTATGCTCTATCAGGCGGTCAAAAACAGAGGCTGACAATAGGAGCCGCAATGCTTTCAGAAAAACCGATCCTTGTTTTGGACGAACCAACAAGTGGGTTAGACTGGGATAATATGTGTGCTGTTGCTAATGCTGTTAATTATATGCGTGAAACTGGAAAACTGGTCTTTATCATTACGCATGATCTGGAGTTTATCAGTTTGACTGCGACACGCGCTCTGCTTTTGAAAGAAGGGAACATTAAAGATGATTTACAAATGACGGAACAAAACAATTTCAAAATCGTAAAGAGTTTTATGATGGAGGAAGGTGGTGAATAAATTGAAAAAGCATGGTATATATTACGATTCTCGCATAAAACTTCTGTTAATTCTATTGACATCAGCTTTGGCATTTGCTTTGGGTGGAGGCTTAACAGGCTTGTTACTGTTTGGAGTTGTTTCCCTGTTTGCTTTGTTAAGTGGACTTTGGAAAACAAGTATCAAATTTGCAATAGTTTATATAGTTCTGCTTATGTTGGCGCAAGTCCTTCCAATTCATTTATCTTCCGTGATAACATTCTTTTTACTAAGAATTTTGACTATTGCACTTGCTCTGAATATTCTGTTTCAGACTACGGAAATATCGGAATTGATAGCAGCGCTTCAGGCAAGTCATATCCCCCAAGTAATCGTGATACCAGTGGCTATCATATTAAGGTTTCTACCATCCTTGAAACAAGATGTTCTTTATATAAAACAGGGAATGAAAACGAGGGGCGTAGGATTGTCCTTTTGGAGGATAATAAGTCATCCAGCACAGACATACGAAGGCTTTTTAATCCCCATACTTATGCGCCTTCTGATGACAGCGACAGAATTATCCGCATCAGCAGAAACGCGAGGCATCAGCTATCCTTGTGAAAAAACTCATTATATATTAGTTGATTTCCGCTTAAGAGATAGTATTTTATTGATAGGTATGCTTGCTCTTTTTGCGGTTGTCATATGGACATCGTTCCAATCAATATCATTATTTTAAGGAGGATTTATTTCATGCAAACCGAAAACAAAAAAGGCTTTCAAGTAAAGGACTTGATCGTTACAGCTCTGTTATCTTTGTGCGCACTTGTTATCTATATTCTTTGTGCGTTTCTGTCTTTTTCTCCGTACACGATGTTAGTGGTAAGCCCATTGTGGGCACTACTAGCTGCTATTACCTACTTTCTTGTAGCAGCCAAAACTAAGAAGCCGTGGGCGCTGTTTATTTTTTGTGCGGTAACAGGCATTTATGGATTTTATCCGCCTATGATAATTTGCTGCCTTATTGCTGGCATTATTTCTGCATTGATCGCGTGGAAAACAGGCTGTACTAATGGAAAGACGCTTACGATTAGTTATATCATTTACATGATTTTGGCGGCGTTCAGCGGTACATATATTCCGTTCCTGTTTTTCTCAAAGCAAACACTTGAGCAGTATGCAGGAATGTTTGGGGAAAGCTATTTGGGAAATTTTACAGACGTTAGTATCACCTGTAACAGCTATCATAATGCTTGTCGTTGTTGCTATTTGTGCTTTTATCGGTGCGCTTATTGCTAAAAAATTGCTTAAGAAGCATTTTTAAAAAAGCAGGCATGGTGTAAATGAAGTGATCATATTTGTCGGGAGGAGGCGTGCTATATGTCTTTAACATCTTCTATGGAGGACTATTTAGAGGCTGTGCTGGTGCTTCAGAAACAAAAAGGGGTATGCCCGCTGTGTAGATGTATCAGAGTTTTTAGGGGTTACAAAGCCCTCTGTAAGCAGAGCTGTAAAAGAACTTTCTAAAAAGAAATGTTTGCTAAAAAAAGACGATGGCACACTCTCTTTGACAGAGC
>ENA-OPZZ01001822-OPZZ01001822.1-human-gut-metagenome-genome-assembly--contig:-NODE-1822-length-11939-cov-2.791991_pt1 | contig 11939 bp, 12 predicted proteins | sample MGYA00242487_ERZ504511 | MGnify/ENA primary metagenome ERZ504511 (study PRJEB26092, sample SAMD00036241) | human gut metagenome | host: Homo sapiens | study: EMG produced TPA metagenomics assembly of... | reverse complement strand
GCCGGGAGATCTTCTTCTTTTCGCAGCAGATAAGACAAAATTGGTATACGATGTACTGGGAGCACTCCGTCTTGAGCTTGCAAAACAGATGGATCTTTTAGACAAAAATGAGTATCGTTTCGTATGGGTAACAGAGTTCCCGCTTCTTGAGTGGAGCGAGGAGGAGAATCGTTTTACAGCAATGCACCATCCGTTCACCATGCTTATGGAGGAGGATCTTCCGCTTCTTGACACAGATCCGGGAAAGGTTCGCGCAAAAGCATACGACATCGTTCTTAACGGAAATGAGATTGGCGGCGGCAGCGTGCGTATCCATCAGGATGATATTCAGGAAAGAATGTTTGAGGCACTTGGCTTCACAAAAGAAGCTGCACATGAGCAGTTCGGATTCCTTCTGGATGCATTCAAATATGGAGTTCCGCCACACGCAGGACTTGCATATGGCCTTGACAGACTTGTTATGCTTATGGCAAAGGCAGATACGATCCGTGATGTTATTGCATTCCCGAAGGTTAAAGATGCTTCCTGTCTGATGACTCAGTCCCCTAGCCAGGTAAGTGAGGCGCAGCTTCATGAGTTGGGACTTGACCTTGAGCCGCAGAAAGAAGAGGAAGAATAAAAGATCATGCAGCCGACAATATATACATTTCTGATCGTTTGTCCACTTGTATTTCTTGCCGGATTTGTAGATGCTGTAGCAGGCGGGGGAGGACTGATCTCCCTGCCTGCTTATCTTTTGGCCGGAGTTCCTGTACATAATGCTGTTGCCACCAACAAGCTGTCATCAGCAACAGGAACATTGATCTCAACTGTCCGTTTGTGCAAAAATAAATTTGTGGACTGGTTCTTGGTGCTTCCATGTATTCCAATGGCACTCCTGGGATCTTCCATAGGAGCTCACCTTGCTCTTATAGCCAGTGATAAACTCCTGCGTTATATGCTGATCCCGGTTCTTCCGGTGGTTGCTTTTTATGTGCTGCGCAAGAAAAATATGGATGAGAAGGGTGGCGAGATCGCCAGAAAAAAACAGATCCTGCTCTGTGCCGTATGCTCTCTTGCTGTAGGATGCTATGATGGCTTTTATGGACCAGGAACAGGAACTTTTCTCTTGCTTTTGTTTACAGGATTGGGAAAAATGAGTGTGGCAAAAGCTTCCGGTACCATGAAGGTTACCAACCTCTCTTCCAATGTAGCGGCTCTTGTTGTATTTCTGCTCAGCGGAAAGATTGTGATCATGCTTGGAATTGCAGCGTCAGTGTTCTCGATCGCAGGACATTATACCGGTGCAGGTATGGTTATGAAAAACGGAAGCCGGATCATACGGCCTATTATTCTTATAGTCCTTGCATTGCTTTTTATAAAGATCATATCCGGAATATAAAAAAGAAGAATATAAAAAACCCGTGAAGATCACGCTTTCCTGTCAGAGAAAGCAGATATTCACGGGTTTTCTAGCTTTTATTCTTTATTCGTTATCTTCGGTAGAATCTTCAGGAACCGGTGAAGCGGTAAGAGTTCCGAAGATGGCATTGCCCAGTTCGGTACCTGCATTTTCAAGCTTCCAGGATGCACCATCGTTTGTGAGATGGAAGGTAGCAGTGGCAGTTATGGTTGCCTGATTATTCCTGATACTGTCCAGAAGCAGTTCATGTGATTTGTTGTAACGCTTCTGGGAACCGTCGATCACTGCATCAGCAGAAGCCAGATAAGTATTCAATTCTTTTTCGTACTGTGTAAGAATGGAATTACTGTCAAATGTGGTAAGCTCTGCGTCCACTTCAGCAAGATATCCGGAAACAGAGGTGCTTGATATTTTGTAGTTAAAACAGGAGTGAAACTGTTCCATAAGGGCAGAGGCAATGGCGTTTTTTGCCGAATCTGAAGTGTTCAGAATGGAATCCAGCCCCAAATAATTAGCCATCTGCTTTACATCCATTTCCTGAAGCGTTTTCAGATAGACGGTAAGCGTTTCGGCAGGCGGCACAAGATCAGGATCGGACAGATAGGTGATAAGGCCACCGACCAGATCATTTTCGAGAGAGGAACTGTGCGTAATCTCCCAGTCAGGTTCTGAAGAAGATCCAAGATTGTTTAGTTGGATGGAAGTATTGCGTTCTACAGAACTGTACGTGTTATTCTTGAGAAGCTTGTACAGGAGCAGATAACGCTGCTCCAGGGAATTTCCGTTATCATTTTCTTTACCGGAGGCGGTTTCCAGTATTTCTTCCTGAAGGCTTGCAGAAACAAAATCACTGGCAAGAGCCTCAGCATCCAGAGTAGTAAGCTTAAGCTGCGCAGAAGCATTTTTTTCGTCGCTACAACGGATATACCTAGGATTTTGTAATCGAAATTCTGAAAGAAGAGAGAAAATACTTCTTTTATGTCAGCAGAAAGCTTTGTGCTGTCATCAGAATCCGGAAACAGTTCCTGATAGGATATGTACTGCATGGTTGTTTCAGAGTCCAGATTTTTAAGAAGATACCAGATCTTTTTTGATTGCCTTTTCTGCATGATCTTGGCCGACTGGGAGCAACCACATAAAAAAACTGCAAGAAGAATGGTCATCAAGAAAGCCAGCAGATGTTTCACTGTCTTCATATTGTTCTTTCCTTTCAAAAAAGTTATATGATAATATTCTAGCAGATAAAGCACTGAAAGTCAAAATATCGCAAAAATGGAGAAATTAAGAAAAATGAAAAAAACTTGCAGTTATTATGCTTGCAGTTATGGTTCTGTTCGGAACAACCCAATATCAGGTATTAACTGTAAAACCTGGTAAAAAAATTCTGAAAAATGTAAATATACTGTAAAAGTTACTGTTAAGCTGGCTAATCACAAGACTGTAACAAGGACAGTTAAAGTAACAGTTAAATAATCATTATTACATAAAAAAGTCTCCTGGCCACGAAGGAGACTTTTTTTTATGAAAAATCTGTGAAATCTACATCGTTTTCTTCAGGGACTTTTCTTTTCAGAGTGAATCTGCTATGATGTTTGAAGCAACAGATAGTTTCAGTATGATGCTGAGAAAAGGGGACAGATATGAAAAAACGTATTTTGATCGCACTTGGAGTCCTTGTACTTGCAGCCGGTATCGGAGCAGGTGGATGGTATTATTATACACATCATGCAGGGTCCTCAGGAGGCAGTGATATTGTATATGTAACAAAGATAAGCAAGCTTTCGGAAATGGATTCCGGAGTGGAAAACCGATATGCAGGTGTTGTGGAACCGCAGGAAACGGTTCAGATAAAGATCGAAAGCGGCCGAAAGGTAAAAGAAGTTCAGGTAAAGACCGGCCAGGAAGTCAAGAAAGGGCAGCTTCTTTTTCAGTATGATCTTGGAAGTATCCAGCAGAGTCTTCAGGAAGCACAGCTGGCATTGGACCGTCTGAAAAACGAACAGTTAAGTATATCTGATCAGATCACTACACTGGAAGCTGAGAAAAAGAAAGCTACAGCGGATAATCAGCTTTCCTATACAATAGAGATCGAAACACAGAAAATGAATCTCAAGAAGAATGAATATGATCAGAAAAGCAAACAGGCAGAGATCGATAAGCTTTCCCAGGCAACGCAGAATACCGAGGTGCGCAGTGAGATCGATGGAGTGATCCAGAAGATCGATACCTCCAAGATGGGTGGTGATGATTCTAATGGCGTGGAGGATACGTTAACAGAAGGCACGGCGGATTCCACAGATTCCAGTTCCGGAAACGGTTCCGGCAATGCATTTATCACGATCCTGAGCACAGGCGCTTATCGTGTAAAGGGAACGGTAAATGAAATAAACCGTGATTCGATCATAGAGGGGACACCTGTGATCATCCGTTCCAGAGTGGATTCTTCAAAAACCTGGAAGGGCACCATGGGTTCTGTTGACATGGATAATTCTACCAGCAACAGCAATTCGGATATGGCAATGTTCGGAATGTCCAGTGCCAGTGATGATCAGACATCATCTAGTACCTATCCGTTTTATGTGAATCTGGATTCATCTGAGGGTCTGATGCTGGGACAGCATGTTTATATTGAACCGGATGAAGGACAGGATGAGAAGAAGGCCGGTATCTGGCTGAATGATTATTTTATCGTGGATGCGGATACAGACAGCCCATATGTTTGGATCGCAAACGGTCAGAACAAGCTGGAGAAGAGAGATGTCATATTAGGACAGTATGATGAAGATCTTGGGGAATATGAGATCGCAGACGGACTTTCTGAAAAAGATAAGATCGCATTTCCGACAGATGAGCTGAAAGAAGGCATGTCTGTCGCAGAAGGTACTGCAGATCAGACTACAGCGGCTATGTGGGATGATTCTGAGGATGATGAAAGTTCTGATGATTCTGCATACACGGAAAGTGATGGCTCAGAGCCTGAAATGATCGAAGATGGAGCGAGCGACAGTGACATGATGGATGCGACAGACGATATTTCTTCGGGAGATGACCTTGTTCCGATGGAAGGAGCGCCGACAGAATGATTTTGGATTTAAAAGGAATATATAAGGATTATCAACAGGGGAAAATGACTGTACCTGTATTGAAAGATGTAGATTTTTCCATGGAGGAGGGAGAATATGTGGCGATCATGGGCCCTTCCGGTTCCGGAAAGACTACGCTGATGAATATTATCGGATGCCTGGACAAACCTACCAAGGGAACTTTTCTCCTGAATGGAGAAGATATTGCCAAATGTACAGAGAATGAGATGTCAGATATCCGTCTGAAAACGATCGGGTTTGTATTTCAGAGCTTTCATCTCCTTCCAAGACAGAGTGCGCTGACAAATGTGGAACTGCCGCTGAATTATGCAAGGGTTCCCAAAAAGGAGCGCAGGGAACGCGCACGGAAAGCTCTGGAGCGAGTAGGACTTGCTGACAGGGTAGATTTTAAGCCCAACCAGCTTTCCGGAGGACAGATGCAGAGAGTGGCTATTGCAAGAGCAATCGTAAACAACCCCAAGCTTTTGCTGGCAGATGAGCCTACCGGGGCACTGGATACGAAATCGGGAGCACAGGTTATGGAACTGTTTCAGAAGCTGAACGATGAGGGGGTTTCTGTGCTGATGATCACACATGACCCGGAGATCGCGGCACATGCCAAACGGGTTGTTATGATCCGTGACGGTGAGCTGCAGGAAAAGAGGTGATAGAATGAAAGTGGTGAAGAGAGTGATCGTTGGTGTACTGGTTGCGGCATTGGCAGCCGGAGGAATCTACACAGGGCTTATGCATGTGAAAGAATCCAAGGTAACAGAGGTGCCGGTAACCAGCGTCAGCAATCTTCAGACTGACTGGTATTCGGAGACAACACTGGATGGAACCATCACCACAAATGTTTCTCAAAATGTAAATATGGATAAAGATATGATCATCGAGAAAATATATGTATCCCAGGGTGATGATGTAAAAAAAGGCGATAATCTGATCTCCTTTGATATGACACTTGTAGAGATGGAACTGAATATTGCAAAGCTGAAACTGCAGAAGCAGGAGCGGGATCTGACCAAAGCACAGAACCGTCTGACAAGTCTTCAGAATGGAGGTCCCATCGAAGACAATACAGACAGTACTGATGATACGGACCGGAATCTTACAGGTGGTGATACAGGAAGTGACGGAAAAATGACAAATACCGATACACCTTCCGGAAGTGACGGAGACGAGGATATGCAGTCAACTACCGGTTCCGCGGCTACTGCAGATAGCAGCTATCTTGCAGCGGCTTCTTCCAGGCCATTACTTCTCAGTGCCTTTACAGATACAGAAGGAGATATTGAAGATTCCGCAGAGAAAGTTACCGAAGAAATTCCGTCCGGAGAAACGACGGATAGTGAAACAGAGCAGATGACCGGAGATGACACAGCGGATATGGAAGAAGATACAACTGCATCCGATGAGGATCTGATCATGGATCCGACTTATCAGGATCCTACTGCCAATGATATTACAGACGGAGAGACTACGGACTGGGGTTCCGGAGAAGATGATACCCCAATGGTATCTCCGACACCGACTCCCACACTGGGCCCCAATGAACTTCCTGATCCCAATATAACAGAACCGGAAATTCCGGGGATCACAGATGGTGAACCGGAGTTTTATCAGAAACTTGACTATACTTCTCAGCCGTTTACAGGAACCGGTACGGAAGAAGATCCCTATGTTTTTCTTGTAAGCAGTGCCAAAGGCAAAGTTACGGTGATGGGATCCTTTTTTTAACAGAATGGCTGGATACAGTGAGGATGGGACCAAAGTGGTCCGGAAAGGCGGCAGCTGGTTCCAGCTGGAATTTCATAAGAATGATACTATTGCGGATTTTCAGGACAGAACACTTTCCTGTACAGGATATTATCTGATCGATGGAAGTCTTCTTGAAAATCCGGTATATATGTATGCGGAAACAGAATTTACACTGGATGAGGCTTCCAAATATGACAAAAATGATGATGAGATACCGGATGACAGCGGTGGTGGAGATGACGGTACTGATGGCACGACCATGTCAAGAGAGGATGCGATCAAGATCCAGAAAAACAAGATCGCAAGTCTGAAACTGGATATTGAGGAAAATAATCTGAAGATTACCAAGCTGGAGAATAAAGTAAAAAACAAGCTGGTAACAAGTAAACTGGATGGAACGGTTGCTTACATCGGAGATGAAGTCACAGGTTCTTATAATGGAGATGCTTTTCTGAAAGTAAAAAGCAAAGATGGTTTTTATGTTACCGGAACGGTCAGCGAACTGATGCTGGATCAGATGAAGGAGGGAACACTTCTTCAGTGTACCAGTTATAATTCCGGCAGCTTTGAGGCGAAGGTACTGAATGTGTCTGATTACCCGGTGAATTCTTCAAATACTAATTATGGTGGAGATTCTAATCCCAATGTATCGTATTACACCTTTAATGCAGAGATCACAGATCGTTCGTTGCAGTTTACCGACCAGGATTATGTGACAGTATCTCTGAAGTCAAACAAACTTGCCAAAGGCAGTCTGGTTGTGATGAAGGCATTTATCCGTACGGAAAATGGAACTAGCTATGTATACAAAGACGTGAAGGGAACACTGAAAAGGCAGCAGATCACAGTGGGAAGCATTGTGAACAGCGGATATTATGCAGTTGTAACCTCAGGCCTGAAATCCGATGATCTTCTTGCTTTCCCATATGGTGATGCCGTGAAGGAAGGAGCCAAGACAAAAGAAGTGACTTTGGATGATATGTACAATGAATAACAGGAAGGAGAAATTTCATGTTTGAAAATATACGCCTGGCTTTTCAGGGAATATGGTCACATAAGATGAGATCCTTTCTGACCATGTTAGGTATTATTATTGGTATTGCATCTATTATTGCAATTGTATCTACGATCAAAGGTACCAGTGAACAGATCAAGGAAGATCTGATCGGGTCCGGAAACAATACCGTGCAGGTTATGCTCTATGACGGAGACAGTACATACGATATGGATTATGGTTCTTACGGAAGCTCGGCCACACCGCCGGTTATTTCTGATTCCCAGAAAACGGCGATCGGAGACTTGGATCATGTAATAAGTTCTACATTTTATTACAGCAGTCAGTCTGCCAGTGTTTATTATAAAAACACTGGCTTTCAGGGCGGAACCGTGTACGGAATTGACAGCAGTTATCTGAAAACGAAGGGATACCTGGTCCAGTCCGGTCGGGGATTTGTACAAAAAGATTATGACAGCTACCGAAAGGTTGCCCTTGTGGATTCCAATGCTGCACAGAATATTTTCGGAAGTGAGAGCCCTGTAGGGAAAACCATTGAGGTGGGATCAGAACCGTACATCATTGTAGGCGTGATCACTCAGAGCGAGGACAGCATGCCAAAGATCAATACGATTTCTGAGTACGAGGAATATTCGCAGACGATCATGGGAAGCGTGATGATCCCGGATACAACCTGGCCTGTTGCATTTAAATTTGATCAGCCGCAAAATGTGACAGTCCGTGCAGACAGCACAGATAATATGAGTTCTGTAGGAAAAGCAGCAGAGGATGTTCTGAATACAGGGATCCAGAATGAAAAAACAAATCGAACTTTAAATATAAAGCGGAAGACATTATGGAGAAGGTCAAGAATCTCCAGAAGCTCAGCGAAAGTACCAATCAGCAGCTGATCTGGATTGCAAGTATCTCCCTGCTTGTTGGTGGTATCGGTGTTATGAATATCATGCTTGTATCTGTCACAGAACGTACTAGTGAGATCGGACTGAAAAAAGCTATCGGAGCAAGAAAAAAAGTGATCCTGGGGCAGTTTCTGACGGAAGCTTCGGTGCTGACCAGTATCGGAGGAATTATTGGTGTGATCCTTGGAATCATCCTGTCAAAAATCGTGTCTCAGGTGTCCGGAGCACCAACAGCCATCAGCGTTCCGTCTATCATTCGGCTCTGTGGTGTTTTCCATGCTGATCGGTCTCATCTTTGGATTACTGCCATCTGTAAAGGCGTCTAATCTTAATCCGATCGATGCACTTCGCAGTGAATAAAGTATCCTTCATGTTTTACGAAACTCTGAGGTCTTTATTTAGTCACTTTTGCTGTATATAGGGCAAAAAAAGAAAGTATAAATAGAGTTTTTACAGGTTTTTCAGAGATAACAAAAAAATCGTAGCAGAATCTCAGGATCATGTGCTATAATACATCATAAGTGGGCAAATATTAAAACAGAAGGAGATAATTTCATGAAGGTTTTGGAAGGTAAATCTGTATTTTCCGGTATTGCGATCGGTAAGATCTCAATCCTCCAGAAAGTTGACACCAGTGTTAAACGTGTTCACGTGGAGGATCCGGAAGAAGAGGTAAAGCGTGTGGAGGCAGCCAGAGAGCAGGCTGTGGCACAACTTCAGAAGCTTTATGACAAGGCTCTTCAGGAAGTTGGAGAGTCCGGAGCGGCAATCTTTGAGGTTCATCAGATGATGCTGGATGATGATGACTATCTGGATTCCATCCACAACATTATCCGTACAGAGTCTGTAAAATGCAGAATATGCGGTTGCAAACAACTGGTGATAACTTCTCATCAATGTTCGCACAGATGGACGACGATTATATGAAAGCAAAGAGCAGCTGATGTAAAAGGGATATCTCAGACCGTCTGGTACGTGTGCTTTCCGGCCATGGAGATGGAGAGCTTGAAGCATCCGAGCCGGTGATCGTAGTTGCAGAGGATCTTGCACCAAGTGAGACTGTACAGATGGATAAGAGCAAGGTTCTTGCTTTTGTCACAAGAAAAGGCTCTTCTAACTCACATACTGCGATTCTTGCGAGAACCATGAATATTCCGGCGCTGATCAATATTGAATACGATGAGTCCATGGACGGTAAGATGGCAGTCGTAGACGGAAAGAGCGGAAATCTGATCATTGAGCCGGATGCAGAGACCCTTAAAAAATATGAGGATATGCGTGCCGATGAACTTGCACAGCGTGCAATGCTCAAAGAACTGAAAGGTAAAGAAACTGTTACCAAGAGCGGTCGTAAGCTCCACCTTTATGCCAACATTGGAAGTACAGGTGATGTTGCGAATGTACTTGCCAATGATGCGGAAGGCATCGGACTTTTCCGGAGTGAGTTCGTATACCTGGAGAAAGAAGATTATCCTACAGAGGAAGAACAGTTCCAGGTTTACAAGACTGTAGCTCAGAATATGGCCGGCAAAAAAGTTATCATTCGTACTCTGGATATCGGAGCAGACAAGCAGATCGATTATTTTAATATGGCGCATGAGGAGAACCCTGCAATGGGATATCGTGCGATCCGTATCTGCCTGGACCGTCCGGAAGTATTTAAGACACAGCTGAGAGCACTTTTCCGCGCAAGCATGTTCGGAAACATTTCCATCATGTATCCGATGATCATCTCTGTAACAGAGGTGAAGCAGATCAAGGCCATTGTAGCAGAAGTGAAAGCAGAGCTTAAGGAACAGGGGATCCCGTTCCGTGATGACGTGGAGCAGGGTATCATGATCGAGACTCCGGCTGCGGTTATGATCAGTGATCTTCTTGCAAAAGAGGTTGATTTCTTCAGTATCGGAACCAATGATCTGACCCAGTATACACTGGCTATTGACCGTCAGAATGCAAAGCTTGACAACATTTATGATTCCCATCATGAGGCAGTTCTCCGTATGATCCAGATGGTTGTGGACAATGCACACAAAGAAGGTATCTGGGCCGGAATCTGCGGTGAGCTTGGTGCAGATACTACACTTACTGAGAGATTTGTAGAGATGGGACTGGACGAGTTGTCCGTATCTCCGACATTTGTTCTTCCGGTTCGAAAGATCGTTAGAGAGATGAAATAAAACACAGATCATAAATAGATAATGGATATTTTTGATAAATAGTGTGACAGCTGCTGTGCATAAATATTTGTATGGCAGCTGTTTTTTAGTGGTAATATTCTGCGGGATTTTCATGGAAAATTTCCAATTGTGGTATAGAAAAAAATATGATACACTAACATCATGGCTTTTTACAGCAGTTCAAAGAATTAGTCCATCAAGGGCTGATGCATTAATTCTTTGAACTGTGAGATAACAGACCAGGAGGAGAGAAAGAATGGGCAAAATTGCCATTGTAACAGACAGCAACAGCGGTATCACACAGGCACAGGCAGAAGAGCTTGGCGTTTATGTGATTCCGATGCCGTTTTATATTAATGAAAAAATGTATCTTGAAGGTGTAACTCTTACTCAGGAAGAGTTTTATGAGAAGCTTAAGAAGGATGAACCGATCTCTACATCTCAGCCAAGTCCGGCTGATCTCTGTGATCTGTGGGACAAATTGCTGAGAGATTATGAAGAGATCATTCACATTCCAATGTCAAGCGGATTGAGTGCATCCTGTTCTACTGCAATGGGACTTTCTATTGATTATAATGGTCGTGTTCAGGTAGTGGACAATCAGCGGATTTCCGTAACACAGAGACAGTCTGTAATGGATGCTAAGATGCTTGCTGAGGCGGGAAAAAGTGCCGCAGAGATCAAGAAGATCCTTACGGATCAGAAACTCGATTCCAGCATTTATATCACACTTGACACCTTGAAATATCTGAAAAAAGGTGGCAGGATCACACCGGCAGCCGCAGCCATCGGAACAGTTCTGAATCTGAAGCCTGTTCTTCAGATCCAGGGAGAGAAGCTGGATGCCTATGCTAAGGTTCGTGGCAAGAAGCAGGCCAAACGTGCCATGCTGAAGGCAATGAAGAATGATTGGGAAACACGTTTTAAGGAATATGCATCCGACGGTGAGATGTGTCTTCAGGCTGCTTATGCAGGAAATCTGGAAGAAGCAGAAGAATTTAAAAAAGAGATCCAGGAGGTATTTCCGGGAATGGAGATACATATGGATCCCCTTTCCTTAAGTGTTGCCTGCCATATCGGTTATGGTGCCCTTGCAGTCGCATGTTCAAGAAAAGTGACATTATAAGCATAAAATACAGAAATAAAGATATGAGGAGTTTGAAACATGAAAAAGATTATGGAACAGATGGCGGAAGAACTTTCCGCAGCATTTGAAAAAGCAGGTTATGATCCATCCTACGGAAAAGTTACTGTTTCCAACAGACCGGACTTATGTGAGTATCAGTGTAACGGTGCTATGGCAGGAGCCAAAGCATATCACAAGGCACCGTTTATGATCGCTGATGATGTGGTAGCACAGCTGTCAGACAGCCGGATCTTTTCCAGAGCAGAAGTTGTAAAGCCTGGATTATCAACCTGGATGTGAAACCGGAATTTGTTGCAGAATACATGAATAAGATGGCAGAGGATGAGAAGCTTTCTGTTGAGACTGCCAAGGATCCGAAGACGATCATTATCGACTATGGCGGACCAAACGTTGCCAAGCCGCTTCACGTAGGACATCTCCGTTCTGCGATCATCGGTGAGAGCATCAAGCGTATC
>ENA-OPZZ01001820-OPZZ01001820.1-human-gut-metagenome-genome-assembly--contig:-NODE-1820-length-11946-cov-3.397834_pt1 | contig 11946 bp, 17 predicted proteins | sample MGYA00242487_ERZ504511 | MGnify/ENA primary metagenome ERZ504511 (study PRJEB26092, sample SAMD00036241) | human gut metagenome | host: Homo sapiens | study: EMG produced TPA metagenomics assembly of... | reverse complement strand
AGAATTGTCGCCGGTATTTTTTGGATCGGCTCTTACAAACTTTGGTGTGGAGACATTTCTTCAGCATTTTCTTCAGATGACAAGCTCTGCCCCTTCCGAGAATCTCGGATAAAGGAGTTATTGATCCTATGACAGGAAAAAGGAAATTTTCCGCATTTGTATTTAAGATTCAGGCAAATATGAATAAGGCTCTACCGTGACAGAATCGCGTTTATGAGAATATGTTCCGGAGAATTCGAAGCTGGAATGGATGTGTTTCATATTCAGGGTGGGGAAAAAAGTGAGACTTTCTCAGCCACAGCAGATGATGGCAAGTGAAAGCAAAAATGATCGAAAAAGCATACGGTGGAGATATCATTGGTGTGTTCGACCCGGGAATTTTTTCAATTGGAGATACGCTTACCAATTCTCCTGAGAAATTTGCATACGAAGGAATTCCGACTTTTGCACCGGAGCACTTTGCCAGAGTTCGCCAGGTGGATACGATGAAACGTAAGCAGTTCATCAAGGGAATCAATCAGATCGCACAGGAAGGTGCAATCCAAATTTTTCAGGAATATAATACCGGTATGGAGGAAATTATAGTAGGTGTGGTAGGTGTCCTGCAATTTGATGTGTTAAAATACCGTTTGGAAAATGAATACAATGTGGAGATTCGAATGGATACGCTGCCATATGAACATATCCGCTGGATCGAGAATAAAGAAATTGACTTAGATAAATTGTGGGTACTTCTGATATGAAGAAGATTAAGGCTTAAAAGACAGACCGCTTTTATTGTTTGTGAACAGCTGGAGCATACGTATGACACTGGAGCGCAACGAAGGGCTGGAGTTATCTGAGTTCGGAAAATAGTTTACAAATTTCCCTATTTGCAAACGGATATAAATTTGTTATAATAACAGGAGATAATTCCATCTCTTGGCAAGAGACGGCAATCCAGACTAGGAGGTTTTGAATCATGGGAAAAGACGAAAGAAATAGTTATACAATAAAGGCAGATGATAATCTTGGAGAAGTACAGATTGCAGATGAGGTTGTTGCAATCATTGCAGGGCTTGCAGCTATGGAAGTGGAAGGTGTCGCTTCGATGGCAGGGAATGCAACGAGAGAACTGATCAGCAAGCTTGGAATGAAATCTTTATCCAAAGGTGTGAAAGTAGATGTGCTTGAAGGTGTAGTGACAGTTGCGCTGGCGCTGAATTTGAAGTATGGCTACAGCATCATGGATGTTTCTGCCAAGGTACAGGAGAAAGTAAAAGCTTCGATTGAGAATATGACAGGTTTGACAGTTGCAGATGTGAATATTCGTGTAGCTGGAGTGGACATGGAAAACTAGATCTGTGAAGACAGAATGGGAATCAGAGTGGAGTTTTAGCTCCACTCTTTTTGGTTGCCAAGAGGGAATCACATGTAGTATAATAATCAATAATGCAAAAAAATAGAAAATCCAAAGAATAAAGAGGTAGAAAAATGAATAGATCAGAACTTAGAGAACATATTTTTAGAATGTTATTCCGTATAGAATTTAACAGCGAAGAAGAGATGAAAGAACAAGAAGACCTCTACTTTGAATTGCTTGGCGAGACTGACGAACAGGATAAGACTTATATTTTGAATAAATATAAAGCTGTTGTCGACAAAAAAGAAGAGATTGATGGACTTTTGAATGAGTATACAACAGGCTGGAAGACATCTCGTATGAATCGGGTAGATCTGACAATTTTAAGACTTGCGGTTTATGAGATGAAATGGGATGAGGAAGTTCCGACCGGTGTGGCAATCAATGAGGCGGTAGAACTCGCAAAGAAATACAGCAGTGATGAAGGTCCTTCGTTTGTCAATGGTGTGCTGGCAAAGCTGGCGGAATAAGGTGATATGATGCGCAATGTGTATTCTGTTGGACAGGTCAATGCCTATATCAAGAATATGTTTACACAGGATTTTATGCTGAACCGGATTTATGTGAAAGGGGAAGTGTCAAATTGTAAATATCATACGTCCGGGCATATTTACTTTTCACTGAAAGATGAGTCCGGGATGATCGCATGTATTATGTTTGCAGGACAGAGAGGCGGTTTGCCGTTTCGGATGCGGGAAGGACAGCAGGTAATTGTGCTTGGCAATATAACCACATACGAGAGGGATGGGAAATATCAGCTCTATGCAAAAGAGATTATTCTAGATGGAGCCGGAGCACTTTATGAGAGATTCGAGGCATTGAAACAGGAACTGGGCGAGATGGGAATGTTTGCCGAGGAGTACAAGCAGCCGATTCCGAAGTTTGCAAGAACAATCGGCGTTGTGACGGCGCCTACAGGCGCGGCGATTCGGGATATTATCAATGTTGCAGGCAGAAGAAACCCGTATGTGCAGTTACTCTTATACCCTGCATTGGTTCAGGGAGAAGGGGCGGCTGCAAGTATTGTAGAAGGAATTGCGGCGCTTGAAAAAAAAGGAGTAGATTTGATCATTGTAGGGCGCGGCGGCGGTTCTATAGAAGATCTTTGGGCGTTTAATGAAGAAATTGTTGCGAGAGCTATTTTTGAATGCCGGATTCCGGTTATTTCAGCGGTGGGGCATGAGACGGACACAACTATCGCAGATTATGTGGCAGATTTGCGGGCGCCAACGCCTTCTGCGGCGGCTGAACTTGCGGTGTTTGAATATGAGACATTTTTAAACGGAGTTGAAGAATATCGAATAAAGATACGTAAAGCAATACATCAGAAAGCAGAATGGGAAAAGATAAAAACCGGGCAGTATGCATTGAAATTAAAGTATCTGCATCCGCAAAATAAACTGCGGGACAAACAGCAAAGAACGGTGGAATTGGAAGAGCGGCTCAGACAGACAATGGAAAGAAAGATTGACGATAAAAAACGCCGATTTGGTTTTTATATCGAACGTATGAAAGGACTTTCGCCGCTGGCAAAGCTGAATCAGGGATTTGCTTATGTATCAACGGAAAATGGCAAAGTGGTGAAGACAATCGCAGATACGGCAAATGGAGAGACACTGAATGTATATGTGACAGACGGTGTGATCAAAGCAAGAGTAGAAGATACGCATAAGGAGGAACATTGTGGAAGCAGAAAATAAAAAAGATCAGACTCTGGAGGACGTATTTGAACAGTTAGATGAAGTAGTAAAAAAATTAGAGGGAGAAGCTGTTTCGCTTGAGGATTCTTTTCAATTGTATCATGAAGGAATGGAATTGCTGAAGATATGTAATGATAAGATTGAGACGATTGAGAAAAAAGTAATGATATTGGATAAAGATGGTGAAGAGCATGAATTTTAAGGAAGAAAGAATCGGAAAAATAACAGCGATAGAACAGATTTTAAAAAAATATCTGCCGGTCAAAGAAGGTCTCCAAAAAGAGATCATGGAGGCGATGGAGTATAGTCTTCTAGCCGGTGGAAAACGTCTCCGGCCGATGCTGATGAGAGAGACATATGTATTGTTTGGCGGTGATGAGGAACTTATTGAGCCGTTTATGGCAGCGATTGAGATGATTCACACGTATTCACTTGTACATGATGATCTTCCGGCGATGGACAATGATGACTACCGCAGAGGGAGAAAGACTACACATGTTGTGTACGGTGAGGCAATGGGGATTCTGGCGGGAGATGCACTTCTTAATTTTGCCTTTGAGACGGCTGTAAAGGCGTTTGCAATGTGTCCGCAAAAGAGCATAGAGATTGGTCAGGCGATGAGAATCCTTTCTGAGAAAGCTGGAATTTACGGCATGATCGGGGGACAGGTAGTCGATGTCAAGAGTGCAGGACAAGCTGTTTCCAAAGAAGTGTTGGATTTTATTTATGAGCTGAAGACAAGTGCTCTGATCGAGTGTGCTATGATGATCGGAGCGGTGCTTGCCGGCGCTTCTGAGACAGAAGTGCAAAAGATAGAACAGATTGCAAAATATGTGGGAGTCGCTTTTCAGATACAGGATGATATTTTGGATGTGACAAGCACGGTGGAAGTGCTTGGAAAGCCAATTCACAGCGATGAAAAGAATGAAAAGACGACATATGTGACGTTGCTTGGAATTGAAAACGCAAAGGAGGCTGTGGAGAGCCTTTCCATGGAAGCGATTCATTTATTACACAGCATTTCAGGGGAAAATCAGTTTTTGGAGATGCTTTTAAAAGAATTAATTTACAGAGAAAAATAAAAGGGGTGCTCTTATGGTATTGGAGCGAATTCAAAAAGAAGATGATATTAAAAAACTAAAGGAAAGTGAATTAGATACGCTGGCAGAAGAGATTCGTCAGTTTTTGGTTGAAAAGATCAGTAAAACGGGAGGACATCTGGCTTCCAATCTAGGTGTAGTGGAACTGACGATGGCGATGCATTTGGCGTTTTCACTTCCGAAAGATAAAATTATATGGGATGTGGGACATCAGGCATATACACATAAGATTTTAACAGGAAGAAAAGCAGGATTTGATGATCTGCGTAAGTACGGGGGATGAGCGGTTTCCCGAAACGAAAAGAAAGTGCATGTGATGCATTTGATACGGGACACAGTTCTACTTCAATCTCGGCAGGACTGGGATATGTGGAGGCAAGAGAGATACTGAAAGAAGATTATCAGGTCATCTCAGTGATCGGAGACGGTTCTCTGACCGGAGGTATGGCTTATGAAGCGTTGAATAACGCCTCTCATCTGAAGAGCAATTTTATTATTGTATTAAACGATAATCGGATGTCGATTTCTGAAAATGTCGGAGGAATGTCGAACTATCTGGATGGAATCCGCACAGCACATGCCTATACAGATTTGAAGAAAAATGTAGAAAAGACATTACAGAAAGTGCCGTGTGTTGGAGATCAGATCGTGTCACATATTCGAAAGACAAAAAAACAGTATCAAGCAATTGCTTGTACCTGGGATGTTGTTTGAAGATATGGGAATCACTTATCTGGGTCCTGTCGACGGTCATGATATCAAAAAAGTTATATAAAATTTTTCAGGAAGCAAAGAAGATTGACCATGCTGTGCTTGTCCATGTCTTGACAGAAAAAGGAAAAGGATATCTTCCGGCGGAAAAGATGCCTTCCAAATTTCATGGGACAGGTCCGTTTGATATTGCCACTGGACAGCAGAAATCTTCTGGTGACAAAGACACATATACCGATGTTTTTGCAAAGGTGATGTACAGGATGGGAAAAGAGGAGCCAAAGCTTGTTGCAATCACTGCAGCGATGAAAGACGGGACGGGTCTGACACCGTTTGCAAAGAAATATCCGGACAGATTTTTTGATGTCGGAATTGCAGAAGAGCATGCGGTTACTTTTGCAGCAGGACTTGCAGCAGCAGGGCTAAAACCTGTATTTGCTGTATATTCTTCCTTTTTACAGAGAGGGTATGATCAAATGATACATGATGTCTGTCTGCAAAATTTGCCGGTCGTCTTTGCGGTAGATCGGGCGGGACTTGTCGGAAATGACGGGGAGACACATCAGGGACTGTTTGATCTTGCATATTTAAGCGGAATCCCGAATATGACAGTGATGTCCCCGAAAAATAAATGGGAGTTTGCGGATATGATCCGGTTTGCAATCGAATTTCACGGACCGATCGCCATCAGATATCCAAGGGGAGCGGCGTATGACGGACTGCAGGAATTCCGGGAGCCGATCGTATATGGGAAAAGTGAAGTTATTTATGAGGAACAGGACATCGCAGTTTTTGCTGTTGGGCATATGATGGAGACTGCGGAGGCAGTGTGTGCGCAGCTAAGAGAAAGAGGATATCATTGCAGTCTGATCAATGTGCGCTTTGTCAAACCATTTGATCAGGATATCCTGAAACAGATGAGCAGAGCACACAGACTTTTTGTGTCGATTGAGGAAGGCCTTTTAGATGGCGGATATGGCGAGAAAATTGCCAATTATGCTGCAAGAGAAAGAATGGATGTCTGCGTATTGCAAAATGGTATTCAGGATGAATATGTGGAACATGGTAATGTGGAGTTGTTGAGAAAAGAAGTGCATCTGGATGCGGATTCGATTGTTGAGAAAATTGTTGCAACATATGACGCATTGAAATGAAGATGATTTAGGAGAGTATATGAAAGAACGATTAGATGTATTACTGGTAAAAAGGAATTTAGCAGAGTCCAGAGAAAAGGCAAAGGCGATCATTATGTCCGGTAATGTGTTTGTGGAAGGACAAAGAGAGGATAAAGCAGGGACAACATTTTCGGATGAAGTGCAGATTGAGATTAAAGGGCATACGCTTCCGTATGTCAGCCGTGGAGGCTTGAAGCTTGAAAAGGCAGTTGCCAATTTTGACGTCTGTCTGGAAGGGAAAGTCTGCACGGACGTGGGCGCTTCGACTGGTGGTTTTACAGACTGTATGCTGCAAAACGGGGCAAGAAAAGTGTTTGCCATTGATGTCGGAAAAGGACAGCTTGCGTGGAAATTAAGACAGGATGATCGTGTTATCTGCATGGAGAAGACAAATATCCGTTATGTGACACCGGAGGATCTGGGAGAAGAAATTGATTTTTCTTCGATTGATGTCTCCTTTATTTCACTTACAAAGGTATTGCTTCCGATTCGGAATTATCTGAAAGAGGATGGTCAGATCGTGGCACTGATCAAGCCGCAGTTTGAGGCTGGAAGAGAAAAGGTAGGAAAGAAGGGTGTAGTACGTGAAAAAAGTACGCACTATGAAGTGATTGAGATGGTGCTGTCCTATGCACTGTCTATCGGATTTTCAGTGCTAAATCTTGACTTTTCTCCAATCAAAGGTCCGGAAGGAAATATCGAATATCTTGTGCATTTGCAGAAAACAGAACAGACAGATACAATCGAACACGTGGAGATTGACTGGAAGCAGATTGTGGAGAATGCCTTTTCCACATTGGCAAAATAAAAATAGAGGATAGAAGATGGATAAGTTTTATATCATTACAAACCAAAGCAAAGACAGGGAGCTTGTGACAACACATCGGATTCAACGATATATCGAACAGCATGGCAGACAGTGTATTGTAGCGTCAGATGGTAAGAGTGTGCCAAAGGATACGGAATGCGTCCTGGTACTTGGCGGCGATGGAACTTTAATTCGTGCTGCAAGAGAATTGCGTACCTGCAAAGCACCGCTTCTTGGGATTAATTTGGGAACGCTTGGGTATTTGACGGAAGTGGAAGTGCAAAATATTGAGCAGGCACTGGAGCAGCTTTTTGAAGAGACTCCGGAGATTGAGGCAAGAATGATGCTCAAAGGAGTTCTGAATAAAGGTCAGGAAGATGTAGCGCTCAATGATATTGTTGTGGGAAGAGCAGGAGCTCTTCGGATCATTCATTTTAATATTTACGTGAATGGAGAACTTTTGAATTCATATCAGGCGGATGGAGTGATTATTTCTACCCCAACCGGCTCGACCGGATATAATTTGTCTGCCGGTGGTCCGATTGTAGAGCCTACCGCATCTATGATTGTTGTGACACCAATCTGCTCTCACGCCTTAAATACAAGAAGTATTGTGCTGTCGGCTGAGGATGAGATTGTTGTGGAGATTGGAAAAGGAAGAGATAACCGGACAGAGATTGCAGCAGTTTCGTTTGATGGAGAACAGACAATTGAAATATATACAGGGGATCAGATTGTCATAAGAAGGGCGGAAGATACCACGAAACTTTTTAAGCTGAGCAAAATAAGCTTTTTAGAGACGTTGAGGAAAAAGATGAAAGGAAGCTGAAAAAATGAAAGGAAAAAGACATGCAAAAGTAGTTGAGCTCATCAATAAGCATAATATAGAGACACAGGAGGAGCTGGCAGAGCGCTTGAATCAGGAAGGATTTCAGGTGACACAGGCAACAGTTTCCAGAGATATCAGAGACCTGAAGCTGACAAAGGTTCCAACTGAGGGCGGAAGACAGAAATATACGATTTTGAAGACACCTGAAACGGCGATGAGCGAGAAATATATGAGGGTTTTAAAGGACGGATATGTTTCCATGGACATGGCTCAAAATATACTGGTGATCAAAACTGTTTCCGGCATGGCAATGGCAGTGGCGGCGGCAATTGACGCGATGAATTGGAATGAAGTAGTCGGTTGTATTGCAGGAGATGACACGATTATGTGTGCAATACGGACGACAGATGATACAGTGAACGTGATGGACAAAATCAGAAAAATTGTAATGTAAGACAAGATGTGTCAAAAGAGAGTCTGGGAGAAAGAATATGTTACATAATTTGTATGTGAAAAATCTTGCATTGATTGATGAGATTGAAGTGGAATTTACAAAGGGGCTGAATATTTTGACAGGGGAGACAGGCGCCGGGAAATCAATTATTCTTGGTTCTGTCAATCTTGCATTGGGAGGAAAATATTCCGCTGATATCATACGAAAGAGTGCAGAATATGGATATGTGGAACTAACATTTTTTGTGGAAAATAAGACACAGGAGGAGGCGCTGAAAAGAAAAGATATTTTCCCGGAAGATGGAGTCGTTGTTCTTAGCAGAAAACTTATGAGTAAGAGAAGTATCAGTAAGATCAATGGCGAGACGGTTCCGATTGCGCTTTTAAAAGAAGCAGCGTCGATTTTAATCGATATTCATGGACAGCATGAGCACCAGTCCCTGCTCTATAAAAAAAAGTCATCTGACAATTTTAGATGCATTTGCAAAAGAGAACATTAAGCAGGTGAAAGAAAAGCTTGCAAAGGCTTATTTGATTTACAAAGAGCAGAAAGAAGAGCTTGAAGAGGCGTTGACAGATGAAAAGGAACGCAATAAGGAGATCGGGTTCTTAGAGTTTGAAATTCAGGAGATCAGACAGGCGAAGCTTTCAAGACAGGAGGATGAGACACTGGAGGAAACATATCGCCGGATGACGAATGGAAAGAAAATCGTGGGAAATTTGGAAGAGGCATATGAGTACACCGGTGGAACGAACTCAGAGACGGCAAGCGAGGCAATCAGCAGGGCGCTTCGTTGTATGCAGGAGGCGGCAGGCTGCGATGAGCAGGCACAGGATATGTTTCAGCAGCTTGCGGAGATAGATAGTCTTTTGAATGATTTTAACCGAGAATTGTCAGACTACAAAATGTCCTTTGATTTTTCGGAAGAGACGTTTTTTGAAGTGGAGACACGATTGAATGAGATCAATCGTTTGAAGGCAAAATATGGAAATTCTATTGAAGAGATTTTAGAATATTGTGATAAAAAAGAGGAAAGGCTATTAAAACTGCAGGATTATGATGCGTATCTGGCGCAGTTACAAAAAAAAGTGGAAGAGACCGAAGCAGAAGTAAAACACTATTCTAACCAGTTGTCTTTACTGCGGAAAGAAGAAGCCGTAAAGCTTGCAGAAGCGATTCGAAAAGGGCTTCGAGATCTGAATTTTTTAGATACGCAGTTTGAAATTGTGTTTCGTGAGCTTGGGACTTATACAGTTCAGGGGACAGATGAAGTTGAATTTATGATTTCCATGAATCCCGGAGAACCGGTGAAAGCGCTCGGCGATGTTGCATCGGGAGGAGAGCTGTCAAGAATCATGCTCGCAATTAAAAGTGTGATGGCTGAGAAAGACCAGATAGAGACATTGATCTTTGATGAGATTGATGTGGGAATCAGCGGAAGAACCGCTCAGAAGGTTTCTGAAAAGATGTCTTTTATCGGACGAAATCATCAGGTGATTTGCATTACCCATCTTGCGCAGATTGCAGCGATGGCAGATGCACATTACGCGATTGAAAAGCAGGTGGAGGATGGTGTCACAAAAAGTAAAATTTTCCGATTAAGTAAAGAACAGGAAATTGAAGAGCTCGCCAGAATTCTTGGAGGTGCAAAGATTACAGATACTGTTATGCAAAGTGCAGCTGAGATGAAAGAATTGGCAGAACGTACAAAATAATACCAGAGTGAAAAAAAGAGAATATCACATACTAAAACAGATGCATTTTGCATCTGTTTTTTTAGCAGGAGGACATGTGATATGAAAAAACGCTGGTATAGAAGATTTTTAATAATGGTATTGTTGTTTGGCCTGTTTGTGGGAGGCGGATTTAGTATACGGAATGCAAAACAGATGTATTCTAAGGAAGAAGTCAGCGCAAAAGCGGCATCCGGTGATCTGTTGATACCGGGTGGAATGCCCATTGGCATTTATATGGAGACAGATGGTGTAATGGTTCTTGGAACAGAAGCGCTTGAAGGGCTTGACGGATTGAATTATGAACCGGCCAAACATCTGGTAAAGGCAGGGGATTACATTGTTGGTATCAATGAAAAGCCGGTTGCAAATAAAAAAGAATTGCTGGAGGAAATAAAGAATCTTACATCTGAGGAAGTGATACTGAAAGTGCGAAGAAAAGAGGAAGTAATTGAGGTAAAGATGAAACCGGTAAAAGTGACTGAAAAAGAATATAAGCTCGGAATTTGGGTAAGAGATAACGCGCAGGGACTTGGCACCATCACATTTTTGACTGGGAACAGCGAATTTGGAGCATTGGGACACGGAATTCATGATGTGGATACAAATGAGCTGCTCGATATTACGGATGGCACATTATACGAGACGAGTATAAAAGATATTCAAAAGGGAGAAAGTGGAAATCCGGGCGGCATGGAAGGGATTATCGTCTATAACCGCTATAATATATTAGGGAAAATTGCAAAAAACACAGAGGCGGGAATTTATGGAACCGTAGATAAGATTGACGCTCTGTTTGCCGAACAGACACCGATGACAATTGGAAAGAAAGAAGAGATACAGACAGGGGATGCCTTTATTCGCTGTGCGGTGGGTGGAACTGTGAGAGATTATCAGATAAAAATTACAAAAGTAGACTTATTTTGTAAGGAAGTGAACAAGGGAATTGTGCTGGAAGTCACAGACCCTGAATTGTTGGATCTGACTGGGGGAATTGTTCAGGGAATGAGTGGCAGCCCAATCATACAGAATGGAAAACTTGTCGGAGCAGTAACTCACGTGTTTGTACAAGATGCGACAAAAGGATACGGAATATTTATAGAGAATATGTTGAAAAATATAGAATAGAAAGAGAAATGTCGAAATATTACGACGACATTCGCTTGCACGCCAAAATGACGGAAGATATAATAGGATTTGTGATTGAAAACAGAGATTAAGAGTGTAGGAGGACAATAAAGTGGGACGGTTAAACGTGGCAATTGCTGATGATAATGAGCGGATTTTGAACATTTTGGAGGAAATTGTAAATAATGACGAGGAATTGACACTTGTTGGAAAGGCTGATAATGGAGAAGATATGTATCATATCATAAAAAATAAGGAGCCGGATGTCGTATTATTAGATCTGATCATGCCGAAAAATGGACGGTTTAAGTGTCATGGAACTTGTACAGGAGGATAGAAACTTCAAAAAAAATGCCAGATTTTATTATCATAACAGCAATTGGACAGGAACGAATTACAGAAGACGCCTTTAAAAGAGGGGCAAGCTACTACATCATGAAACCGTTTAACAATGAAATGGTATTAAACAGAATCAAACATACACACAGAGAAATACAATATGAAAAGACGCCCGTGGGAAATATTTCCGAATGCAGAAGAGAGATTGACGAAGAAAGTTTGGAGAGTCGTGTGACAAATATGATTCATGAAATCGGAATACCGGCACATATCAAAGGATATCACTATTTGCGTGATGCGATTATGATGGCTGTGGAAGATATGGATGTACTGAACGCGATCACGAAAATACTGTATCCGACAGTGGCGAAGAAATATCGTACAACATCAAGCAGAGTAGAACGTGCAATTCGACATGCGATTGAGGTGGCTTGGAGCAGAGGAAAACTAGATATTTTAGATGACTTGTTTGGATATACTGTCAGCAATGGAAAAGGAAAGCCGACGAACTCAGAATTTATCGCTTTGGTATCCGATACAATCCGATTAGAAAAAAAGCACGCATAA
>ENA-OPZZ01001819-OPZZ01001819.1-human-gut-metagenome-genome-assembly--contig:-NODE-1819-length-11950-cov-2.869238_pt1 | contig 11950 bp, 13 predicted proteins | sample MGYA00242487_ERZ504511 | MGnify/ENA primary metagenome ERZ504511 (study PRJEB26092, sample SAMD00036241) | human gut metagenome | host: Homo sapiens | study: EMG produced TPA metagenomics assembly of... | reverse complement strand
ATGAAAGAAGAACATGCACAATTAGAATTATTACAAAGTTTGATGGGAATTTTACAAGATGAAAATGCTTTAAATTATATTAAAAATGAAAAATCTATAGATAATATAAAAATTTTTATTAGTGATAAATTACAATTAGGTAACTAAGAGTAATAAAATAAATTAAATAATTTTAAGGAGTGTTTTATATGGAAAAGAAAATTGTTTTAGTTGCTTGTGGGACAGGAATTGCTACTTCTACAGTAGTTAATGATGCAGTTACAAAACTTGCGAAATTAAATAATATTCCAGTGGAGATTATTCAATGCAAAATGATGGAAGTACCTAGTTATGCTGATAGAGCAAATTTACTTATTACAACAACAGTAGCAGATAAAAGCAAATATAATTTTCCAGTAATTAATGCTAGAGCATTTTTAACTGGAATTGGCTTAGATAAAACAAAAGAAGAAATTCTTGCAGAGTTAAAAAAATAAAGTAGCATAATTAAAATCAATTACTAGTAGAACATAAAAATATGTTCTACTAGTAAAATTCAATAAAGGGAGAAGGCTTATTATGGAAAATTTAGTTCCTATGTTTCAAGCGTTTTTAGGATTAGGACCAACTGTTATATTACCAGTATTTATATTCATTATTGGACTAATTTTTAGATGTGGTCCAGCGAAATCATTCCATTCCGGTCTTACTATTGGAGTGGGATTTGTAGGTATTAACTTAGTAGTAGCACTACTTTGTGATAATCTTGGCCCAGCAGCTCAAGCAATGATTAAAAATTTTGGAATACAATTAAATGCAATAGATATAGGTTGGCCAGGTTCTGCTAGTATGGCATGGGCATCACCTATTGCAGCCTTTGTTTTACCATTAGCTTTAGTTGTAAATATCATTATGTTATTTACAAAAACAACAAAAACTATGGATGTTGATATTTGGAATTATTGGCATTTTACATTTTGTGGTGCATGTGTATATGCTTTAACAGGAAGTTTTTGGCAAGCTATTGTTGCAGCTATTATTTTTGAAATTGTTGTATTAAAAATAGCAGATTGGACAGCTCCTTATATGGAAAAGTATTTTGATTTACCAGGCGTATCTGTACCAACAGGTTCTACTTGTTCATATGCTCCATTAGGTATACCTTTGATCTGGTTGATTCAAAAAATTCCAGTAATTAAAAATTTAAAAGCAGATCCAGATTCTATTCAAAAACGTTTTGGTATTTTTGGTGAACCAATTTTTATGGGACTTTTTTTAGGTGCAGTATTAGGGGTTTTAGCAGGATATAATGCAGGTGAAGTAGCTAAAGTTGGTATGGCTATGGCAGGTGTTATGGTTTTAATGCCTCGTATGGTAAAACTTTTAATGGAAGGATTAATTCCAATTTCTGAAGCAGCACGTAATGTATTACAAAAACGTTTTGGTGAAAATGCAAATATTTATATTGGTTTGGATGCAGCAGTAACTACAGGACATCCAGCAGTAATAGCAACTGCTTTAATTTTAGTACCAATAACAATATTATTAGCTGTAATTCTTCCAGGAAATAATGTATTACCTTTTGGTGATTTAGCAACTATTCCATTTATAGTAGCAATGATTGTAGCAGCTGCACGTGGAAATATAGTTCATTCTGTATTAGCAGGTATTGTAGTAATCAGTTTATCTTTATTAATGTCAACTGCTATGGCAGAATTTCAAACAACAATGGGTGTTATTGCAAACTTTAAAATGCCAGAAGGTTCAACACTTATATCTAGTATAGACCAAGCAGGAAACTTAATTAATTTTATAATATTTAAAGCATTTGCTTTATTCAATTAGATTAATAAAATATAGAGCTGACACTTTTAAAATGTGGCAGCTCTGTAGAAATAAAGAGGGGATATAAAATGAAAGCATTAGTAAAAATGGAACCAGGTGCTGGTAATTGGCAAATAATTGATAAACCAGAACCTACAATAAATAAAGATCAAGTAAAAATAAAAGTTGAATATATTGGTGTTTGTGGTAGTGATATTCATACATATGAAGGTCATTATAATATTAATGCTAAAGATTTAATTATAGGGCATGAATTTGCTGGAATTGCTGTAGAAGTAGGCGAAAATGTAAAACATGTAAAAGTTGGAGATAAGGTAACATCAGAAACTACTTTTGAAATTTGTGGAAAGTGTAGATACTGTTTAGAAAAAGAATATAATTTATGTCCAACTCGTAAAGGATTAGGCACACAACAAGATGGAGCATGTGCAAATTATATTGTAGCTAGAGGAGCTAGTGTACATGTACTACCTGAAAATTTATCTTGTAAAGAAGCTGCAATAACTGAAGCAGCAGCTTGTGCTCAATCATGGTGTTTAAGTAAAGCAACTATAAAAAAAGGAGATATTGTTTTAGTATTAGGTCCAGGACCAATTGGATTACTTGTGGCACAAAATTGTAAGAGCAAAAGGTGGTACAGTAGTAATGACAGGTCTAACTAAAGATAGTGGACGATTAAAAGTTGCTAAAGAAAAATTTGGTATAGATTATATTGTAGATGTACAAAAAGATGATCCTCATGAATTAGTTAATAGTCTTACTGATGGATATGGTGCAGATATTTGTTATGATTGTACAGGTGCTGTTCCTTCAATGCATTTGGGAATGGATTTATTAAGAAAAAAAGGACAATATGTTCAGGTAGGTTTATTTGCTAAAGATGAAGTTGTAGTAGATTTTTCAAAAATTATCCAAAAGGAACTAGTTGTTTCTGGAAGTCGTAGTCAGAATACTCATGATTGGCCTGCAACTTTAAATTATATGGCAAATGGGGATATACGAGCAGATTTAATGATAACAGATGAATTAAATATTGGATGAATGGGATAAAGCTTATAAATTAATGAAATCTGGTGAAACTATAAAAATTGTATTAAAACCATTACCTGAAAATAAATAAAAACTGAATAGAGGGAATTTTCTTGAAACAAATAGTGATAGGTTCAGACCATGCTGGTTATAAAATGAAACAAATTTTTAATACAGCAATTGCAAGAGGCTGGTTATGATGTGGAAGATAAAGGAACTTATAGTGAAGACTCTGTAGATGCTGGTGCTTATGCTATAAAAGTCTGTGAAGATGTAGCTAATAATTTAGATACTAAATACGGTATTTTAATTTGTGGTACAGGTATTGGTATGTCAATGATGGCCAATAAAGTAAAAGGTATAAGAGCGTCTTTAGTAAGTGATTTATTTTCAGCAGAAATGACAAGAGCTCATAATGATGCAAATGTTTTGTGTATGGGAGCAAGAATTATTTCTGAGTATATGGCATGGGAATTTACAAAAGTTTGGCTTAGTACAGAACATTTAGGTGGAAAATATGCTAAACGTGTAGAAGCCATGATGAATTATGGAAAAAAATAGATAAGTATAAAATAATAGTCATTATATAAAAATTAATTATCCCAATATTCTGGATAATTTAGAATTAAAGGAGGTATAGCTTAATGAATATAGAGCAAAAATCTGTAAATGCTATTCGTGTATTAGCGGCAGATACTGTACAAAAAGCTAATTCAGGACATCCTGGTATGCCACTTGGTAGTGCAGCAATGGCATATGAACTATGGGCTAATCATTTAACACATAATCCTAAAAATCCTAAGTGGGTAAATAGAGATAGATTTATTTTATCAGCTGGACATGCTTCAAGTTTATTATATTCACTTCTTCATTTATTTGGATATGGTTTAACTATTGAAGATATGAAAAACTTTAGACAAGATAATTCTTTAACACCTGGTCATCCAGAATATGGTCATACTGTAGGTGTAGAAGCAACTACAGGACCATTAGGTGCTGGTATGGGAATGGCTGTAGGTATGGCTATGGCTCAAGCCCATATGGCAGCTACTTTTAATACTGAAGATTATAATATTATTGATCACTATACTTTTGTATTAGGTGGCGATGGTTGTATGGAAGAAGGAATATCTTCGGAAGCATTCTCGTTAGCTGGTACATTAGGTTTAAGTAAATTAATTGTTTTATATGATAGCAATAATATTACTATTGAAGGTAATACAGATTTAGCATTTACAGAAGATGTAAATAAACGTATGGAAGCATTTGGTTTCCAGACTTTAACTGTTGAAGATGGTAATAATTTAGAAGAAATTAGCAAAGCTATTGAACTTGCTAAGTCAGAAAAGACAAAACCATCATTTATTACAGTAAAGACTAAAATTGCATTTGGTTGCCCTGCTAAAGAAGGTAGTGAATCCTCACATGGTTCACCATTAGGTGAAGAAAATGTAAAAGCTTTACGTGATAATCTTGGTTGGGAAGAACAAGAAGCATTTGTAATTCCACAAGATGTATATGATAATTTTGCTCAAAAAGCTAAAAAAGGACAAGAAGCTGAAGATAATTGGAATAAATTATTCAAAGCTTATTGTGAAAAATATCCAGAAAAGAAAGAACTATGGGATAAATATTTTGCAGTAATCGATGATGAAAAATTATTAAATTGCGATGAATTTTGGTCTTATGAAGATAAACCGCAAGCAACAAGAAGTTTATCTGGAAATATGATTAATCGTTTAGCTAAAATTATGCCAAATTTCTGGGGCGGTAGCGCTGACCTTGGACCATCAAATAAAACTGTAATTAAAGATGGCGGAAGTTTTAGCAAGAATAATTATTTAGGTAGAAATATCCATTATGGTGTTCGTGAATTTGCTATGGCAGCAATTGCCAATGGTATTACTTTATATGGTGGTACAAAAACATTTGTAGGTACATTCTTTGTATTTAGTGATTACATGAAATCTGGTTTAAGAATGGAAGCTATAATGGGACTTCCTGTGATAAGCATAATGACACATGATAGTATTGGTGTTGGTGAAGATGGACCAACTCATCAACCAATTGAACAGTTTGCTATGTTAAGATCAATTCCAAATATGCATGTTATTCGTCCAGGAGATGCCGTAGAAATGGCAGCAGCATGGAAATTAGCGATTGAATCAACTGAAAACCCTACAGCACTTATTCTTACAAGACAAAATGTAGAAACAATGGAAAATAGTTCTGTTGAAGGTGTAAGCAAGGGTGCTTATGTTATTGGTAAAGAAGAAAATCATTTAGATGCTATCATTATTGCATCCGGATCAGAAGTTAACTTAGCTATGAAAGCTGAAAAAAGTACTTCTTGAAAAAGGTATTGATGTACGTGTTGTATCTATGCCATGCCAAGAAATCTTTGATCAACAAGATGAACAATACAAAGAAGCTGTTTTACCAAATGCAATGCGTAAACGTTTATCAGTAGAAATGGCTAGTTCATTTGGATGGCATAAATATGTTGGTTTAGATGGTATAACAATGTCTATTGATGAATTTGGTAAAAGTGCTCCAGCACAAGATGTTATCCAATCTTATGGATTTACTGTTGATGGAGTCGTAGAAAATATTGAAAAATTATTAAAATAAAGGGAGTTCCTCCCCTTTTTTTACATTCTTCCCTTGATTGTTATGATACCTTAGTAATAGGTGATTGAGATGAAATATGTTATATATGAATAAGAGTCTAGATATAACAAAAATGAAGCAATATGTTCTATCCATTATATCCGATAACTATAATGAAGGTTGTGGTGTTATGGTTGGAGATATGTTTATAACAGCAGGTCATGTGATATCTAAAAGTGAAAACCCAAGTATTAAATGGAATGGTAAAAATATACCTTTGATAAATCCGATAGTTTTCCATAATGATGAGAATGATTCTGATAGTTATGATATAGCAGTATATTCTATACCAAATGCCAAAAGTCTGCTGGTTCTTTCTGATGTTGTTCCAGAAAAAGGTGATGTATTGAAAAGTTGTAGTTGGCGAATGTTAGGTGAAGAATATGTAGAGTGTAATGCTATAGTAAATGGATTAAAAGATGGGAATTACTATGCTGCTGAGACTGATGAACAGCTTAAATCAGGAAGTAGTGGTGGTCCTGTATTTCTTAATGGAGAAGTTGTAGGGATATTATGTGCTGGAAATTGTAATGATGATAATACACCATGCAACACAGAATGGCCATTAAATTTATGTGTATTCTTATCCTCAAAAGTAATTTTAAAGTTATTAGAAAAGAACTGATTACAGTAAACAGTAAAAATGGAAAAGATAAAGATAAATACAGACGATGGTATAAGTGTAGAAGCAAGTGCACCAATAATTGTGTCAGCAAGCCGTGCTACAGATATACCTGCCTTTTATGCAGACTGGTTCCAAAAAAGGCTGCATAAAGGATACTCAGTTTGGAAAAACCCTTTCAATGGGGTAAAATCTTATGTGGCATACGATAAGACAAGGCTTATTGTATTCTGGTCAAAGAATCCGACTCCACTTCTTAAGACAGGAGGTTTATTGGACTATTTAGATAATAGAGGCATAAATAGCTATGTCCAGTTTACATTGAATGACTATTATGAAGAGAAACTGGAGATGGGTGTACCATCATTAAGTAATAGAATGGATACATTCAAGAGGTTGGTTGATAGATTAGGATATGGAAAAGTAATATGGAGATTTGACCCATTGATATTAGCCAAAGGTTTGATAGTAGATGATCTCTTGGAGAAGATTTACAATATAGGAGTCAAATTGAACGGATATACAGAGAAACTTGTCTTCAGTTTTGCTGATATTTCGTCATATAAGAAGGTACAGAACAATCTCTATAAGAACAATATTCAGTATAGAGAGTTTTCACAGGAAGATATGATAGAGTTTGCTACTGGGCTCGTGGATATGAACAAGGAATGGAAACTCGAACTAGCTACGTGTGCAGAAAAGATAGACCTGGATATGTTTGGTATCAAGCATAACAAGTGTATAGATGATGAATTGATGATAAAGTATTTCTCTGATGACATGCTGCTGATGAACCATATAGGTGTAGAAGTTACGAAGGATATATTCGGAGAGATTAGTGTTGAATATAAGAAAAACAAGAAAGATAAAGGTCAAAGGAAAGTCTGCGGATGTATAGACAGCAAGGATATTGGAGAGTACAATACATGTCCGCATCTTTGTGAATACTGTTACGCAAATTTGAGCAAGGAGATTGCTAAACAGAATTATATGAAACATAGAGAAAATCCGCACAATGAAAATATAACCGGTAGATAAAGGAATGAGAGAATACTATGAACATATAAAAGCGAAAGCATCTCTTTCTATGCAAGATGTAATAGAAACATGTAGAAGTTTAACGCCTTCAGATTATAAGACAAGACCATATAGATTTCCAGATCTTCATAATGGTGTTGCTTTATTAGACAATGAAGATGCTTTAAATTGTTATATTGCTGCCTATGGGGAAATGCATATGATAAAATGTAGATCAGCTTTACAGAACTTTCCTTTTGATAATATATCAGGGAGTATTGAAATTGTTGATTGGGGATGTGGGCAAGGTATTGGTTCAATGTGTGTTGTTGACTGCTTTAAAGAACATGATTTACTACAATGGTTAAAACAAATAACACTTATAGAACCGTCAAAATTTGCATTGGAAAGGGCAGAAATAAATCTTACAATTGCAACTAATGGTGCTGTATGTATACAGCCAATACAAAATTATTTACCTGGAGCAGGAAAAGAAAATGAAATTCATGAATTAGGTTACAGATATAAAAATGTTATTCATATATTTTCTAATATACTAGATATTGATAGCATTGATTTAGGTAAACTGGCAAATATTGTAAGTGATAAAAGCAGAAATAATATTATTCTATGCATCGGGCCTAAAAATAGTAATGCATATAAGATTGAACAGTTCTGTAGTATCTTTGGTGAACAGGATTATTTTTCTAATGTAGACGATTCCCAATATGGAAAAACATCAGACACATTTTATACGTTTACATGTAAAACCAAATGTTTTGTTTACAATGGAAATCCTTTAAATGTAAATAATATTGAGAATATTATGGTACCGGATTTTACAGACAGTAAAAATACGGTATATAATGAATATGATCCACGTCTCGCAGTTCAGAATGGTATTATATCTGAAGAATTACGTTTAATATACTTGTATTTATTAAATCAGATTTCACCCAATGACATTATTCTCATAAAACAAAAAATATATGGAAAGAAAGCAGACTTGGTATTGATATGTGAGAAGAAAGGGATATTGATAATAAACATCTGCAATAGATTTTTAACAAAATCAGATGTGTTTGATGATGTTAACGAAGAGAATGATATTAATCCAATTGAGGACGAAAATAATATATTTATAAAAGACATCGTAGAAACACGTCTTGATTTTTTTAGACAAAATGAATTATTATTCAAGAAAGCAGAAGAGGATAAGAAGAATTATTCATTGGTAAAAACTGCTATTTTTTTACAGAAAATTACGACTGAGGAGATAAAAGAAATATTTGAAAAAGAAGATACTAAATTTATTTCTTTGTTAGGTAAGGATGTCATAAATAATAAAACAAGAATGATGTCTGCATTAAATTGGTTGAATTTAAATCAAGAGCGTGAGTCTTTCGATAAGCAGTTGTTTTATAGTATATTAAAAGAATTAACACCCAAATGGCATTCTTACAGACAAGGTAAATCTATAAATTTAACTACGATACAAAGGAATCTTTCACAAAGTATAGCTAAAGGAAACAAAAAATTAGCGGTGTTGCAGGGGCTGGTAAAACTCAAGTTCTTGCAACTAGGGCTGTAAACGCTCAAATTAGAACTGGTGGTAATATACTTATTTTGACATACAATAAAACTTTATCCAACTATTTACGATATCGCATCAATGAAGTAAGAGCAGATTTCTATTGGAACAAGCTACATATTAGTCACTATCACCATTTTTTTAAGGAACAGGCTCAAACTATTGGAAAACATGTATATTTTAATTCATTTGATGATACATACTTTTTTGATGGTAAAGAGAATGAAATAGATCATTTTGATGCCATATTTATAGATGAAGTTCAAAGTTATAAAAGTGAGTGGCTTCAAATTCTTTATAATAAATTCCTGAATGAAAATGGCGAATTTGTTGTTTTCGGAGACCCTAAACAGAATATATATAATAGAGAAATTGATTCGAATGGAGGTATTCGTATAGGAGTTATTGGAGGAGAATGGAATCGACAATTAAGTAAATGCCACAGATTTGCAAACAACCAATTGACAAGTTTAGCCAAGAAATTTCAAAATGATTTTGGCTTTATAAATGCTGACAATTTTGAAAAAGCAGAATTGCTCCAAGATGGTATGTTTACTTGTTTAAAGTACATGTATAACAATTCAGGAATAAATACAAATAAGTTGGTGCAAATTATATCTAGTATATTAAGAATTGAAGGCTTTGATGTCAATGAGACTGTAATCTTAGGCCAAAATTCTATTATCCTAAAAGACATAGAATACAGCTATCGGAAAACAACAAATGAGCCAACCATAACAACTTTTATACCAATAGATGAAAAAAATAAATTAAAGGATGACACAGTAAAAAAGTTGAAATTCACTATGATGGATAGAGGGTTAAAATTCTCAACAATTCATAGTTTCCAGGGATGGGACGCTGCAAATGTAATTATATTATTACAACCTGAGGGTGATGGTAACGGTTATACAATAAATAGTTCACTAAATAAACCAGAAGTAATATATACGGCTATAACGAGATCAAAGCAAAATATAGTAATTATAAATAATGGAAATACGTTATATCATAATTTCTTTAAAAGGAATATGATTAATGAGGACTACACAAATAAATAGAAAAATAATGGATAATATATATGGAAACCAGTGTGGAAGTGATAATGCTTTCATCAGGAAAGCAAGGCTCCTCCAGTCCATGTACAGAGTGGAGATAGGTGAAGAGGAAGGATTCGGACCTACAAGAGCCTCCAAGCGGAAATACGGGAACATGATCAGTGGTGGTGAAGTGTCCGGAAAGAACTTCCTGATGAAGGAGACTTTCGAGTATGCCAAGGTAAGAGTGGCCAACAAAAGGGAAAATGAGACTATAGACGGGTTCAGGCTGTTCAACAACCTGCTTTCGAGCCAGCTGATGGCATTCAATTTGTTCCATCCCCTGATGTTACTGTTGAAGCAGGATCCGGCAATGGTTACGCTTGCCGTGAGGTCGGTATTCAAGAACTTCCCGGTATTTGAGGTGACGGAAATCGGTCTGGAGTTTATTCCTACACCGATTGACAAGTACACGAATGATAAGTCTGCCATGGATGCGTATATCCGATTCGTGGATAATAAGGGCGGCAAGCATATCATCGCCATCGAGACGAAATATACGGATGTGCTCGGAGTGAACGAGGCCAGCCGTTGTGAGGAGCAGAAGCAGATGCTCGTTGATACCGGTCTGTTCAGTGCGGACTTTGAGGAGCTGCTGATGGGAGGTAAAGTAAAACTTACGCAGATTTACAGAAACCTTTTGCTTACAGAGCGGTGCAGGATGGTTGAAGGACTGAAGGATTCGTATTCAGTAGTGCTTTCGCCAAAGGAGCATCCGTCAACCGAAGAGGAAATCAGGTCGGTTACGGAGTTCCTGAAGCCGGAGTATGCCTATAAGCTGAGTGCTGTTACTTTGGAGGATTTTGTGGATGCGATGATACAGTATCTGCCGGAGTATTATGCTCATGTCTATGAGAGGTTCAGGGGGAGATACTTAGAGTTTGGGAAGGTGGATATAGAACTATAGCAGAACAGATAAGAAAAAGTAATAATATGTTACATAATACATACGCACATAAATATACTTATGAGGATCCTAAAACTTCCTCTGTTTTCGAAAACCTTATGTTGTTGCCAGATAATGTATTTTGGCACATACTAAAGTCTTCTTGTTTTTATAATGAAAGAATGTTGGTTAATTCAGGTAAATTATTATCTTATGAGTTTTGGTCACATTGGGATAATACTGGTACAGATAACAATACTTATGTAGAGCCTGATTTATTTATACGTTTTGAAGAATTTGATGTAATTATTGAGGCGAAATACGGAGATTATGGTGGTCAGTATTTGAAACAATGGACTCAGGAATTAACAGCATATGATAATGAATATGGAAAAGAAGAAAAGCCTGTAATATTCATTGCAGTAGGAGGTAATATGTCAATGGATATTGAAGAGATAAAGGTACGTAGTAGAAAGCATTTAATTTTCAAATGCAATTGGCTTTCTTTGTTAATAGCTACGAACAAATATAGAAGCGAATTGAAAAGGATTAGTGTTCCTGATATGAATATTTCAGCTACACTGCGTTTACTTGATAATATAATACTGGCCTTCAATATAAATGGTGTGTATAATATAGACTGGTTCAATACCATGGCAACGGAAAAGAATATAATAAATTCATCTTCAATAGATAACTTAAAAAAATACTTTACGATATGAAAAAAGAGATTGACAATATATTCGTTGATGTAAGAAATGCATTCAGACTGCTTTCAAGATACCAGAAACGTATACTTAACATAGTAAATTATATCAGAGAACAAACACCATATACTGATATGTGGGGAAGCAAGAACTGGTATAGTGACGAGATTAAAAATAGAAGGAACAGCCCAGACAAGGAATATGCAAAATTGAATGTCTTTAAGGATATGTGGGGGCTAGACTTTCTGTATGGTCATTTCTTTGAGTATTACTTCGGAGCTATAAAAATAGGGAAACATACTATAGAAATGTCAGTATTCAGGTTTCGGATGATGGATATTTTATATCCAATGATGAGAATAAGCATATGACAGATGTTTCTTCATATGCCAATTCTGAAGTGTCGCATTCATATATAGTATTCAATGTTTCTGTATATACTACCAAATTCTCACAATTATGGTTAGGTGATCCGAATCGACCAAATGAATCACAAAAAGATTTCTT
>ENA-OPZZ01001818-OPZZ01001818.1-human-gut-metagenome-genome-assembly--contig:-NODE-1818-length-11959-cov-5.180781_pt1 | contig 11959 bp, 12 predicted proteins | sample MGYA00242487_ERZ504511 | MGnify/ENA primary metagenome ERZ504511 (study PRJEB26092, sample SAMD00036241) | human gut metagenome | host: Homo sapiens | study: EMG produced TPA metagenomics assembly of... | reverse complement strand
AAAGAAGGGCATGGCAAAAAAGACATTAAGTATGTCACTTGTTGTTGCAATGCTTGCTACTTCTAATGTGCCGGTATGGGCTGCTGAGTTCAGCGATGGTACAGATGCTGCTGTAGCTACTGAAGCTCCGGCTGCGGAAACATTCTCTGATGAAACTGCTGAAGCTCCGGTTGTAGACAATGAAGAGGTCGCACCAGTTGCAGAAGCTGCGACAAACAATAAGTTAAATGCAAGTGTTGATTTTTCATTTGGTTCAGACGCAGTAAAAAATAATTCTGTAACTTGGGATATCTTTAAACAGAAAAAATTAACTGCAACATTAAAATGTTACTTCTGGAGAAGCAAAATTAACCGATTTCACAGAAGTAAAAGCCCTGTGGAAGGTAGATGGAAATCAGGCAGACGCTAATGTTACAACTGTTACAACTGGCAAGGAGACTGTTGAAATTCTTCCAACAGCAGATATGGCAGAAGCAGGAAGTAAACTTACTCTTTACATTTATGCCAAAGATGCAAATGGTATTGCGTGGAGCTATACATCAGATCCTATTTCTGTTGAAAAAGTAGACATCAACAAGGTGAATGACAGTGCTGATGTTAAAGTTGCTTCTACTGGTATTGGTTACGATGGAGAAGATCATACTCCTGTCAACTCCATGATCGAACTTCCACCAACCTGGACAAACAATGGCTGGGATAAAAACGATTTCACTATCGGTGAAGTGTCTGGTGATACCAAGAATGTTACAGATGATGGTGTTACTGTAACTTTAGTTCCTAAAAAAGCTGGATTTACTGGTGTATTAACACGTAAATATCAGATTAATCCATTAACATTAACTTCCAAAAATATTGGTGAATATATCAAAGCAGAAGTTGTAAATAAAACAGTTGCATATACAGGAAATACAATTGCTCCTAAAAACACAGATGTAAAATTAACTGATAAAAAAACAGGCGCTGATTTATCAGGATATATTGATTCTGTTACTGGAATTTCCCAGAAAGCTGATTATCAAGCAGGAAAATCTCATAAGCTTATAATCAATCTTAAAGCAAGCAATGATGATGGAAAAGTAAAAAATTATACCATTAATACTAGCAGCGTACCTAATATTTATACAGAAAATACACTGACTATTACACAGAGAAATTTAAACACTGTTAATATTGTGGTTCCAGAAATTCCAAGTAGTACACCATATACCCTTAGTGGTGTAAATTCTACGATACAACAACTAACGATGAGTTAAAACTTTCATCTGATGTTACATTTGACACAAGTGCAATTAATGGAGCTGGAACATATACTGTAAAAGTTTCTCCTAATTCTGGAAATGTTACAGGTGAAACAACAGCTACTGTACGTGTTGCAGATACATCATTAAGTGGCGCTACATTTGCAAATGATTATGCAACAGCTGCTGAGGAATATACTGGTGAACAAATTGTAAAAGACGTTACTAAACTGGGAGATGTATATATCAGCGGTAAGAAATTGGATTCTTCCAATTACAAGATTGAGTTTGGTAAAAACGTTGATGCCGGAAAAGACAAAGGTGTTATCCGCATTGTAGGACAGAACAGTTATAAAAACAGTGTGGCAGAGGTTACATTTAACATTAATAAAGCCGTTGTATCAGCCGATACTGTTACTTACAACAAAGTTGTAGAAAAGAAAGATACTGCTACACCATCTGCATACAAAGATGCTATCGGACTTGTTGTAAAGGCTAAAAATGCTAACGGTAAAGAATTTACATTAGTAGAAGGTACTGACTATACAGTTAAATATGAATTCAAGAACAGCTCTGGCAATAATGGAACAGGTGCAGTTGGCGATACTGTAAAGACAATAATCACAGTAAAAGGTAACAGTAATTATACAGCAGATTCAACATCATCAGGATTAATAGGAAAAACAGATACAACACTTCCAGTTTCTCCAAAGATCACTAACAAGGTAATCAAAGATGCCGATATCCGCCTGAAACAGACCTCCTATACATATACAGGTGCAGGAATCACACCTAAATATGATGTAGTGGTTGACGGAAGAGTTCTTGTAGAAGGTACTGATTACGAAGTAAGTTCTATTTCTAAGAACGTAAATGTTGGTACTGCTACATTAGAGATCGTTGGTAAGGGCAATTACAGTGCAGATGCAAAGGCAAAAGCAACATTCTCAATCGTTGCAGCGGATGCATCCAAACTTACAGGTGTTATCGCAAGCCAGCCATATACAGGATATGCAATTGATCCAGTAGCAAGCCAGATCGATCTGACTCTTGATGGAGTAAAGATCAATGTAAATGATAACTTTACATTATCCTATGGCGAGAATATTAAGATCGGTGAAGGAACTGTTACTCTTACACCAAAGAACGCTAACTTTACAGGAACCAAAACAATCAACTTCAAGATTTCCGGAAAGATGCTTAGTGGTGGTACATTAAAATACTATGATGCAAATGGATTGACTACTGATTTAGATGGTACTGATTATACAGGCAAAGAAATCGTAGCAGCAAAAACAGTATTTAATACTGCAAACACAAGACTTAATAACGGCAAGTTAACTGATAAATTAACAGAAGGTACAGACTACGAAATCAAATACGTAGATAATGTTTATGGTAAAGCTGAAAAAGGAGCTGGTGCAACTACTCAGAAGGGTGCAGTTTTAGTTATTGCAAAAGGAAATTATGCAGGTAACTATACAGATTCTAAAAAAGCATTTGTAGTTGATGGTATCTATACAGATGCAAATGGAAATAAGATCACAAATGTTGTTTATGCAGAACAGTTTGGAATTGATCCAGAGAGTGTAGCAAAATCAAATGTATCCATTAAAAACGGTACTTATGCAGCTGGACTTCTTGTAAAACCTACTGTTGTTATTACCGTAAAAGGAAGAACACTGGTAGAAGGCATCGATTATGATCTGGATCTCGCTGGTAACAAAGATCTTGTAAATGCAACAGAGAAAAAATCTCTGACTGTAACAGTCGTACCTAAGAATGGATATAGAGGAACTGGTCTTGCATTCTCTTGGGGAATTGATAAATTCGATCTGGCTAATGCAGATGTATCTGTAAAAGACGGAAACGTAACTGTAAAATGTGGAAGCATTACTGTACCGGCTACAGATTACACTGTAACAAAAGATGCAGCAGCAGATAAAGTTACTGTAACAGCAGCAAAAGACAGCAAGAACTATACTGGTTCTAAGACAGTAAGTGCTGATGTTGCCCCGGAAGACAAACCGGATGCTCCAATGATCAGCAATGTAAAAGTTGTTGGCAACAAAGCAACTGTGATCCTTTCTGGCGAAGCAAGTGGTGCTGCTGGTTACGATTATGTAATCTCTACAGACCGTGACTGCATCACAAACAAAGCTTATGATGGTGTAAGCAAGAACCAGGCTACAACTTCTACATCTTTCAAGTATGTACAGCAGGGAACCTACTACGCATACTGCCATGCTTGGAAACGTGACGAAAATGGCAAGAAGGTATTCAGTGACTGGTCCAACGCATATCCATTCGTTGTATCTGCAATCACACCGGATGCACCGGTTATCACAGATGTTAAAGTTAACGGAACTACAATCAAAGTAACATACAAAGCAGCTGCAAATGCAACTGGTTACGACGTAGTACTTGGAACATCCTCCAAGAAAGATAACGGCGAGACTCGTCCATACAACTATGGTGCTCACAAGAAACTGAACCTCAAAGAAGGTACAGTAACAGCAACATTCAAGAACGTACCAAAGGGAACATGGGTAGTTGGAATGCATGCATTCAACAGAACATCCGAAGACGGAAAGAAAGTCTTCAGCCCATGGTCAAACCTGAAAAAAGCTACTGTTAAATAATCCATTTGGGTAAATAATACAGATTCCTAAAAAGAAAGCTCCAGTCGCCACGACTGGAGTTTTTCTTTTTAGAACATCACAATAGTTGAAAGTATATCTGGAGAATTTATATGAAAAAATACTTATGATTGGAAATGGATTTGATCTGGCTCATGGCTTGCCAACATCATATAAAAATTTCTTGAAATTCTGCGAAATTATTAACAATTTCTTTCTCTATCAAACTGTGAATGCTGAAACAGCAAATCAAAATGTAGAAAACTATTTTGGGGAATATACAACAATAAAACAAAGATTACGTAAAGAGTTTTCTACATTCTACATTCGTCCTAGAGCGTGTCTGAAAAATAAAAATTGCACAAAACGCATGTTTTATTTCCCTTTTTCATGATAAAATAAAGAAAAAGGGGTGTTCACTATGTTGAGACGATATGAGTTGACTGATGAAGAATGGCTTCGCATTGAACCTTTATTACCTCCTGAAAATACTGGAAAACAAGGACGTCCAAGAAAAGACAATCGTATCATTATGAATGGAATTGTATGGCTTGCACGTAGTGGGGCACCTTGGCGCGATCTTCCTGAACGTTATGGTTCATGGAAAACTGTCTATAGCCGATTCCGAAAATGGATCGATGATGGTATCCTTGATAATATTTTCCGTATTTTAAGTCTTGAAGCAGAATTGGAAGAATTATCCATTGATGCTTCTATTATCCAGGCGCACCAGCATAGTGCCGGTGCAAAAAAAGGGGGCCTTCAAATGAAATCGGGCATAGCCGTGGAGGAGCCAGCACCAAAATCCATGCGGCAGTAGATGCCTATGGATATCCAGTTTATTTAATGATCAGTGAGGGACAGCGTAATGATATCAATTATGCAATCCCTTTGCTCGATCAAATTGAAATAAACGGAAGCAATGTGTTAGCTGACCGAGGATATGACAGTAATAAATTACTTGATTATGTGTACGCCCGCGGTGGAGAGCCAACCATTCCATCCCGAAAGGGAGCTAAATTTGAACGTCATTGTGATTGGTGGTTATACAAAGAACGCCATTTAGTAGAAAAGTATTTTCTGAAATTAAAAGCATTCCGACGAATCGCTACACGTTATGACAAATTAGCTGCAACCTACTTGGGATTTATTTGTATCGCCTCAATATTAATTTGGTTAAAATAAACAATTTAAAATGTTTTTCAGACACGCTCTAGCACCCCCTCCCTATCATTCTTTAAGTATGTGTTATCAAACGACTCAATATATGAATCCAGAATATGTTGGGTTCCTCGATAAATTCCTCCATTCCTTATTCTTAAATTGGAATAGGAAAATTCTGATAATTCCTTTCTAAGATTTTCTTTTAATTGATGAATTGTATATTCCAATCTGTTTTTTTCGCTATTCATTACGCAATACAGCAGCCCATGACTAGAAATTTCAATTTCAGCAAACTGATCAGACGGAAGATATTTTCTCATGATACCCTCGATTTTTTCTCTAAAATTCAACAAAAAAAGTTGTGACTTAATTTCTGCATAATTACATCGAAGATTGATTACACAAAAATATTTGCGGTTTAGAGTTTCTTCCAAAAACTCATAATTTAGCAGATCCCCTTTTTTCTCAGCGCCTTTAAAATGATACTCGATAAAGTGTCTCAAGGGAATATTCTCACCTCCTATGTTGTACTTCTTACAAATTTTCTGTACTTCCTTCTGCAATTCATCCGTATTTATCGGTTTCAAAATAAACGCTGACGCCTCGTACTTCATAGCCTCTTGTACATATTTGAAATCTTCGTATCCACTCACAAAAATAACGGGGACTGAACTCCCCTTTTCACGAAGAGATTTTATCAAATCCAATCCGCTCATTCTTGGCATCTTTACATCACTTATAATAATATCAACAGTATTTTCTTCTAGAAAATGAAGAACTTCTAATCCATTTTTTGCTGTATACACAACAGAACAATCAATTTCTTTCCATAGTATGCCCTTTCTAATACCTTCCCTTATTGTTTTTTCATCATCTGCAACCAGTAACTTTATCACTTTTAGCAATCCCCTCTTCTTGTGTACTATATGGTAAACGCACGACTACTTTTGTATATCTATTCTCTTCACTATAAAATGTTAATCCATAATCGAAGCCAAACAGTATCTTAATTCGCTCATCAATATTATAAACTCCATACCCGCTGGATTCTGTTTTCAGTGGACTTCTTTTTATTAAACTTTCATTTATTTGTTGCAATCGCGTTTTACTCATTCCTCCACCATTATCATAAACAACGATTTCATAATATTCATTATAACATTTTGTATAAATAATTACATACCCCAACTCATCTTTCTTTTTGATTCCATGATAGATAGAATTTTCAACAAGAGGTTGCAAAATCATTTTCGGAAGCATATTATCTTTCAACTCCGGATTATATTTGGTGCGGTATTCCATAATTTCTCCGTACCGATGCTCTTGAATCTGCAGATAACTGGTCACATGTTCAAATTCCTGTTCCAACGTAACCATATCTTCCCCTTTACGCAGAGATGTCCTGAAAAACTGAGTAAACGCCATCAAAATTGACAATGCTCTTTTATTATCATTTAGTCGGATATCCCACGCAATTGTATCCAGCGTATTATATAAAAAATGCGGATTAATCTGAGCTTGAAGAGCCTTATAGTTTGCAAGTCTGAGTTTTTTCTGCTCCTCAATAATTTTGGACATGTATTTCTGTAATGCTACGATCATTTTATTGAAATTCTGATACAGTTCAACAATTTCTCCCGATGTATTCGGTATGTCCATTTGAACATCATATTGTCCTCTTTGTACTAATTTTGTGCTTTCTGTTAATTTTTTTATAGGCATTGATATTTCATTCGCTTTTTTTATCGAAACAATAATTATAATTGAAAAACACACGAGAAGAAGAATCGTAAACAAGATAATCAAAGATTTCACTACTGATAAAAAGATTTCTGTTTTTGAAATATTACTCACAATCTTCCAACCATTGTTTAATTCTTCAACATATGAAAATTTATTTTCATCCAGCATCTCTTCCGTGGCCTTTCTCTGATCGGAATCAGTTGTATAAATCACATGATTCTCCTGATTCAAAATCGAATACTGCGTAGAATCTTTTTCGCTGTCTTTGCGTAAAATTTCCCAAATCTCATCGCAATCCATTTCTATCAAAACAACGCCATTCATCTCTCCGGTAATATAATCAAGATATGGGCATAAGTATGCAACATAATTCCCTTCCAGGGCTGGTGTAACCAGTGAATGTTTGTATGGCGACAGCCAGATTCCCTGTTGTTTCTCCTGCACATCTTGATACCATTGTACATCTGTATTAAAATACTTGTAAACTGCAGTAGTATTCGACTGATAAACCGTCCCATTTTTCTTAATACAATAGATCCCTTCTATTCCACTGACCGAACTGTTTTTTATATAAGACAACGCTTCGTTTATTTTAAACAGGTCTTCCATTGTATGAGTATGACCATACAATCCTGATCTCATCTCTAATTGCATCATTGATGAATTATGTAAGCTATTTGTTATTTTCTCATTTACATCCTGGAGCATATTAATCTGTAATGCAACAAGTTCTGATTTTTTATTAGAATACGAAACAGCATATTCGAAACTCACATTGTAAAACGAGACACAGCTAATAATTCCGGCAATTACAAGAGGAAAAACTGATACTACAAGAAAAGCTTTCAGTAAGTGCAGAAAAAAACTGTCCGACAGCATCATTTCTCTAAATTTCTTATTTAATGTTATTTTGACCCCCTCCTCAGTTTACAATATCTTCCAATTTTTTCTTTTTATAGTACATCGAATTACACACCACTTATATTATATCACCGATTTTATAAAACGATAGATATATAATAAAAAACCAGGTATAAATCAAACACTTTATACCCGGTTTTTTAACCATTTATTTTCTATTTTTCGCTATCGACTGTGCAACAACCACTGCCAGAAGAATCAAACCTGTGGCAATGTTCTGCCACCATGTATTAAGATTTCCCTGTAGGTTGAAAATCTGTTTAATGATTCCTAAAATAAGTACCCCGAAGAAAGTTCCTTTTACATCGCCAACACCACCAGTAAGGAGTGTACCTCCAATAACAGTTGATGCAATTGCATCCATTTCCCAACCATCACCGGCACTATATTGTCCGGATCCCAGTCTAGAAGTCATAATAAGTGCAGCAATTGCAGCCATAACACCACTAAGAACATAATTTAAAATTCTTGTTCTAGTTCCATTGATTCCCATCATTTTTGAGGCTGGAAGATTTCCTCCAACTGCATAATTATGTCGACCATATCTGGTGTTTCGCTGTACAAACATACATATTGCAAAAACCACCAAATATATGAGAATGGTATTCGGGACGTACGGAATCAATTCTCCATGTCCAATGGCCTTAAACACCTCTGTACATCCGGCTGTCGAAACAGACTTACTGCCAGTAATAATATGAACAATTCCTCGAACTCCAACCATTGTAGCCAGTGTGGCAATAAAGGGAACAATATCCATTTTTGCAACCATAAATCCATTTAAAAAGCCCCAAAAGATTCCCACTCCAAATGTTACCGCAAATACAATAAGAATATTCTGAGATGACAATTTGGCTGCAATAACTCCACAAAGTGCCATAACAGATCCAACAGAAAGGTCAATGTCTCCTGCTATTATCACGAAACTCATTCCAAAAGCCAGAAGTCCTATCATTGTGTTTTGAACAATTAGATTTTTTTATAAAATTATATGTAAAAAATTCTTCATACCTCAGGGATGCAAAGATAAAAATCACTGCAAAAATCATGAATGTACTATTATTCTTTACAAATAATAAAACAGTATCTTTTATATTCTTTTCTTTTGCCATTACGCCACACCCCTTTTTCTGCTCTGTAAAAATCTTTGTCCATATAAGGCTACCACAATAACAATTGCTTTTAATACAAGAGAATACTGATAAGAGATATTATTCATATTGACCATCGTCGTCAGCACCTGAATGATGATAACTCCAAATATTGTTCCTACAATATTTGGTTTTCCTCCAATCATACTTGTGCCGCCGATCGCAACAGCTGATATCGCGTCCATTTCAATCGCTTTTCCGAGCGTGTTGGCATCTGAAGCGTACAGACGTGCCGTCTCAATAATTCCTGCACAGCTGGATAAAAGTCCTGTCACCGCATAAATACTCACCAGAACCATAAGTGTGTTAATGCCGGAAAGTCTGGATGCCTCTCTATTATCTCCTACTGCCTCTATTTTAATTCCAAATATTGTTTTAGAGCTAATAAACCATATTATCACAATAAAAAATAACATAATAAGAATCTGTATTGGTAGATTTCCGAAAATTTTTGCTCTTCCAATCTGTGCATAGGCATCATTGTCAAATCTAAGGATTTTAGAATCATTTAGGATCTGAGCTACGCCTCGTAATCCAATCATTAATGTCATAGACACAATCATCGGTTGGATGTCAAATCGTGCAACTAAAAATCCAATCAAGGCTCCCGATGCAATACCTACTAACATTCCTCCAGCCATAGCTGTCAACAAACCGTAATCCAGCAACTTGACTGATACCATAGACGAAAGCGCCATAACAGATCCAACAGAAATGTCTATTCCTCCAGATGCAATTACCCACGTCATTCCAAGTGAAATCAGTAAAGTAGAAGTCATCTGAATCACTATATTAGAGATTGTTGTTATAGCAAAAAAAATTCGGAGTAAAAATAACATTTATAATAATAAGCACTAATGCAACTATCAAGGCCGAATAATCAACTATAAAATTATACAAGTTTTTATTTAATACCTTTTTTTCCCCCATATCGTTCTCCATTCTACTTATTATCAAGATTAACTTCCATAACAAGAGCTACTACATCTTCAGTTTCACAGTTCAAAAAAGAATGTTCACTTCCCGGATTTATCATAAAAACACTGTGAGGTGGCATATGGATTTCGTTTCCGTCTACGATCATAACAGCATTTCCTTTTTCAATATAGTAGAACTCTTCTGAATTAACATGTTTGTGCATTCCTATACATGTTCCTTGGGGCAAAACCAACCGATGTAAAAAGTTGACATCCGATTCAAAATCATCTGGATTACCCGGGAATCCAACGCCCTCCTGGTTTCCAAGCAATTGTACTACCTCCAGGACTCCTGTTCCTCCATGCGCTCCTTCCACTTTTGAGACGGGCAGTTCTTCTAGCTTCCTAACAAAATACCCCATACCAATTGATCTCCTCTCCCTTATTCCTTAGCTATGGTCTGCATAATAGATGCTTCACTGATTCCTTCATACTGTATTTCTCCTCTGGTCTTTCCATCTTTGATCACTTGAATGCGATCACATGTCTGAACCAGTTCTTCCAGAATAGAGGAAATAACCAGCACACTCATCCCCTGTTCTGACAACTCACATACCTTATCCAGGATCTCTTGTTTTGCACCCACATCAATTCCTCGAGTAGGTTCATCAAGAATCAGCAAGGAAGGATTAGCACACAGCCACCGTGCGATCAGAACCTTCTGCTGGTTTCCTCCGCTTAAACTGATAATAGGATCCTTTTCATTCCCTATTTTTATTTTCAACATTTCAATGTATTTTTGAACCAGAGCCTTTTGTTTCCTCTTGGAAATAACCCCCCATTTTGAGATTGATTTCAAACATGCAAGGGTAAGATTATTGCTTATTGACATATTGGGAATAATTCCCTCTACCTTTCTGTCCTCTGAGCAGAAAGCAATTCTGTTTGAAATTGCATCTCTCGGAGTATTGATTTTTACCGGTTTTCCTTCTATTTCAATTGTCCCCTCTTTGCATGTATCTGCACCAAAAAGCAGCCTTGCCAATTCCGTACGTCCAGCTCCCAGAAGTCCTGCAAGCCCCAGCACTTCGCCCTTCCTGATTTTAATACTTTGTTCAATTACCTTGGGGAATTTTTTCATTCCTTTGGCTTCGAGGAAAATTTCTTTAGGACTACGATCTGACGAATAGACTTTTGTTTGTCCCATTACATCACTGGCGTTTCTTCCTATCATCTTTGATACCATATCCAGTTTATTTGTTTCTTCTATTTTGCATCTATGAACAAGTTTTCCATCCTTCAAAATTGTGACAGTGTCACATGTTGCAAAAACTTCATCTAGCCTGTGAGTAATAAAAATGACCGCAATCTTATCTCTTTTTAATTTTTCGATAACTTTAAACAGCACTTCAACTTCTGAAGTATCAAGCGATGATGTTGGTTCATCCAAAACGACAATCTGTGATTTTATGGAGATGGCTCTTGCTATTGAGACCATCTGCTGCATGGCTGTGCCTAAACTTGAAAGTTTCGCAGTAACATCCAATAAAATCCCCATCGATTTCAAAATTTTGTCAGCTTCTTTATAAGTATTTTTCCAATCTATAGAGCCTTTTTTCATCATTTCCCGGCCCATAAATATATTCTCGCCAATACTTAATTCCGGTATTAAATCCAGTTCCTGATATACTGCGCTGATGCCATTATTATTTGCTTCGTATACACTGTGAAAATTAACTTCTTTCCCACTTAATACAATACTTCCTGAATCTTTTCCAATTACGCCAGTTAGTATTTTTATTAATGTTGATTTTCCGGCACCATTTTCTCCCATCAAAGCATGAACACTGCCTTCTTCTACAATAAAATCAACACCATCTAATGCTCGTACTCCCGGATATATTTTTGTTATTCCCTTCATTTCCAATACTTTTTTTTCACTCATATTCCGCTCCTTTTTTGCAGAAAAGTGGACCTGCTCAGCAAGGTCCACTCCATAATTTCAAAGCCTTTTAAAGTTTCTAATCATTAGAAAACGAGGGACTCGGATTCATCCACATTTTCTTTTGTAATAACCTGATCCGGAACAATCGTTTCCTTCTGAACTGTCTCTCCGTCAAGAATTTTTTGAATAACCTCGAATACTGTCGGTCCATGTTTAGGCGAACATTGTACAGTTCCCTAAC
>ENA-OPZZ01001815-OPZZ01001815.1-human-gut-metagenome-genome-assembly--contig:-NODE-1815-length-11991-cov-3.704821_pt1 | contig 11991 bp, 15 predicted proteins | sample MGYA00242487_ERZ504511 | MGnify/ENA primary metagenome ERZ504511 (study PRJEB26092, sample SAMD00036241) | human gut metagenome | host: Homo sapiens | study: EMG produced TPA metagenomics assembly of... | reverse complement strand
GTACGAACTCGTCACCGTATTTTTGCGAGCTTTGAATCCTACATGCCACTGGGAGACCGGGAAGGCTGATTTTAGAGCGCCTGAGCAATAAGCCGGGATACCTGCCTTTCACAGTACAGGAACATATTTGTTCAGGCCACGAGGAACTGGCAGTACGAAATACATAGAAAGGCTATTTGACGGAAGGAAGATAATTTTCGTCAATAGTTTGTTTTGCGTACTCTCTGTTCATTTTTTTAATGGCAGGGATTTTTTTATTATATGAATTTCTATATAATAAGAAACCTCCAGAAAAATTATTTTGTATCTTAGAAAAAAATGGAGGATGGAAAGATGAAGAAAAAATTTGGTAGTCGTATTACTTACTGCAGCTATGAGTATGTCTCTGCTTGCAGGATGTGGAGGAAATTCAGGAAGTTCTGACGCAAAGAGTGATGCAAAGACAGAGGATACGAAGGAGGACAGCGATCAGGTGGCAGCAGACAAGGTGGCAAAACTGATTGATGATATCTATGTTCAGGAGAGAACTGACAAGACAGATAAACAGTGCAAAGAAGCTAAGGAAGCCTGGGACGCATTAACAGATGCCCAAAAAGAATTAGTAGAAGGTGAGAACGCAGATCCTGATTACTTCGGAAAAGATACAGGTGATGCTTCGAAAGATGATCCGTTAAATCAGGACGAGATTGGTGAGAATGAACTTCTTGTAGTAAGTTTTGGTACATCATTCAATGACAGCCGCGCAAAAGACATCGGTGGAATTGAGAAAGCACTTCAGGCTGCTAATCCAGACTGGTCAGTAAGAAGAGCATTTACAGCACAGATCATCATCAATCACGTACAGGCCCGTGATGATGAGAAGATAGACAACATGGAGCAGGCACTGGAGCGTGCAGTAGACAATGGAGTTAAAAACCTTGTTGTTCAGCCGACACATCTGATGCATGGTGCAGAGTATGATGAGTTATCAGAGACAGTGGGAAAATATAAAGATAAATTTGAATCTGTAAAGATTGCTGAGCCGCTTCTCGGCGAAGTTGGAGCAGATGCAACAGTTATCAATGCAGACAAAGAAGCAGTTGCAAAGGCAATCACAGACGAAGCAGTTAAGACAGCAAACTATGACAGCATTGATGCAGCAGCCGAAGATGGAACCGCATTTGTATTCATGGGACATGGAACTTCACACGTTGCAAATGTAAGTTATGATCAGATGCAGACACAGATGGAGCAGCTTGGATATAAGAATGTATTTATCGGAACTGTAGAAGGTGAGCCGGAAGATACAGAGTGTCAGGCAGTCATTGAGAAAATCAAAGAGGCCGGATATAAGAAAGTAATCCTTCGTCCACTGATGGTTGTTGCAGGAGATCATGCGAACAATGATATGGCAGGAGACGATGATGATTCATGGAAGAGCCAGTTTGAAGCGTCAAAAGCATTTGACAGTGTAGAATCACAGATTGCAGGCCTTGGAGAGATTGATGCAATTCAGCAGATTTATGTAGCACATACAAAAGCTGCAATTGAAGCTAAATAGTTGACAGGTCAGATTTTCAGAGTACAATTATAAAGAAAAATAATTAGAAAAGAGAGAATGGACATGTTAAAAAAGAAATTATTAGTTTTATTACTTTCCGCCAGTATGGCAATGACAATGCTTGCCGGATGCGGAAGTAATACGGATAAGAAAGATGACACAAAAACAGAAGCTTCCAAAGATGATGCGTCAGAAGCAAAGACTGACAGCAAAGATGCGAAGGAGCCTGAGCTGGAAGATGGAACTTATAAGGTAGATTTTAATACAGACAGCGGTATGTTCCATGAGAATCCGGACTATAATGACGGAAAAGCAACGCTGACTGTTAAAGATGGTAAGATGACAGTACATATTACATTGAATTCTAAAAATATCGTACAGTTATTCTTAGGCTCAGCAAAAGATGCACAGAAAGACGGGGCAGATCTGATTGATCCGTCAGAGACAACAGAGATTACTTATTCTGATGGTTCCGCGCCAAAGGAAGTATATTCCTTTGACGTACCGGTACCGACACTGAACGATGAATTTGATCTGGCATTGATTGGAACAAAGGGTAAATGGTATGACCATAAAGTCAGTGTGTCCAATCCGGAATTGGTACAGTAATAATCTTTATTTTGTAACAAAATGTGAAATGAATAGTATGTAATTGGAAACCTCTATCAATGCAATAAAAAGAAAGCGTGATAGAGGTTTCTGTATTTTTATCAGAACTTTATATGAAAAAATAATAAAACATACTTTTTCTATTATAGGAATATATAGATAGAACAAATAATTAATAGAAAATATTAATAAAAACAATTGGACGAGAATAGTACAAAAAGGTACTATTAACGTAACTGATTTATAACATAGAGTTGTTAAAGATTATAAATTTGACGTGTTAGAAAGCTGTTGATAAAATGAACAGACATTACATATTTCAGAGGGAAATTTTAAAGATATGAAAGAGAAAAAGAACTGGCTGGGGAAAGTTGTATTATTAATCGCAGTGATTGCAGCAGTCGCTGTGTATTTTTTAGTCCCAGGTGTCAATAAAATGATGAATAAGGTATTTGCCATGTTTGCAAGCGGAGACTTTACGGTTGTACGTGATTTTGTGGCATCTTATGGAGCATATGCGGCTGTAATCTCATTTTTACTGATGATCTTTCAGTCCATTGCAGCACCGCTTCCGGCATTTTTGCTCACATTCGCAAATGCGAATCTGTTTGGATGGTGGCAGGGAGCAATCCTTTCCTGGACAAGTGCTATGGCAGGAGCGGCTGTATGTTTCTACATTGCAAGAATTCTGGGACGTGATGTGGCAGAGAAACTTACAAGCAAGAGCGGACTGGCTCAGATTGATACATTTTTTGAACGATATGGAAAGAATACAATTCTGATCTGCCGTTTGCTTCCATTTATTTCGTTCGATATTGTAAGTTATGCGGCAGGACTGACATCTATGTCATTTATGTCATTCTTTATTGCAACAGGAATCGGACAGCTTCCGGCAACAATTGTGTACTCTTACGTTGGCGGCATGTTGACCGGCGGTGCAAAGTTATTTGTGACCGCGCTTATGATTTTGTTTGCCCTCTCAGCACTGATCTTTATGCTGAGAAAAATATATATGGACCGGCAGTCCAAAAAAGAAAAAGGGAGGATATGAAATATGGATACTTACTACAATCCGGAAGATCTGGTGAAGTTTGGAACCATTGGGGAAAAAGCACCGGAGTTAGCAGAGAAGTTCTTCAGCTACTATAATGCAGTGTTTGAAGAAGGTGCACTGACAGCAAGAGAGAAATCTCTCATCGCACTTGCTGTGGCACACACGGTACAGTGCCCATACTGTATTGATGCCTATACCAATGACTGTCTGAATAAGGGAGTGACAGAAGAGCAGATGACAGAGGCTGTCCATGTGGCAGCAGCAATCCGTGGCGGTGCAAGTCTGGTTCACGGTGTACAGATGAAAAACATTGTAAAGAAATTAGAGTTCTAAAAATTAAAATAAAACATTTGAGGAGATTAAAAACATGAAAAAAAGAGTCGTAACATTATTATTAGTAGCAGCAATGACAGGATCTATGGTTGTAGGATGCGGATCAAACTCCAGTTCTGACACAAAATCTGAGACAAAGACAGAGTCTACAGATACAAAAACAGAGGAGAAAAAAGAGTTGGCAGACGATGAAGTATCAGTATGTATCTGCTGAGGATACAGCGAAAGCTGACGGAGTTCACGTACTCGATGTAAGAGAGTGGGATAACTATGTGACTGGAAGAGTTAAGAATTCTGAGTGGTGCCCAATCTTCCCATTAGAGGATGATTCCTTAGTTGACGCTATGACAGATTACGCGAAAAAGAACCTGAACGATGGAAAAGATATCTACATCATCTGTAACAGTGGTAAGCGTGGAGCTGAAAAAGCAACAGGTGTATTAAGAGATGCAGGAATCGAGTCAACATCTATCTACACAGTAGAGGGTGGAGCAAAAGCACTTGCTGACGTAAGCGGAGCTCTTACAACAGACCGTACAGAAGAGAACATCGACTGGCAGTATGTATCTGGAAAAGATGCAGTTGCAGCAGTAGATGACAAAGATGTTCAGATTCTGGATGTTCGTGATGATGATACATACAAAGCAGGACACTTAAAAGGATCTTTCCAGTGCGGATTAAAAGAGATTGAAAGTGCAGATGCTCAGACAGCTATGTACAAACTGGCAACAGAGAAGATGGATTCTTCTAAGAAAGTATATCTTCTTTGCTACAGCGGAAACAAGTGTGCTAAGACAGGAATCTCTATCCTGAAAGACGCTGGCTTTGATTTAGATAACCTTTACATCATTGAGAATGGTGCAAAAGACGGAGACGTATCTGCTGCATTTGTGACAGAGTAAATTGTGATTGATAGAATACCCCAATGGATGTTGTGGAACGAAAAATGTTCCGATTTGGACATATATAAAAGAACTGGAAGATGATGTCAAGACAGATTCCATAACAGCTATAAGGAGGAATGTACAATGAAAAAAAGAGTATTAGCTGTACTTTTAAGTGCAGCAATGGTTGCATCTCTTGTAGTTGGATGCGGATCAAGCTCAAAATCAGATGAAAAGTCTGAGACTAAGACAGAAACAGCAAAAGACACAAAAGAAGAGACAAAAGATGTTGAGGCTGTAGAGCAGAGAACTGTATATGTAACATCAGAGTGGTTAAAGAGTGCTATGGATGGTAACCAGAAAGGTTATGAGAATGTAGTAGTTGCAGAGGTTGCTTACAGTGATAATGCAAAGGATTGTGAGTCATATCAGAAAGGTCACATTCCAGGAGCAATTTATGTCGGTGATGTTGAAGTAGAGGATGCTACAGGATCTGAGGAAGGTGCATACAATCTTCTTTCAGCAGATGAGATTGAGAAGAATCTTCTTTCTCACGGAATCACAAAAGATACAAAGGTTGTTCTTTACGGTGGAGATATTTCCGGAACAGCGCGTGTAGCCTATGCTTATATCTGGGCTGGTGTTGAGGATGTCAAGATTGTAAATGGTGGAATCGATGCATGGGAGAAAGCCGGATACGAGACAGAAACAAAGGCAAATGAAGGAACAGAAGCAAAAGATTTCGGAACAACTGTACCAGCTCATCCAGAGTACTGGACATCTATCGAAGAAGCAAAAGATAAACTTGCCAATGATGACAACTTCAAATTAGTAAGTATCAGAAGTGAAGAAGAGTGGCTTGGAAAGACAAGTGGATATAACTATATGGACAAAGCCGGTGAGCCGGATGGAGCTGTATGGGGAAAAGGTGCCAAGACTGCAGCAGATGTTGCAGACTTCACGAACGATGACGGAACTGTAAAAGATCTGGACGGACTGAAAGAAGTTTGGAAAGACTGTGACTTTACATTAGATAATCACCTTGCATTCTATTGTGGAACAGGCTGGAGAGCAACGGTACCATTCCTTGTGCTTTATGAGAATGGATACGATAACATTTCTGTATACGATGGTGGATGGTATGAGTGGTTAATGCACGATGACTATCCGGTACAGGTTGGTGATCCTGCAAGTGCTGACTGCCAGCATACAACAGTTGGAGAGCTTCCGACAGGAAAAGCTGCAAAATAATCCGGTACTGAACTTGGAGTAAAGTATCAGATTAATGAAAAGTAATAAAAAATATGAGCGCTGTCACTGGGTTCCGGTGACAGCGTTTAGCAGTATTATGGAGAAAATATGAAAAAAATAAGTTACATTTTTTTTGATTTACTGACTATTGCTTTTTTGATTGGAGCTTATGCAATCCAGTACTTTACAAAGAAGAAGTTAGGCATGCTCCGTTGGGTGAATTATCACAATATGCAGTTTCAGAAAAATGCGGTTTATGGTATAGTAAAGTATATTACAGTAGTTGTGGCAATTGTGCTGATTGTGCTGATTATTGCCGGATATAAAAAGAAAAAAGAGATGCTGGGAAAGATTGATCTGGTTATGATCATGGTGATGTCAGTACTGGGAATTGTCTATCTTGGGATAACAATATTTAAGTCCATCGAAACACTTGCGGCATATTACTTTTTAATGCCGCTTTTTGGGGCGGCTACATTGATGCAGATTGTGAGAAATGGTATTGCAGTGGGGATAACGAAGAATGAAAAATAAAAAAATGTGGATATTTATCGGAATTATTGTTCTGATTCTGGTACTCAATCACATTTTCGGGTGGTCTGCCTACCTGGGAAATACAGAGAATTTGAAATTTTTGGAAAATATGGTACAGGATAATCTTCTTCTGGCGGTGTTGATCTACACAGTGCTTACGATTGTAAGTTGTGTCGTTCTGGCACTTCCGGGAGTGACATTTGCAATTATTGCGGGGCTGGTATTTGGACCGGTACTTGGAACGATCTGTTGCTCAGTTGCGACAACGCTTGGAGCAATGGTCGCATTTGTTGTGGGACGATTTTTTCCTTCAGGACAGTATCAAACCGATGGCAATGAAAAATAAATATCTGAAAAAATGGCTGTTTGATGAGACGGGAAGTAACGAGATTTTTATTCTTATGATTACAAGACTGGTTCCGCTGTTCCCATATAATCTTCAGAATTTTGCCTACGGGGTAACAGATATTAAATTCTCCACATATTCTATATGTTCTCTGATTTTTATGCTGCCAGGAACGGCTATGTATACGGTTGGAACAGCCGGACTTGCAGACAAAGAGAACCGGATCCTTTATATAGGGATTGCACTTGTACTGGCAGTAGTTGTTATGGGGCTTGGTGCATTTTTGAAGAAGCATTATGTGCAGGAGGAACAAAGTGAAGAGTAAAAATGATGTGTCGGAGTGTATACACTGCCATGTCTGTCAGAAGCATTGTGAGTTTCTGAAAAAATATGGCATTGATATTGGGGACACTGAAAAGCTGAAGGAATTATCTTATCATTGCTTTTTGTGTGGAAAATGTACAGAAGTCTGCCCGATTGGGATTGACGGGCGGGATTATATTCTAAAGCTTCGCCGGGAAAATGTCCGGGAGGCAGAAGGGACATTTCGTGAAAAAGGGTATGGAATGCTCTTAAAAGAAAAGAAAGATTATATCTATAAAAATTATCGTAATGCAGCTGGGAAATGCATCCTTTTCCCAGGGTGTAATTTTCCTTCTTTTTATCCAAAGACAATGAAGAAGCTTGTGAAGCTTCTGAAAGAACATGGAATCGGAGTTGCCTATGACTGTTGTGGAAAGCCGATTGCGGAGCTTGGACTGGAAGCTGATGAAAAGAGAATTATACAGCGTATTAATGATGAGTTTGAAAAAAGAGGCGTGGAAGAGGTTATCATGCTTTGTCCGAACTGTTATACCTTTTTGAAACCCTATTTGAAGGTTAAAGTGACAGACATTTATGCAAAACTTGAAGAACTAGGGATCGGTGAGAAGAATCTGGAGTCCGGCAAAGTATTTTTGCCTTGTCCGGATCGTGAGAAAAGAGAGATTCTTGCATCAGCAGAGCGATTCGTGAAGGGAAGTCTGGAATCGGTAAAAGGAGTACAGTGCTGTGGTCTTGGAGGCTGTGCACCGGTGAAAGAACCGGAAATTGCAAAGCACATGGCATCTGCACTTGCAGGAGAGAAAAAAGTATATAGTTATTGTGCTTCCTGCTCTGGCAATCTGACTCGTGGAGGCTGTCAGAACGTGGGACATCTCCTGACAGAGATTTTAAAGACTTATGAAAAGCCGGATGTGAAGAAATCCATGATCAACCGTGCGAAGACGAAATTTACATAATTTGTAACTGTTCAGAGCCAAGCAAAATTTCAAAAAACAGGTATAAAATGCGTAGCATTTTGGAAGTTGGATCTGAACAGTTCCATTTGTTTAAAAAATGACTCCGTACCAGGTGACAATTCAACAAAAGAATGGGGATAAAAGATGAGAAGAGCAATCATTGTATTTACAAGAGTTCCGGTGGCGGGGCAGACCAAGACAAGGCTGATGCCATATTTTTCGCCGCAGGAATGTGCCGGGCTGCACACCTGCTTTTTGAAAGATATTGCCGGGCAATGTCAAAAAACACAGGCGGATCTTTATATCTGTTACACTCCGGACGATAAAGGAGCTGCATTAAAGAATATATTTGGGGATGACAAGATTTATTTTCCGCAGATGGGGGAATCTTTGGGAGAGAGAATGTACATGGCAATCCAGAGGGTTCTTGCCAAAGATTATGGATCCTGTGTGTTGATTGGAACGGATGTGCCGGAAATTAAGCAGGCAGATTTAGATTATGCATTTCGTCTGTTAGATGTGCATGACATTGTTCTGGGACCAACGCAGGACGGTGGATATTATCTTGTAGGTATGAAGAAGCCAGTGAGAGAGGTGTTTGAAAAACAGACTTACAGCCATGCAAGTGTTTTGGAAAATACAGCAAAAGCAGCTTTTGAGGCTGGTTATACAGTTGGTTTTGCAAGAACGCTTCATGATATAGATGAGAAAGAAGATATTAGTAAATTTCGAAACCGGATGCGTAAAACTCTGGAATTGAAGAAAAGTGAGACTGGACGTTATCTTCTGAAAAAACAGAAGATTTCTGTTATTGTTCCGATTTATAATGAAGAATCCACGATAAAATCACTGCAAAAACAGTTGATTCCTCTTCTGGACAAATGTGAAATTCTCTTTGTAGATGGCGGAAGCAAAGACCGGACATTGTCAATGATTGATTCCAGGTTCCGTGTACTTCATTCAGAAAAAGGCCGGGCAAATCAAATGAATCTGGGAGCAAAAGAAAGTTCCGGGGATATTTTGTTTTTCCTGCACAGTGACAGCGAGCTTCCGAAGCATCCGCTGGCGGAGATTCGTTATGTGATGAAAGACCATCTGGCAGGGTGTTTTGGAATTGCATTTCATTCAAAGCATTTCTTTATGTGGACGTGCCGTGTCATTTCCAATCACCGAATCAAAGACCGCAAGATCATGTTTGGAGATCAGGGAATCTTCATAGACAGGGAGTTGTTCTTTGAGGCGGGAATGTTCCCGAACCTTCCGATCATGGAGGATTATCAGTTTTCACTGACTCTTAAGGAAATGGGCGTAAAACTTGGAATCGCAAAGCACAGGATTTATACATCTGACCGCAGATTTCCCAAGAAGACGATCCCGAAACTTAAGGTTATGTGGAAAATGAATCGGCTTCGCAAGATGTATCGGGACGGGGTACCAATTGACCGAATATCAAAGATGTACCGAGACGTAAGGTAAAATATAGCAGTGGATTTCAAGAAATAAAAATATCAAGGTAGAGGAAAAATCTATGGAGCGGATCAGAGGTCTGGAAGAATATGTGAAAAATAAAGAGTACAGAGAAGCACTGGGATTGCCAAAAGAGAAGACGGAAAATTACGAATTGCTGGCACAGGGAGAGTATAATATTAATTATGCATTTACACATTCTGTGACAGGAAAGAAATTACTACTTCGTGTGAATTGTGGAAGCCAGATGCATCTGGAGCATCAGATTGAATATGAAGCACATGCGTTAAGGTTAATGGAAGGCTCTGGCAGGACGCCAAAAGTGCTTTATGTAGATGGCAGCAAAAAAATATTGGAGCATGGCGTTCTGGTCATGGAATACCTTCCGGGTCATGCAATGGATTATCATACAGAATTGATGCTGGCAGCCCCATGTCTGGCAGACATTCACAGTGTCCCGATTCCAGAGAGTGAAGAAATCCTTATACACCCACAGAATCCATTGAAAGCGATTCTGGAGGAGTGCGAGGAGATGCTCAAGGTTTATCTGGAATCACCATTAGGAGATGGAGAGAAAAAAAACATATATTCGTGAACTTTTGAATCTTGGCTGGAAACGGGAAGCAGAAATCCAGCTTGAAAGTGGTTATCAATGCTGCATTAATACAGAACTAAATTCTACGAATCTCCTGATCAACGGGGAAGGAAAGTCCAATTACCTGATTGACTGGGAGAAGCCGCTATTTGGTAATCCCGCCCAGGATCTGGGACATTTCCTGGCACCTACGACTACATTCTGGAAGACAGATGTCATTCTTACTAAAGAAGAGATGGAGAAGTTTATTGATGCATACATCAAAGCGGTAGGAAATCGGTTTAAGACAGATATGATCCGGGAGCATACTCATGCATTTATTCCAATCACATGTCTGCGCGGGATTACATGGTGTGCTATGGCATGGGTTCAATACCAGCAGCCGGATAAGTTGATTTTCAATGAATCCACATTCAAAAAGTTGAATGCATATCTGGATATGGACTTCTTAAAAAATATACGGGGCTATCTGGAGCCGTAAATATTCTTGAAAATGACACGAAAGGAGAAAGATTATGGAGAAAAAGGAAATTGCAGAGTTATTTATGAAAGGAATTGATTGCTCACAAGTTGTAGTTGGAGCATTTGCAGAGGAGCTTGGAATTACAACAGAGGAAGCTTACAAGATGTCGGCAGCATTTGGAGGCGGTATGGGTCTTGGTGAGACTTGTGGTGCTGTTGTCGGAGCAATGCTCGTTCTTGGATTAAAATATGGACACTGCGAAGTGGAGCATATGGGGCAGAAGGATATTATGAATGCAAAACGTGCAGAATTTTTACAGAGATTCCAGGAAAATATGCTGTCTGTAATTGTAAAGGGCTGTTAAAGCATGATATTTCCAAGCCGGAAGAGATGCAGAAGATTCTGGATGAAGGATTGTTATTTGATTTCTGTCCGGAAGTCGTAAAAGATAGTATCACTATACTAAAAGAGATATTCTAGCAGAGATATGAAGAGGTTTTTATGGATGAGATAATTAATGATTTTCATGATCTGGATCAGATACCTGTGTTTCAGACACAGATTGATCCAGAGATGATGAATACAGCAGACAGGTTGGAAGTGCTTCAGATGAATATTGGCCGTGTCTGTAATCTGGCGTGCAAGCATTGTCATGTGTGTGCAGGACCGAACCGGACGGAAGTGATGTCCCGGGAAGTGATGGCGGATTGTATTCAATTTGCAAGAGAACAACAAGTGCAGACCATTGATATTACAGGGGGAGCGCCGGAGATGAATCCGGATTTTGAATGGCTTGTTACAGAGGCATGTAAAGTCTGTAGTCATGTGATCGTGCGAACCAATCTGACAGTTCTGTTGAATCCGGAATATGAACATTTGATTGAATTTTATGCCAGACAGAAAGTAGAAATTGTATGTTCCCTGCCTTATTATAGGGCAGATCAGATGGATCGAGTACGGGGAACCGGTACATTTGACGGGGCAATACAGGTATTACAGAAATTAAATACACTTGGTTATGGAAAGAATCCTGAGTTGGTGCTGAACATGGTGTACAATCCGGCGGGAGCCTTTTTCCCACCGGATCAGACTGCTATGGAACTAGAGTATAAAGAGCATTTGGAAGCAGATTTTGGAATTGTGTTCAATGCCCTGTATACACTTTACAACAATCCAATGGGACGATTTGGAGCATTTCTCCGAAGATCCGGGAATCTTTCAGGGTATATGAAGAAGTTGTATGATGCTTTCAACCCGGCAACGGTGGAAGCTTTGATGTGTCGTTTTCAGATTTCGGTAGATTATGACGGAAAGCTGTATGACTGTGATTTTAACCTGGCAGCAGGGCTTCCAATCTTTTCGAAGGAGACTATAGCTGATTGGATAGGAAAACCTTACACAGCCCGGAAAATCCGGATGGATAAACACTGTTATGCCTGTACAGCAGGAGCCGGTTCAAGCTGAGGCGGCGCAACAGACTAAGCAGGCTGCTTAAAAAAGAAAAATTAGGTGAATTGAAAAAGTAAAATCCACCTTGCAAAGGTAAATTCTACTTTGCAAAATTAAATTCCATGCAAACGGGAAAAATATGAATCTTGTATATGAAATCCTCAAAATCAGAGTTAAAATAAAAGG